>Ga0169931_10006228_pt1 | contig 18061 bp, 20 predicted proteins | sample Kivu_15m_20L_FD_129675 | JGI IMG/M metagenome (GOLD analysis project Ga0169931, IMG submission 129675) | Freshwater microbial communities from Lake Kivu, Western Province, Rwanda to study Microbial Dark Matter (Phase II) - Kivu_15m_20L... | ecosystem: Environmental > Aquatic > Freshwater > Lake... | reverse complement strand
AGCCGCAGAAATCGCTGTACCGCAGCCAAATATTTTCGCCTTAGCATCTAATACTTTATGTGTATCTGGATCTATTTTTAGTGTTATACGGAGAACGTCGCCACAAGCGGCAGCGCCTACCTCAGCAATTGCATCCGGATTTTCAATATCTCCAACGTTTTGTGGATTAATAAATCTATCCATTACTTTTTCATTATATAATAGACTATCACTCATATAACTTATAACTATCTATTATTTTTATATAATAAAGTAATTTATTTTTTAATTTTAAACAAATCGGCAATACAGAACTTAATATATGGTATAAGCGATTATTCACAAGGATTTGTAAGAGAAGATACAGATCCTAATACTACAAAAAATGGAAAAATGTATACTTTTATTAGTCCGAATGGAGAGATTGTAAAAGGATCCGTAAATTATATGTCAAAAAATTTTCATATAAAAAGACACGGATTATATCATTTGATAAGCGGTCAATGTAAAACTTATTATGGATGGTCCATTATTAAAGATATGTCGTGAATTACCATTTTTTCTACAAGTTGTTCAAATGATGTTTTTGGCTCCCACTTTAATTCATTTCTAGCTTTTGTGCTATCTCCTAATAATAATTCTACTTCTGCGGGTCTATAGAATTTAGGATTGATTTTGACAAGGACGGACGCACTTGGATCGTGTTTTAAAGCATATTCTGTGGTAACACTAAATTCTGCCAATTCGGCTTCACCGTGCCATCCTCCTTCAATACCAGCAGCTTTAAATGCATACCAAACAAATTCAGATATTGTGTGGGTTTCATTACTAGACAATACATATTCATTAGGAACATTTTGATTTAACATTAACCAAATACCTTTTACAAAATCTTCAGCGTCACTCCAATCTCTTCTTGCTTTTACATTTCCTAATTCGATTGGTTCAAATGATTTTCCTTCAATAATTGCTTTTTTAATTCTGGCAACACCTTTTGTAATTTTACGAGTTACAAATTCTTCACCTCTTCTAGTACCTTCATGGTTAAATAATAAACCTTGAATTGCATATAAATTGTAAGATTCTCTATATACTTTCACTAATTGTCTAGCTGCTGATTTACTTGCTCCATATGGACTACGAGGTCTTGCAGGATGATTTTCGTCTTGTGGAGTATAAACTACATTACCATATTCTTCGCTACTACCTGCGTTATAGAATCTGCAAGTTGGTTTATGTTGACGAATTGCTTCAAGTATATGAATAACACCAGTAGTATTACATTCCCAAGTTTGAGCAGGAAAATCCCAACTACTACCTACGAAAGTTTGTGCGGCTAAATTAATGAAATAATCGGGTTTTAATTCTTGTACAATCTTATTGATACTATGCACATCACTCAAATCAAAATTTACAAGATGAAATCTAGGATTATTTTCTAAATGACCTATATTTTCATGATTTTTAATACTTAATCTTCTCGCTCCACCGAAAATTAAATAGGCAGTGTTTTTAAGTAAATAATCGGCCATAAAACTACCGTCTTGTCCAGTAACTCCAGTAACAAAAACAACTTTATTTGTACCAATTAGATTTTTTGCATCTGTAATATTTAGTATTTCCATAGTAACCTCTTCATTTTTTGTAGTGAAAACCATATTAAAAATAATATATTAGTTTGTGTATGTATATATATGTTCATATATGGTTACAAAAGAAATTATAATAGATATATTAAAAGATAAAGAAAATTTTGTAAATATAGTCAAAGATTTTCCAGGTTTATATTCATCATGTGTAACTATTAAACAAAACGTATCCGTTGAAAATGTTGATAATGCAATGAATAAAATATTATCTTTTTTGGAAAAGAGTGAACCATTCAAAAAATTAATTCAAAATCTCGTAAACACACCAAAAGTAATTGAAAAAAATGATATTTCAGGTACTGTATTAGAAATTGATAAAAATGATGAAAGTTATTCCAAGTTAATAGAACAATCGAAGAAAGAAAAGTGGATTTATAAAGGATTAACTATTGTTGACGGATATGATAAATTAAAAGTTTATTTTTATTAATCTTCATCATCGTCATCGTCGTCAAAATCTTCTTCATCAAAATCTTCTTCATCAAAATCTTCTTCATCTTCATCTTCAAAATTTTGATTATGTTTTTGATGAAAATTTTTAAAGTCAAAGTCAGACAAAGATAATGAATTTACAAGTGAAATAATAACAAAACACATTTGTTCTTTTGGTAAATTCTTTTCAAGAATTTTTTTTGATACTGCATTTGCTAAAATTATAAGAGAAATTACCTTTTTTTCATCTTTCATGAAACTGTTATCTAAATTTTTTTCTCTTAATATTTCTTTTTTATTTAATATTAAACCTGGTACATCAGTCAATTTCATCGAATCAATTGTATTTCTTTTAATTTCTTCTTCTAATAATTGAGTTCTAGTTTTTTTATCACCACCTAATTTATTTATTTCTTTAGTAATTGACTTAATATGGTCTTTGTTTAATTTTTTAGCAATACTAAATGATATTAACACACCGTGTTTAGCAATTAAATGATTAAAAGATTTCATATAAAATAAATATCATCATAACTATAATAACTTTATTTTAAAATCTAGCCCTAATTGGTTTTTTTGCACCTTGAATTACATCAGGATCCATACTAAAATGTATAGTTCCCCGTCTGATATAACCCCTACCACTACAAAAAGTACAATTATAACAAAGTATCTTTAAATTTTCAATTTTATGGTTAGTTTTATCACCGTCTTCAAAATTTAATAACAATGGTATTTTACCGTCAGTAATTCTTCTTTCACCATACCCACATTGTTCACATTCTGCTTTCTTTGTACCAGATCTTATTAATTTATCTTTTAATCTATGTATAGGAAAATTAGGACACTTACCAGCAAGTATCTTACTCAATGGATATTTACCTTTATTTGGGTCAATTGTACTATTTAAATCTCTAGTCTTTCTTACTTTAGGGTCACATACAACGTGAACACCATACATTCTTGCATACTTTTTATATGTAGTATAACTTACACCCAACTTTTTCGCACATTCTCTCGCACTTCTACTCTTTTCTCTCATCTCTTTAATTTCCGATTCCAATAATATTCTAGCAAGTCCATTTTTTTCTTTTCTCCTTGGAAATAATACTTCTTCAGCTTGTTTTTCTAAATGAGGAATATTAACGCCATTTTCTCTTAATTGATTTACTTCTTCCGCAATTTCTTTAGCTATATCTTCACCAATACTACTAATCTCTTTTATCTCTTTTACATCTTTTTTAAGTGATTGTAACTCATTTAATTGTCTTTGCATTTCGGCCATTTGAGCCAATATTACATTTATATCTGGAACACTCATACTTATCCTTTAATTGGTTCTTTAGCTAAATCTACTTTGGTTTTTATCAAAAATACTTTTCTAAGTATTTCTGCTTTACTATGCATACCAGCGTTAATTAATATTTTATATGTATTATATACTGTTACTGATTTCTTCGCCTTTGAATTCTTTGGTACTACCCAACATTGTAATAAAGCAGTAACATTAGAATTACCGTCTTTCATAGCTCTTTCAATTGCTTGTGTACACGCTTCTAATTTATAGTCGTCAAATATAGTTTCATCAACTTCTATTATATGTTTCCAATTATAACTGGTTACTACTACTGTTTTCATATATTCAAATCTCCATCATTCAATAGGTCCATGTTATCTAGTTTGCGTTTTACACTTTCACAAACCTTTTCTTCTATTGTATTAGCAACAAAGACAATCTTTTGAATACTCTTACTCTTTGCACTATCACGCCATACTCTTCCAGTAGATTGTCTCATTAATACAGCAGAATAACTAGGTGATATTAAAGACATTCTAGGATGTTTACCGTTCAAATCATGTAGACTCAAACCTGCACCACCAGCTTGAATATTTACTAATATTACCCGTTCTTTATCTGCTTGAAAATCATCAATATTTTGTTGTCTTGCCTTTGCATACTTAGCTTCACCGTTAACAATACACTTGGTATTTAATCTTTCTGATAAAGCATCAATGGTTTCTGTAAAATTACAGAATACAACTACACTCATTCCATTTTCCAATGATTCTTCAATCATTTCAATGAATAATGGAACCTTAACTAATTCAATTTTTTGTCGTGCTCTAAGAATAGCGGTCAATTCACTAGTATTTTCCTTACTTTCTTTTTTAATCTTCTTCTGTAATTTATCCAGTTCAGCTTCCATTTCGGCATAGATACTATTAATCTTCTTTTGAGCATCTTCTTCCATATTATAACATTCAGCGTCAATTTGACTCTCTGGAAAATTAGGAATAGTATCTCTAGTTAATCTTACACCTCTATTTACAAATATATCATTATGTAATTTCTTTAATACTTCTTTATCATTATTAAACTGTAATCCAAATCTACCTTTACTTACACCATGAGCATATAACCAAGTATAATATTGTTTACTGTTTTCAAACAATTTAATTGCCATACCAACTGTCTTTAATTCTAATGGATTAGTCGCATTTGTAGCTGAACAAAACAACATCTTATAACCTTGTTTTAACGCAGCGAGACAAGTTTCACTATTTTTAGTATTTGCACCTTTTAATTTTTGGCTTTCATCCCAGATGATTAGGGTAGATTTGGGTATTTTCCATACAAATTCATTGCGTCTAGTATCTCTTCTTTTTACATAAGAAGCAATCATACTATCTTTTTTACCCATTCTCAACATTTCATAATTGATAACACCTACCAATCTATGATTAATTTTAAAATGATTTTTAATTACTCTTTTCCACGATTCCATTACCGCTTTTGGACACACAACCACAATATCCATATCCAATTCTCTTGCAGTGCCACAAGCACTGTATGTTTTACCTGTATTATGAGTTACAGTAAAATCTCCAAGCAAAAATCTTCCGTCTCCATCTAATGAAAATCCATAAAAATTATCATTTGACATAGATTCAACGGTGAATCCAATAACCAACACATCTTTCTTTTGATTTCGTATGTTTGATTTTTTTCTTTGAATACGTGTCGGAATTATTTCACAATTTCCACTGATTGAAACACTATAATAATCTCCTACAACGCCATTATTTGTACATGTCTTTTTGACAGATTTAATATATGCAGCAAAACCTAAAGATCGTGATATAAACGCAACGTCGTTTGCAAGTTGATATGATTTACTAGTAAAATCAAAACCTCCGTTTCTATAATAACCATCAGAATCCAATAAACCAGCAAGTATTTCTAATCTTTGATTTTTGTTACAAATTTTATATTCTGTAGGAATAAATCTATCTTCACATTTAATTGGTAATAATCCTACGTCCCGTAAATATTTAAATAATGTAGGTGCATTTGTTATTTGTTTTGTTATTGTTTCATTGGTGTTTCCCAATAACCAATTATTTTTATGAGATTCATCAATAATTGATTGCCAACAGATATCATCTATTGATGTGAACGTAATGGTAGATTTCTGTGATAAACCACCGTCGCCTAACAATAACCCCATAAAATATGGAGAAAATGGATGATTCTTGGTCGCCCAATTATCAATTGCTACACGAAATAATTTCATATGTCGCTTCACTGACAATGGTAATTTTAGATAATCTGATACTTTGATATCATAGATTTCATTTGGTTTATATCCCCCAATTGATTTTTTAGTAGAATGTAATTTAGTTATTTTGACCGTCAAAATGTGATTAATATTGACAATGAAAGAATCTCCTTTTACAGGGACAATTTTTACCATCTGTTCATTTCCAAAACACAATGATGTAACTTTTTGCGGTCCATTCCACCCCATTATCACATCATTTACCACGATATTTTCTACCAATTTTATGGTTCCATCAAACATCAATATAGATTGTCCTTTTGCATGACATCCCACATCACTACCATCAATTGCACATCCCCATTTGTTAATGGATGCGCATAGTTTGGATACAGCAGTTATTTGCCATGGTCTTAAACCAGATGTATTTTGTACATCATATGGTTTTAATGGTTCGTTTGATTTAACAGTATCTACTGTTTCTTTCTTATAAAACTGTTCTTTGGTGTTATGAGTTTCGGTAAGAAACCAATCATTGTCTACTTTTTTAACACCGTAACCTTTATCTTTTAATTTGAAACTATTGCCTTTCCAATATATAAAAAACTCGTTACGGTAATTTACTGGAATTAACCAATGTCTTGTCCAAAGAGGTATTCCGCTCTTTGATTCAATTTCATAAGGGTCACTCCACTTTACATCCAAATTAATCATTTTTAATCACCCATTTCAGTACGATATTTACTATAATGTGCAACATCATGGACATTACAGTTATTAAATGTACCACCTTTTCCTACAATTCCAATATTAAATACGGTTCTCATTGATTCGGTAAAATTTCTGCCATCGGAATCATCATAACCATGACCTAAATCAATAAGATTTTGCATGTAAACTGATCTAGTTTGTTTAAACTTACGTTTAACTGTTCCTTCTAAGTGTTTTACCAAACCTTGTATATTTTCAAATATAAAAGGTTCTTTTCTTTGTGTAGTATCTATAATATAAAATTTGTTCATACATTCATATATAGTCGTATTTATATATACTTTACCATATAATAAATGGAAATCAATTTATTATTAATCTCTTGATAACGGAACGGATGACTTTGAATTTCGTTCTGTTTGTCCACGAATTACTTCAAAATATTGTAATAATTTATTTATCAAATTCTCCGCAATCTTTTCTACCCAATCTTCAGGTTTATATTCAGTAATACTTGGTCCATCATGAATTGATTTTAAATTATCTTTTTGAAATTCTTTAGTTAAAAATTGTACCAAATTTTTTCTAAGTTGTTCTTTATGATTAACAATGAAAATTTCACACAATTGTTCTTTATAACTTACTCTTACAGGAGCTTTACCTTTACCACCGCTACCTTTTTCACCTCTACCAGCCGATCTTTGTGCAGATTTCTTTCTTTTTACCCAATTTGCAATAGCTTTTTTACCACCTTTGGCTCTTAATCTAGCAGCATATTTTTTACCTAAACAAGCACTGTAACTACTTCCTTTTTTAGCATCACCACATTTACCGGCTTTTTTACCGGAAGAATCGTATCTATCCCATCCTCCACCACTACTACTGCCTTTACCACCTTTACCGAACCATCTACCCAATCCACTATTGGCATAAACTTCATCTATTAAATCTATCATTTGGTCTTCTAATTTTTCTAATGGGTACGACATAATCCTTTATAAATATAATGTAATTAAGTATAAATATTCAATATTTATAAAATATGGCAAGTGCTAAAGATATAAGGTTTGACCAGAGAAATGTAGCCAATACCGCATATCAAGAAAAATATGTTAACGGTAATAGTTTGATTATAAGAACAGATTCTACAGGATCTGTTGTTGGTGCATCTACATTAGAAGGTGTTGCGATTGGAACAACTACACCTAGCACAGGTAATTTTACAAATTTAACTTCTTCTGTAATAAGTTCATCTATAATAATTGGAAATTTTAGTGGAAGTTTATCCGGAAGCAATATTAATGCAAATATAATTTCATCGAGTACAGGTGTATTTGATAATTTAGTTTCAACTACATCAACTTTATTCAGTGTTACCGCAAGTAATATTACTGCAAGTGGATATATTTCGTCGTCAACATTAAATAGTACAAATTTAGTATCCGAAAATAATATATTAACTAATATTACCTCAAGTAATATAAGTGCAAGTAATAATATATCTTCTTCAACTGCAAATATAAACACTATTACATCCAATTTAATCAATAGTGTTAGTGGAAGTTTTAATAATATAAGTTCTAGTAAAATCACTGGCGGTGTTACTGAATTAGATACATTATCTGTACTAGGTAATAGTACATTTTATGGAGATTTAACGGTATATGGTAGTAGTTCTATAGTCAACATTAGTTCCAGCACAGTTATCATAGGTGATAACAGAATTCAACTTAATGCATGGAGTACTGGTTCATTTAGTCAAAGATATGCTGGTTTAGATTTGACTGATAGCGGTAGTTCAAATACTGTAACCAGTTCACTTTTATGGGACAGTTTAAATAATTATTGGTTATTAACAAATAATCAAACTGGTTCAAATCCTGTTGTAACAAGTAGTGCGTTAATAATACAAGGTCCTGTTAGTGATTTTGGAAATGAAAAACAACTTCCAGTAAATACATTTTTAAAAGTTGAATCTACTATTGGTAATTTAACATCATCAAATTTAACAGAAGTAGGAAATTTATTAACATATAATGGCACAATAAGTTCATCTGCTATTAGTGCTTCATCTGGTTTTTTTAGTTTAGATGTATTAATTAATGGTGTATTACAAGTATTTAGTAAAATATATGCTTATGCTGGTATAATTGGAGATGTAACTGGTAGTTTATCTGGAAGTTCAGTAACAACTACTACACTCAGTGCTTCCCAAATTAATTCGACTAATATTGTTACCAATACACTTTCTGCGTCTGCAATAACAAGTTCAATAATTATAACCGGAAATGCTACAATTGACGGTGGTACTATAAATAATACTATTATAGGTAATGTTACACCTTCCACTGGCAATTTTACCACAATTACATCCAGTATTATTAGTTCATCTACATTAATTTCAAATTATAATACATTAATTAATGTTACTTCAAGCAATATAAGTGCAAGTGGTTATCTTAGTGCTTCTTACGGTAATTTTAATACATTAACTTCCACAAACAATATATTTGTAAATGTTACTGCAAGTAATATAAGTGCAAGTAATAATTTAAGTGCGTCAAATATATACGTAGAAAATACACTTATAGCTGATACAGGTTCATTTGTTTACTTCAATATTAATAATACAGGATCAGCTCCTACAAATTTTACTTCTTCTGGATTGCCTGGTGAAATAAGATTCGATAACAATTTTATTTATATCTACACAAATAATAGATGGGTAAGGTCACCAATAAGTAAATGGGATTAACCTTTTAATAAAGACTTATTTTCAACAATAGGTTTTTCTTCATTAGGAATACCCATTCTTATTTTAAGCATTCTTAAAGCTGCCCTTGGATGCATATTACCACAATTGAATCCCAATATACCATACTTACGACAAAAAGATTCCAAGTCAGCAATATCATTTTCACTATAATTTACTAAAGGAATATTATTGCCACTATCTTGTTGTTGTTTTCTTTTAGCCATCAATGCAACAGGATCAAAATCAGAAACTTTAGTCGCAACTGGCCTATTCATAGACATATGACCAAACATTCCGCTTCCTATCGATTGCCACTCTTCCATATCAATCTTTATTCTTTGCGAATTTTCTTTGCGAATTGATCAAATGCCGATGCATTTGTCTGCATTCTTCGTTTGATTTGTTCTGGTCCACTTCTTGCATTTTTGTGGTTTAAATATTCTTTAGATACTGAATCCCATTTACCACTATTCATAAGAGCAATAGTCTTCGGACCCAAATCTCCTCTATATAATCCATTAATTATTGCATTTTTAACTGAAATTGGTAAACTATTAAAATTAGTAATTTTATTAGATGCAACTTTTTCTTTTATCTTTATATCAGAATTAAATAGTTTTTCGATTTGTTCATCACTTAATTTTTGTTGTCCGTTTAACACTTTATTATAATCTATAGAATCGCCAAATAATAATTTAAATAATTGTTTATCCTGTTCACTATTATTTAAATAATGTCCTATGCCAATTGTTGGTTTATTTTCTGTGTCTTTATAAACAGAATTTCTTTTACCTTCCCAATGACCAATATAATCACTTGTCTTTTGATTTAGTAAAGATGATTCGCTGTTTTTTACTGCGGTTTGTACGATAGGAACTGGTTGTTTAATTTTAGCCGCATCAATATTTCCAGACATTGCACCCAATCCTAAAACACTAGCAGCAAGCCAATCTTTTACTCCTTCAGTTAATTTAGATTCATCTAAACTGGTTAAATCTTTGATAATTGTACCTCTACCAGTAGCAACAATTTCAATTTTTTTTTCTTTTGTGAAATTAAGAATTGCATCTTTAACAATTCCTGATACTGGCGGTATATTAATAGATGAATTTCCTTGTAATGAAAAATCATAATTAGGAGTATTTGATAATGTCAAAAAATTAGAACTTGTATCAAGAATACCTCTAATATATCCTTTTTTGATTGCATTTTCGTAAGTATGAATTAAAGTAGAACCTCTTGGTATTGAAGGATCATTTTTTATTATCCATTCTTCATGACTTATATTTGCATCTTCGACTTTACCATCAGGAGTAAACCAATATTTCTTTTCAGGTGCAGTATATGCATTAAATCGTAAAGATCTTTTCAATCTTTCTTTTTCTTTATCTTCATAATAACTTTCTGTTATTTTATCCATAGTCATACCAGTTACTTTCAAAATTAAGTCTTTAGCACATTCTACATCTGAATTTTTCAAACAATCTTCCATCTTAACTAATTCTTCTTGATTTGCTTTTTGATAAAATGTTACTAATTCATGAAAACCTACGCCACCTTTATAATTTAATTCTTTCAAAATTTCATCTAATTTTCTACCTTGTGGTCCAAAATGATCTAAATGATGATATACGTCATCAAGATATTCACCAGCAAGATTCAATTTAGCTTTTACCCAATCTTCCAATTGAGTATTTGGTTGTAACATTGTTTGTAATTCTTTTGCATCACTATTAAGTTGTTTTAACGCACCCATTGCCATTGAACTATTTTGTTCTTTTAATAGTTCTTGAAGTGCTTCTTTATAATATTCTTTGACTGATTTACTTTGTGTTTTTCCACCAGCTTGTCTTTTTCTACGAGCTTCACAATGTGCCCTCTGACTGAAACCTTTTGGTGCTTTGCTACAATCTATTGACTTTTTATACTTATTTGTCCACTTTTCTTCAATATTTTGTGTGCCTTTTTGTTTTTCTTCATTGTAAAACTTAAGATAATCTCTTACAGTTGCTACATAATCACATGCATGATTCAATTTAGCCTTTACCCAATCTTCTAAATTATCATTTACAGTGAACATTGATTGTAATTTTTCACTGTAATCTATAATTTTAGTAACATCACTTTGGGCCATTTCGGCATTTTCATCAATTACACCTTTTATACCTGGTGATTTATATGTCAAAGCATCATCCTTTAAAGATACAAGTTTTTCTGCTATTTTCTTTTGAGAAGGTGTAAGATTAGAAAATCCACTACTTTCACCCAAACCGTGTAATACACTATCAACTGCACTCTTGGTAATCCATTTTAATCCAGCTTCACGGATTTTTTCTGCTAATTTCTTACCTTTAAAAGTTTTTTTGAGTTCAATTAATTTTTCTAATTCTTTAATTGATTTTTTAGCATAATCCGTATATGTTTTATAATCACTCATAAATTATCTCCATCCTCCACCTTTGGATTTATACCATTTTGCTGCCCATGCATTAGCATAAGCACTAGGATAAACGTCAAATTTTGATCTTGCCAGAGACTTAGCTCTAGACCATAATTTACTATTTGTTGGTTTAGCTCCTTTTTTCTTCTTTTTTTTCTTAGCTTCGTTCAAAGTAGGATCTTCAATATCAATTTCAATTGTTTTATTGACTATTGGATTACTTCTTCTTCCATGTACTTGTCCACTTGATGTTTTACCTATAGTACCGCCCATATTACCTCCAGTTACCGTATTATTTCCTACTCTTGCTTTATCATTGAAACTTTGGTTTGGATCTCCTAAACCGGAATTCGGAGAAGGTTTAAATTCACTTGCCAAACCAGCGTTTACTAGTTTAGTATAATATTGTGAATCTTTAGTTAAATGATCCATTGCTATTTCAGTAGAAACTTTTGGATCATTAGTATGTTCCATTTCAACTTGAACACCAATTGATAATTCATTAGTATTTACATCACTCGGTACAGTTACATCACCTACACCACCATCTAGTGAGTGAAATTGTTCGGTTAAATGTTCATAAAACTCTCTATAAGATACATCCCAATCGTTATGTTCAGTATCAGTCCATTTATCAAATTCGTTTAATTTCTTCATTTTAGTAATTTTTTTAAAGGTTTTTCCGTCATCCCAATATGGGTCAATCATCCATCTTCTACCCTTCATTCTAGGGTCACCGATTAATGGATCATTTGGTTCTTTTTTAGGCTTTTGGGAATCGTTTTTCATATTTCTTTTGTGCCATTTCTCTAATGATTTTACCGATTTCCTTTTCTTGTGGTGTACGATAATCTACAATTTCTTGTTGTGGAGTAGCCATTAAATTATATGGTTCTGCTTTTGATTCTGGACTCATAAATGATGGTTTTACTGGTAACTTGTCATCGTCATCAATATTCAACATATGTAATTTACTGTAATATTTGTTATCTTCTTTAAGATTTCTTACCACTAATTCTTTAGCCAAATCTTTTCTTTTAAACACCATTTTCTTCAATTCATATTGTAAACCAGCTAAAACTTCGTCTGGTGTTACTTTATATTTGATATCTTCAACATCTTTTTCATATTGACCTGGATCATATGTGGATTTATTATCATAATCATCAGGTGGTGGTGTACTGATATCACTCGCAGAACCAGCTAGAGATGGAGCATACTTGAATGAATTAGGATTTTGAGATACATCTGGTGAACTATATGTATCCAAACCAGACGCACCGCCTAATCCACCTTGTACAAAAGACTGTCCAGTGAACATTCTATCGCCCATTTCATTTTCGTTTATAGTTTTTGACATATATATAAATATAAGAAAACATCACTTAATGTTTATTATTTTAAACGATAGTTTTGATTGGGTGATAATAACCGTTGACATTTTTATCAAATGTAATATTTTCGTATTTCCAGTTAATGTAATTATCTGATTCAGTAAAAGGTTTTTGTAATGTATATCCTGATTGTTGTAATAACGTTCCTAATCTGAGTTCTGAAAACATATTATCGTATAATCTAGGATTATCATACATTCTATTTACCATTGATGATAATACTGATTTAGTAAAGAATAATCCTGACGTTGGTCCCATTCCTCCAATATTAGATGTAAGTTTTTGATTTTCGGATAGTTGTGTATACCAATACCAATCATTTAATTTTTCTTGTGGATATATCATATGACTAAAATGAGTCATATTCAATGCATTACTATAAAAGGTTTCTAAAGAACAATTGGAATAGGTATCCCATTCTACTATCAAATATGTAGGTAGATTTGGATAATTTAAATAAAAATCATATATCAATAAATCAGCTTCACTCCAGTATTCAATTTTCTTATTTTCGTTTAAAATATTATTTTTAGGATATAAGTCTTTTTTTGAAACAATATGGGAACCACTAATTAAATTATGATTTTCAAATCCAACCGGATAAATATTTTTAGTTGGATTGTATTTTTTTAACAATTCATAATTTTGAATAGTTACATCATTAACTGAATAATGTAAAAATAATATACATATTCTATTTTTTAGTATCATATTATTAAATATATTTGTATGGGTGATAAAAATGAGGTATTTTCGTATCTATATTGATATCATCAACCGTCCAACTTATATATTTTTCAATATCATATCGTCCACTTTTAAGAGATGTAAACTGACTTACTAATGTACCACCTCTAATTTCCGATAACATATTATTATATAAAGATTTATTTTTTAATATTTCTTCGGTACATTTTTTTAGAATATGATTTCTAAAATATATACATGTAGATTGTCCATATGAATGTAAATTATTAAATTTGTGATTATTTGGATTTAATTTTCTATATTGTTTCACCCACCACCATTCTTCATCTGCCGGACTTCGTATTCCATTTCCAAAAAAATCAACATTTGTATCAAAAAATTCTTCTATACCAACATTACTAATTGTATCATATTCATACAAAAAATATTCATCATAATTTGGAAACTCAGAATAACCACTGTATAAAAAGAAATCGGGATTTGACCAATCTTCGGTGTGTAAATTGTCTATTTCAACCAATTCTTTGTTTTTAGGATATAATCTTGTATCCGTAACTAATGAATTTGGCAACAAATCATAACCAACAAATCCAATTGGAACTATATCCCATGTTGGATTTAATTTTTTAACATTATTAAAACTATTAACTGTCAATTCATCCACTTTATGATGACTAAATAATATCAATTTAGTATTCATATAATCAATTTAAATACATTCAAAAATTTCTGTTTATTTTTTGTATTTACTTCTAAAAAATGATTTCTTATATTTTCACTATTATTCTTTTGAAACTCAAACAGTTCTTCTTTATTATTCAACACTTCTTCAAATTTTGATTTGTCTATAAAATATCCATTTCTAAGTTTATACATTGACGGATATAGAAATTCATAATTTAATAGTTTATTATAAATTCTTTTTATCGATATAAATTTAACTAAATCTGGATTTAAATATTCTTTGAATACAGGTATTTCACTACATATTACTAATTTACCACAACTCATGGCTTCCCATAAATAATGTCCCCATGCTTCATATAAACTACAACATATATGAATATCATGATTATTAAATTCGTTAGTTAATTCATTTTCAGACAAATATTTTTCATTTGAATCTAAAACGTGAATCTTTTCTTTGTAATTATTTACTAATTCATGATTCTTTTGTATAGACTTTCCTTTTAAAAACATCATTTCTTTTACATTTTTACTGAAAAAATATCTATCTAAACTAAAAAAACCAGTAACAATTATATTTTTATTATAAGGGGCTAATATAGATTTAGCATATTTAGATTTAACAAAAACATAATCAAAATTATTTAAATATATTAATTCATCCCCAGATAACCATTCTTCATTTGGTATTATGATATTAATTTTGTTATAGTTCATATATGGAACATATATGTTTTGTATAAAAAATCCAACATCACTTTTTCTACATACTACTTCTTTTGATATATCATATATTACTACATCAAATTCTTTTAAGATGTAATTTAATAAAATTATATCATTTTTTAAACCAACCCCATTATTCCAATAATATATGTTTACCTTTATCATATTTTGTATATAGTATTTTGACAGTGTGTGTATTTATAAACACAACACATTCCTCTATTATTTTTCATTAAATCGTAAACTTTATCTTTCATGTAAATTATAATTTAGTAATTGAATATCATTTATATTCCACAAACCTAATGACTTATCACAATAAATATTATCGTTTTCTGTACATTCTTCGTTTATTATTTGTATAGGATTTGGAAAATAAAATGGAGATTTTCTAAAATTAAGAGGTCGCCATTGGCCGGTTTCTATATCTACATTTTTTTCACGTTCTGTAAATGTAGTTGTCATAAAATATTTGGATTGACTATTACATATATTTATAATACTTTTATAAATATTTTCAAATGAGAAATGAACCAAACAATCCCGACAAAAAATTAAATCTACCTTTGGCAAACTATCTTCAACTAAATTGAGTTTTTTAAACGATATATTATTTGATTTATAATTTTTAATATTTAATTCTACTAATTCCCCAACAATATCCGCTCCAATATAATTTATACCATTTAAATTTACTTTATTCATCCAATAAAAGTCGCCGCATGGGATATCTAATATTGTTGAAATTTTATATTGTTTTAATATATTTGGGAGGGAATTTATAATTATTTTTGTTTGATATAAATTAGATCCTGCTCCAGAAATAGAGTCTACATCTCCCCAATAATTTTCATTATAAATTTTAGTAAAAATTTCTTCCATAATATTACCACCAACTTAATCTCCAATGATGCACTGAATATGAATTAGGAGATGTCTCTTTAAAATTTTCATGTATTTTTTACTGGTATACCTATTAATATATGTTTATTTTCAATTAACCCCATATTTTTGCCCAATGATGTACTGAGTATGATTCAGGTGAAGTTATACTAAAATTTTCACTTTTTCTATCAGGTTCATACCATGCGTAAGGATAGAAATATTTAGTTTCAAAAAATTTATAAGTTGGATTATTTAAATATGGAGTTAAATATTGTGTAAAAAATTCTGGTCCACTTATTTTCCATATTTCATTACTAATCTTACCGTCATATGTAAAATTTTTAATATTTTCTATAACACTGTTAATATAAAAACTTACAAGAGATTCTTGTGATTTGGATCCCATGATTCCTATAGCAATTTCATTATTTGGTTGATAACCTGAAAAAAAATTGTAATTGAGTATTTCATCTGGCATTCGTTTTAACGGTTCAGTATCTACGTCAACATATATTCCGCCTAATTTTTCTAATATTTTAAATCTAAGTAAATCTGCTTTTAATGCAATATTACAATCACAATAATAATATTTTTTTATGTCATCTGTAATTATACATGTTGATTCAACTAATTCATTATCCCAAAAAATAAAATTGTAATCTGGATATATAACTTTCCATTTATTTATATATTCTTTATATTTTTCTGGTATTTGTCTTGGTCCAATCCATACATGATGTATAATTTTAGGTATCATATTTATATAATTTCATTGTCTCTTTCATGATTATCAATATAAGTCGCTATAATTTTATTTTGCATATCAAAGTTATCTTTTGTTTTCCAATAACATTGAAATAATAATTTCATAGGAATCATGACAAATGCATATTTTTTAGAACAATGGGTTAATAAATAACATCCATTTTTTTGAATAGTATTAAAATGTACATGATTATTATTCTCATCATATACATTAGTGTTTATATCAAATGATTGTTTCATAATATCTAACATATATGATAAAATATTGTTGTCTTTTTTACACATTAAATAACCATTTGCTAAATGCATTGCCATAGGTAAATTGCCATCAAAATTTACATATTTAATATATTTTCTGGAATTCCAATCAGGATATTCATGTTCAGTAGATATCATTAACATATTATGTTCACAGTCAATCAAATCCGGGATATAATTTCCCCAATTATAAAAATCACAATCTGAATATATTCCACCGTATCTATTTAAAATTTCAATTCTAGCAACATCAGACATTCCTTGATAATTATTTCTCTCTTTATAATATTTATATATTTCTCTATTTTTCATTGGAATTTCTTCCAAATCATTTTCTCTCCAAAGTTTATATTCCCATCCATATTTATTACAATATCTTTTCCATGAATTCATCATATTCCATGTTGCTTTTTGTGAATCCCCAACCCATATTTGATGTACAATATTTTCAATCATAATTTGAATCTAACGTTAATGAATCAAATGTACTATTACTAAAATTATCAGGATTGTGTTGTTGTAATAGTGATATTTGTTCAACTAATGGAGGTATAAACACATAATGTTTAAGTATTTTCAATGATTTCTTTTGTATTTGTATATCTACTGCGGCCCATGCTTGATGATTAGTGTCAAGTAAAACTGGTATGCTTGATTTTTTTATCATATAAGCATGCGTACACATCGGAGCATACGTAGTTGTAATAACATTTTCAGTTGTTTTTATTTGATAATCTTCAGGAGGTAAACAACAATGACCAACAAACACATATTGCCAATCATCTGGGAGTTGTTTCTTAAACTCTAAAAATCTCTCATGAAAATTTTCACATAAAATTATATCATCTTCTAATATAAGAATTTCTTCATATGGTAAATGCCAAAGAGTTTGCCATAACATATAATGTGATAACAAACATCCTATTCTACCCTGTTTTATAAAATAATCCGGTCCATTCAGATTATCATCTTTATATGGTATTGTAGTTTTTAATCCAAATTTCTTTCCATTAATACCTTCAAAAAATTCAACATCTAATCCATTTTCTTTAAAATGTTTTTCTGCATATTCTTTTCTTTTTGGTGTGTCTTTTAATGTCAAACAAAATATT
>Ga0169931_10006227_pt1 | contig 18062 bp, 8 predicted proteins | sample Kivu_15m_20L_FD_129675 | JGI IMG/M metagenome (GOLD analysis project Ga0169931, IMG submission 129675) | Freshwater microbial communities from Lake Kivu, Western Province, Rwanda to study Microbial Dark Matter (Phase II) - Kivu_15m_20L... | ecosystem: Environmental > Aquatic > Freshwater > Lake ... | reverse complement strand
TCTCCGCGCATCACGGGCTTTCCGCGCAGCGTGTTGGGCATATAGCTTGGGAAATAGAGCGTCCGGATGAGAACAGGCTTTTCAAATAGCGCCCGCTTGGACTTTGTGCCGAGGTCGTGCACCGCAGCGTTGATCATGTTGAAGCCATAGACGGCAACATAGCCCGGCACCACATGGTAGTGCCATGCATTATCCGGTCCATATTCGAGGTCATGGTATTTCTCGCGATAGCCGACCGAACCCAGATAGGTCTCGCCTTTCTTGTTGGTATTGATCAAAAACTCCGGTGTGATGCGACATGCGGGCAGTCCCGTGAGTAGAAATTGGCCGGGCATTGTGGCCATCCGCAAACTGTCGTTCGACAGGCCATTGGGTTGCTCGGCATTTTCTTCAACATTTTCGTTGGTGAGCGCAAATCCCTTTTCCGCGTGCTGCTCCTTGCCGTAAGAGGTGATAGCCGCTGCAAGCATGGACAACTTCAAAATATAACGGACATTTTTAATAGTGGGCAGTTCTTTTACTTCAAAGCAAAAGTAGCAACCTACACCCTAACAAAATCCATCCTCAACTCCCATGTAGTGCCCTGATGGCAATACCTTTTAACTTGAATTCCCGGATGAGAACATCAAGAAAACTAACCTAATGGGAAAAACCTTACGGACAAAAGAGACCAAAATTGCTCTGGAGAATGACCAAATCACTGAAATTGACAATACCATCAGCATTTAGGTCTGCTTGGCATGCGACTTCGCAACCGAATTGGGTCAGCAAAAGGCTGAAATCCGAGAAATTGACAACTCCATTGCCGTCAAAGTCTCCGGGACAACTTCCAAGGCAACTCGAAAACTCACAACTCCCATCAGAACAACCCGCTGCAGGATTGAAGTTGCAAGCTTCGGGAATAATGCACCCGGGATAAACACATGAGTCGTCAGACACTATGGCTTCCGGTGCAAAATTGCAAGCACTCATATCCATGCAACCAAAGACAATTCCGGCATTTTGGGTGATTTTGGCCACTTGACCTCCTCCTACAATCACGTTATAGTCGGCATCAAAAGCCAATGCCACTCCATAACCGCTACCTGCCAAAACTGTCCACCCGGGAGCACCGGAAGATGTCACTTTGCACACCCCCATTTGGAACAAATTTCCTGCAACCAAATAGGCGGCACCTGTAGGATCCATTTTCATTTGGGCGTGGGCCAACAGATTGACTCCCGGTCCATCAGCATCCATCAATTGCCACATCAGACCGCCATCGGGATTGAACTTGGCAAATGACGTCCCGGGAATATTGGCATTTGGAAATCCGCAGATAATGGGATTCTGGTCCGGACCCACCTCTACTCTAAAGCCGGCACTCGGATGTCCGCTGCTCCAGACGTTTTGTCCGGTAGGATTCAATTTGGTAAGAATACTCCCTGTAGCTCCGGGAGTGTAGTCCCCATTGATGACGTATGATTGGCCGAAATTGTCACCGGCAATATCACCTACCGTCAAACTGTTCACGCCCGCAAGACTCCAAATTTCATTTCCGTTCAGGTCAACTTTAGCGTATCCATTGATGCTTCCAATAGGCGCTCTTCCAACTATAACAATTGCATTGTCAGGTGTGAATTTGAAATTTTGCGGAGCACCTATTCCTGCGCTGTTGTAATAATTCCAGATAGTACTGCCATCAGGGTTGAACTTTTTCACCTTTAGAGCAAAACCGGAAGGGCCAAATCCTGTTCCCAGGACATAGATATTGTTTTCTCCGTCCACAAGGCACTTTTTGGTCGAGGTGCCTTCAAAATCACTTTCATAGACCACTCGCCACAACAGGGCACCATCGGGACTGAATTTCATCAAGAGCGAAGCTGCGTTTACCGGATTGGAATATCCGGAACGTATAGTGCCTGACACCAAAACATCCCCGGCTCCATCAACCTCAACCCAAGTGGCCACCTCATGGCGCGTGTTGTCTGTATTGTCATACCCTGTTTGCCAAATAATATCTCCGTTCGGGCTGCGCTTGGTCAAAGTGATATCACCAGCGGGATTATAGTCCCAGTAGGCCGAATACACTTGGTTTTCGTCATTGGCAGTCACACAAACCGCGTTGGGGTAATTCACCCAAGCCACAGTAGCTTGACCGGAAAGCTCAATAGAAATCAAAACAAGGAGAAAGACATAAAAACCGGAAAGAAGATGGAGTTTCATTGGTGAAAATTTGTGCTTACAAAGTTCCCCAATCAAACAGAAACCAATATGACAGGCATCAGATAGCAAAGTGATTTTCGTTACATAACGACAATATAATGAGCACAAACAGCGCAACACACCCAATTTTCTTTAGGTGTGTTGCGCTACGGTATTTCCTCTCAAATTATTCAGCCGAGGCCACTGCCCCGTTTGACTTCACTATTTGCACTGTTCGACCTTTGACGCGGGCTGCAAGATTGGGGTCGTACATGCTTTCGCACGTCACGGAAGGCAAATAGTAAGTGCCTTGATATGCCGCATGAAGGACTAGCACGTATTTGTTGATTTTACTGCGTCCATACATACCAAAGTACGTGAGGGCACGGTCATCTCGGATGTCTTGGTAGTCAAAAGCGTCCTGCGTATAGGAAGCCGCACCGGCATCCATGCGCGCATTGCGAATCTCGAAACCTGATGGGAATACTTGAGTGAGGGCCATATTGGGGCCAACGTAAAATGGACCCGTCAACTGCACGGTCACATTGCACAAGATATCAGTGCCTTGCTCGATTCGACTCAGATCAATGGCTTTGCCCGCACGATCGGTGTAGGTAATGCTGAGTGCCATGTTGTTGCTCTTGTCGGTTTCGTTGCCGATGGTGGGCTGGCCGGTTACCGCCACACTGACATACATGGGCCCGCTGCCTGTATTCTTGATGCTCACTTTGTTGCCCTTTAGTTTCAAACCTTCCAATGGTATCTGAGCCATGGGTCGTGAGGTGCCGTAGGTGCCGGCCTTTTTACCATTGAGTTGGGCTTCGTATTTCAGCGATTTGCCTTTTTCATTCATCATCATCCGAGTTGCTGCCATCAGCGCATAGGATGTTTCGTTTGTGCTCAACCAACGTTCGTCATTGAGGCCGTCCAAAATGGCTTTGGCCAATGGCGCTGCTTTGGCCTTTTCGCCCAGGTCTACCATCATCAAGTAGATTAGCGCCATGTCTCTGAATCCCGAACCGAAATGCATGTATGATTCTCGGTAATCCTTGACAGAGGCACCGAGGTTCAAGACAAGTGCTTTGCCTGTTTTGGTTTGGCCTGCTTTGGCATAGGCTCCGGCCAGCATCCATGTTGCAGCTACAGGCAGGTTGTTTTCCTGCTTCATGCGGTTCATGCTTGACAGGTCTGCTTTACCGGCCAAGGCAAGTGTATAGAGCCTGTAAGCTTGCTGATAAGAAGCGTTCGATATAAACTCATCGCTACCCGAAGCAACCCACTTACGGGCGGTATTTTGTTGATACTCTATCAGTTTATTTAGCGCTGAAGCGGGTACCGAAAATCCTTTGGCCTGTGCCTCGGTAAAGAAGTGAAGTACATAGCTGCTTGACCAGTCATGCACTTGGCCCGTACCCGGCCAGTAGGACATTCCACCTTCCCCGGTCTGCATTCTGACCACTTTGTTGATGCCTTCTTGCACATAGGATCGGGTGCGTTTTACGGTTTGATCATTCAGTTCCATTACATCGGCCAGATAGAGCTGGGGAAATGCTTTGGAGAGTGTTTGCTCAAGACAACCGTGTGGATAGCCAATCAAGTAGCGCAATCGTTTTTCACTGTTGCGCAGAGCAAAAGCAGAAACTTCAAGCACGGCCGCGTTACTGCCTTCTATGCCGCGTAGGTCAAAACTTTGCTCCCATGTCTCACCGGGCGGCACAATCGCATTGTAGCTATCGGTCTCGGGCGGGTTGGGATTGCGCACCTGCACTTCGATTTTGTGGCTGGCTTTCTCCTTTCCCGAGGTACAAACCACTTCGAACACTGCCACCCCGGCTTTGGGCAATACATCAAATTCGAACTCGGTAGTCAGATCACCGATGGCGTCAAAACGCAGGTTTGTTTTCGTAGTGGTCATCTTGACCGGGCCGGAGGTTTTCACCTGCACATCGACATCTTTGATATTGCTTTCCATGGCAAACACAGTAACGGGCAACTTCACTTTGTCGCCCGGGCTGAGGGTTCGTGGCAATGTGGCAAGTGTCATCAACGGTTTTTTCACAGCCACAGTTTTTTCCGCATTGCCAAAAGCACCTTTCTCACGTGCCACCACCATGGCCCTCACCGAACCCACATAGTTGGGCATTGTGAAAGTGTGGGTGCCGGTTTGGCCTTTATTGAGCGTGTGCGGCCCGCTGAACATCACCACCGGTTTGAATCGCTCAGCTTTTTTCTTGCCACCACCGATATTTTCGCCATCTCCACCGATGCTCAACAGGCGCTCCACTGTGCCTCCGAAGGCGCCAATGACTTGATCATAAAGGTCCCACATCATCACACCATGGGCTTCTCGAGCATAGAAATGTTTCCAAGGGTCGGGGGTTTTGAATCGGGTCAAATCCAGCAATCCTTCGTCCACGATCGCCACTGTGTAACTCATTGCGCGGCCGGATTTCTCACTCACCTTCACGGTGAATTTTTTCTCGGGCTCCAATTTGTCCGGCATTTGAATGATCGGAGAAAGCCTTGTGTTGGGGTCTTCCACCTTGATTGGGATAACGCCATAAAGCCTGATGGGCAAGTTGTTGAGCGTTTGGGCATGCGGTTGAACCAGCGTGATGGCGGCATAGACGTTGGGCGCCATGGCTTCGGTCACGGTGAATTCATAGGCGGTTTGCTTATCAGTGGTTTGAATCCATTCATGTTGAAGGATTCCCGCTCCGTTTTCGATGCTGATTAAGGCTCGGCTACCCACTGTTGATGGGAATGTCAAACGACATTTTTGTCCCGGTGCGTAGGTCTCTTTGTCAGCCGAGAAAAGCAGCATGGTGGCACCGCCTGCATTGTCATCTCCGCCTCTGCCTGCCCATCCCGGCCAGTCTATGTATGTGGTTTTACCCGCGCTATGGCCGTTTTGAGTATCGGTGACGCGCACCAAGTAGCGGCCCCATTCCGGAGAATCCACTCGGATTTTGAATTTGGCTTGACCCTTCGAATTGGTGGTAACGGTGCCACCGTTAATGTTCTCATAGCCTTCATCGCTGTTCCATCGGCTCAGGTTGTCTTGGCCTTGCTCCCACCACCAACGCCAATGAACTTTGTACAGCTTCCATTCCAATTGGCGGTTTGGTTGAGGCTTTCCATCTTCAGAGAGCAATACGGTTTCCACAGAGTGGTCCACATCAGTGAGCAACATGCCGCGCATTTCATCGCCTTTGGGCAACTTGACTCCCACGTAGTCTTCATAGGGTGAAAGGCTGATTGTCATTTGGTCAACTGAAAAATCACCGGGCCCTTCAAACACCCGCGTGCTGAAGGTGGCGTCCACTTTTCCGGGTGCTTGGCCGTTCAAGTTGGTCTCAAGTTTGAATTCCGCTTCACCTTTTTCGTTCACATTGCCATCAAATACAATCTCTTCGGAAGAGGCAAAACCACGGGTGGGGTCGTCAAAAGAGAAACCCTTGTACTTTGGAAACTCCGTAGTCTTGGGCCTGAAAACCGAGGTCACTTCAGCTTTCATATTGCGTGCAACGGCACCGTGCAGCCAGCGCGTTTTGAGTTTGGCTTTTAGCTCAGTTTGATCGGCTTTGATTTCTTCACCCCCAAAGTCCAACTCCACTTTCAATCGATTGGGCTTCACAGTTTCGATGCGAAGGTTTTGAAGGAAATACGCCCCGCCCGCTTTGATATTAGCAGTGTAGTTACCTGTGATGGCATCTTCATCCGTCTTCAGGACAAAAGTGTGGTGGCCGTTTTCATTGAGGTTTTGCACCTGTTTGGTCACTTTTTGACCTCGAGGATTGAAGAGTTCCAGCACCAGAGGATGGCCCACCGGAAGGCTGCCGGCTCGGTCATGTAGCATGAAAGAAACAAAGAGTGTATCTCCGGGACGCCAAACGCCCCGCTCGCCATAGATGTATCCTTTCATTCCCGATTGCGTGGCACTGCCGCTTACATCAAACTTGCTTGTGCTAAGTGACGTGCCATAATCAAGTCGTAAATAGCCTTTCTGCTTGCCTTTGGTAGCCACCATCAGGAAGGGCACTTCGCCTTCTTTCAGCTTGATATTCATGTTTCCACGGCTGTCCGTTTTGGCCTTGAACAGACTTTGTAACTGAAAATCGAGAATCTCTACCTGACAGTCGGTCATGGGCCCGGCCGAAATCAAATCGGTCACACATGCCAGTGCTTCGTTGCCCTGTCCTTTCTTGAACAAAAGGCCCAAATCGCTGGACAACACATTGGTCTGAATACCGCGTTTATTGTAGTAGTATTCGTCATTGCAAGGGTCAGTTGCGGCCGAATTTTCACCTTCATAATAATCGTAGTAGTAATATTCGTCATAGTAGTCCCAGTAGCTGTTTTCGCTGTTTTCGTAGGTCCATTGTTCGGGAGTGGGCTGCTCGTCCGTTAAGGGTTCCACCGTACCGCCACAGTCAGTGATTGCGTAGTTCTTATTGAAATTCAGCTCAATGCGATAAATGGCTCCCGGTTCGGTCTTAATATATTTCTCCAAATCGAGGTAAAAACGGTTCCACTTGCGCAAGTTGGTACCCGGCTGTTGGTCCAATCTGAGAATGCGCTGCGCCACAACTTTCCCCACACGCTTCACTTCGCGTTGGCCTTCCATGCGGTTGACTTGTAAAAACTGAGGAATATTGTTTTCGAAAACCTTGATGATTTTGACATCCACAGCCCGCAGGCTCACAGCTTCAAACGGAAACACCATGCCGTTGCTCGATGGCAAAATATTGCCTCCTGTTTTGTGTATCCATCGTATATCGGGTGTCAACGGCCTGAAATTGATGGTGTATGTGAAATCATCCTCCAGCTTGTAGCCTTTGGTGTTTGTAATTCCTTTACTTACAGTCACGATGGCATCCTCAGTAGGTATAGGATCGGGATAGGCCTTGATTCGATTGGACTCAACCACCAAACTGACTGAGGCATTTTCCACCGAAACCAGCCCGTCCAGATTCTGATTCTCCTTGATTGGGTCCGAAAAAACAATGTGGATATAAGCGTCTTCGTTTTGCATCCACTCCACCGAAAGCACCGAAAAGTCAGCAAACGATGGAATGACGCGCTCTGTCTCGCCTTTTTCGGGTGCGTCTATGGGCGCCCCGTCCCAATTCAGCACCAGTTGGCCGCGCTTGTCTTGGCGGGCGATGCTGTCTATCGAAAATTGGTGCAAGGTGCCATTGCCTGAGGATGTATAATTGATTTTGAGTGCTCGACCGTCCAGCGTGGCAGTCAACATCTTGGTAGCGTCATCGGGGCCTGCTCCGTCTGTTGAGTGCACAGAAACCTCCATGCGATAGACGTCCGTGTTGCCCATAGCCGAAATCTCCAGCGGGCCCACTTCTGCATTGATATGCTGTTCCAAAACAGTGAAAGGAAACCGAAAAACTGCAAACTCTTTGGGCACTTCAGCTATGGCGTCCACTTGCAAGGCCACATTGTATTGAGTTCCTCGCGGCATGGCCTTTTCAGGCTTAAAAATGATGGTGCGCTCATCCGCCCAATAACTATGTCCTGCCAAGGACGGTTCGAAAGAAAAGACCTCTTTGGCGGGGCGCTCATTGGTATTGTCTTTCATTGCTACATCATCTCTGAATCGCACCGCAATCTCACCGGTGGCCGAAACTTGGCCGGTGGTGAATTCGACAATGTATTGGGCAAAAGCAGGGTCCACTTTAACAGGGCCCTTTTTTTTGCAGGAAGAAACAGTAAAAACCAACGCAAGAAGCGCGAAAGGAGCCAACAGCTTAGCAGTTTTCATGTAGAAGAGAAAGGTGGTTAAAAGTATGGTTTCAAAAGGTTTGAGAGCGAATTTTATGATTCTCAAAAGTGAACATCAAACGCAGTGGATTTCACTTTATGCAAGGCGGTGAAAAATATTTTTCTCACCCCGAAAATCTCCATTCTCAATACCCAATTCTCAATACCCAATACCCCCTACCCTCAAGAAAAATACCCCACCACTTGCTCGAAGAAACGCATCAGAAATGCGGGGCGAAGGGCAATCATAAAACCGATGCCAAACAGCGCTCCCCACAAATGCGCATCGTGGGCAATCCCTGTCCCACCGCGCTTGTCCATGTAGGATTCATAGACCAAAAAACCAATACCGACAATGAATGCGGGGATTTCGATAGGGATAAACATCAGATAAAGCGATGTGGTGGGAAACAACAGGATGGAGGCCATCAGCACGGCCGACACCCCTCCGGATGCGCCCAAGGCATTGTAGCCGGGATTGTCTTTGTGGCGTGCCATGGCCGGCAGTGAGGCAAACAAAGCCCCTCCCAAAAAAAGCACTGCGAAATAAAACGCCCCGTTGTTTTCGCCCCAAAAATCAGTTTGCAGCATTTGTGCGAACAATGCCTCATTGCTGAAAATGAGTTCCAGCATGCGGCCAAAACTCCAAAACACATAGCCATTGAAAAACAAGTGCATCCAATCGGCATGGATAAACGGATGGCCGAAGAGACGTTCGTATTGGCGACCGTGGTGCACCAAATAGGGATTGAGCATCAGCCTGCGCTTTAGTTCGGGATTGGAAAAAGCGCCCAGCGACACCACCACCATCAGCCCCAACAGGACCATGCAAACAGGTGTAGCTGTCAAAGGCACGCCACCCATATCAGCTCGAATGGTCTGAGATGATTACCCAAGTCCCTTTTATCTTTTGCCAAATCAGCGAGTAATGCCCTGATAAGTTATCGAGCGAATCGCGGGTCAGTTCCCATTTGCCAATGACTTGGTAATATTCCTTGCCCAGTGGTTCCATGTGCAGGTTGGTAAACTTCAATCGGCCCATGGCTGCACGATCGGGGTAGCCTTTGATGTAGTTGTCCAAAGTCTTTTGCCACCCGCGGTTGAGACCACTTTTGCCCACAAATGTCAGGCTGTCACTGTGCCAATAGGGCGCCATGAATTTTTCCAAATCACCCGCATTCCATTCTTCTTCTTGGGCAGCCATGATGCCCTCTATCAAGGCGCGGTCGTCCACGGGAGGCTTGGTTTTCACCACTTCCAGACAGCCTACCAAGACGATGGAAAAGAGGATGACCTTGAGGATGTTTTTCATCACACGTTGAATCTGAAGTGCATGATATCACCGTCTTTCACGATGTATTCTTTTCCTTCCACACGCATTTTGCCTGCTTCTTTCACCGCTTGCTCAGAGCCAAAATGAACGTAGTCGTCATAGCCGATTACCTCAACGCGGATAAATCCTTTCTGAAAATCGGTATGGATGACGCCTGCTGCTTCGGGAGCTGTGGCACCCGTGGGGATGGTCCATGCACGCACTTCTTTCACACCGGCTGTGAAATAGGTCGAAAGATTCAGCAGTTTGTAAGCTGCGCGAATCAACTTTGCCACTCCGGGCGCGTCCAGCCCCATCTCTTCCAAAAACATTTGGCGTTCTTCGTAAGTCTCCAACTCGGCTATATCGGCTTCTATGGCCGCTCCAATCACCAATATTTCGGCTTGCTCATCGGCCACTGCCGCGCGTACTTTTTCAACATGTGCATTGCCTTTCACCACCGATCCCTCATCCACATTGCAGATATACATCACAGGTTTGGATGTCAGCAGTTGAAAGTCCTTAACCAAGGCCTTTTCCGTTTCGTCCATCTCGATGGCCCTCACAGATTTTCCGCTGATCAGACCCTCTTTGATCCGCTGTAAGAGTTCGAATTGCTTTTTGGCGTCTTTGTCGCCCGTTCCGGCTGCACGCTGGACCTTGGCAATGCGGCTATCCACTGTTTCCAGGTCTTTCAGTTGCAATTCGATGTCGATGATTTCTTTGTCGCGCACCGGATTCACCGATCCGTCCACGTGCACCACATTGGGGTCGTCAAAACAGCGCAACACGTGCAAAACAGCATCGCACTCGCGGATGTTGGCCAAAAACTTGTTGCCCAATCCCTCACCTGTGCTGGCACCTTTCACAAGTCCCGCTATGTCCACAATTTCTACCGTGGTGGGCTGCACATTCTGAGGTTTGACCAACTCGGTCAACTTATTGAGTCGGTCATCGGGCACCGTGGTCACTCCCACATTGGGCTCTATGGTGCAAAAAGGAAAATTGGCTGATTGGGCTTTGGCATTCGACAGACAATTGAACAATGTGGACTTGCCAACGTTGGGCAACCCTACGATTCCGCACTTTAAGGCCATAGGATGGTGGTTTTTCTAATTTTTTCGGGCCGCGAAGATAGCCCCTCAATTCCACAATTTTCCCGCTATTTATCCGTCCCTGCCAACCTCACGGATGAAAACGGACAGGTTCGATTCCTTCACCAAACTTGTGATTTGATTCGGTCCCTTTCCGCCACTTTTGTCGGGAATTTCATCAGCTCTATGCGCTTCCCCGTCAAAACCATCCTTTTTCCTTTGCTCTGCTTGTTCACCTCTGCTTGTGCAGACAACAAAGGGTCAAGTGTCAATCCTCAACCCACAGGCAAAACAGTCTCCCAACTTGGTCCCAACATCATGGTCATTTTTCAAGACAATCAAAACGTCCATTGGTTTGGTAGTTGGGAAACAGGATTGTATCGCTATGACGGCAAGACCATCACCCACTATTCTGCCGATGACGGCCTGCCGAGCAATCGGGTGGAAGAAATCAAACAGGATGTACAAGGCAACATACTCATCAATACCAAGGGTGGGTTGTGCCTTTTTGAAGCAGGTGGTTTTCGCCAATTGCATCCTGTTTTAGGCATGGACTCGCTGTGGCAGTTGCAACCGGATGACCTTTGGTTCAAATGCATCGGCAAGTCCTCTTCTGTACTTGATTTCGATTGCCAATTTCTCGGCCTCTTTGGCAAAAAGCATAGCCGAGTCCGCATTTCCCGCACGCAAGCCCGCTTTGTGGCTAAGCTCAAGCAAAAGATTGACTTTACCCGTATCCTCTCGAGCCGTTTTAAGCACTTTCAACAGCGAGTCCACCTCGGCAGATTGGCCCATAGCTGTCCCAACTATGAGAAAGCCCACGATAAAAAGGGTTAAAAAACGACTGTTCATGCCGAAAGAATGGAATTTGATTTTGCCAAAGTTAATCGCAATGGCAATTGCACTTGTTGTCTGAGAAAAGGGCGTTCTTACTCGTTTTTTTAAATCCTCTTGTAACTATTCCACCTGTATTTTTGTCTCATCCGACAATATGAAAGCAGCAGTGTACAGACAATACGGTGGACCCGAAGTAGTCGATGTTGAGGACATCCCATGTCCGGTGCCCTGTCCCACGGATGTGCTGATTGAAGTGTATCGAAGTACCGTAAATCGAACAGACACGGGTTTTCGGACGGCTGAGTATGTGATATCGCGCCTGTTCAGCGGCTTGCTGCGGCCCAAGCAACCTGTATTGGGCTGCGAAATGGCAGGAGTAATTGCAGAGGTGGGCACAGAAGTCAGCCGTTTCAAAAAAGGTGACCGGGTGATGGCCTTCAACGACAAACTGTTTGGCGGCCATGCAGAATATGCTGTGGTGCCCGAAACTTCGGGAGTGCTTCACATTCCCGCCAATCTTTCATTTGACGCGGCCGCCTGCCTCACAGAAGGCGCGCATTATGCCTTGTTCTATTTGCGCGCTGCGGACATCAGACAAGGGCAAAAGTGGCTGCTCAATGGGGCCACAGGTGCGATTGGCTCGGCTGCCATTCAATTGCTGCGGCACAGTGGCGCAGAGGTCACGGCCGTCACCTATGCCCGCCATGCCGAATTGGCCACCCGATTGGGCGCCCACCGCGTGGTGGTGATAGAAGAAACTGACTTCACTACCCTGAACGATCGCTTCGATGTGGTGTTTGATGCCGTGGGCAAAAGCACCTTTGGTAAATGCCGCAAAATATTGGTCCCCAAAGGTCTGTATATGTCCACCGAATTGGGTCCCGGAGGTCAGAATCCTTGGTTGGCTTTGTGGACAGCCCTGCGCCCCGGAAAGCGTCTAAAATTTCCCCTCCCCTCCACCCGATTGGAAGACCTGGAATATTTGGCTGATTTGGCTGCTCAAGGGCATTTCACCCCGCTGATTGACCGGCATTTTTCTTTGTCAAATATCCGAGAGGCACACCGCTATGCGCAAAGCGGCCAAAAAGTGGGCAATGTGGTGGTGGATGTCAAGATGAACTAAACCAAATTCGGACGACATAGAAAGTCAATCGAAAGGTGGTTCCATTATTTTGGATTCTTATTGAAAAGCAAAAGCCCCAATTAAGGGGCTTTTGGTGATTTCTAAAAAGTAAAACTTAGTTTTTTATTAATCGGTACACATTGAATTTGTTGGAAGCTATCAACTTCAAGGAATAAAATCCGGGAGCATAATCAGCCATATTGAGTGAATTTTGTCCTGCAGGTAGATAAGTTGACAGAACCAATGAACCTGCAGCGTTAAACAGTTCAACCGTAATCGACTCTTCAAACGGCTTTCGAAAATTGATGACTTCAGAAAAAGGATTGGGATAGATGTCTGTTGCCAATTCTTCTTGTTCGGTTACACCCGATGCAATTACTAAAATTTGGTCTGATGTGGCTGAGCATCCATTTTCATTTACCACGGTCACTGCATAATAACCATTGATTATCGGAGTCCAGCTTTGAGATTGCTGCCCTGAAATATTCAATCCGTTGAAAATCCATTGGTAGGTACTGAACATCTCAGCAGAGAGAATGCCATTTTCGAATGTAACTGTAACCTCCGGCAAGCTATTCACCGTGATTTCAATTTGAGCGTTGTTTGTACAGCCATTTGCATCGGTTCCCACAACGGTGTAAGACATTGTTTCTGACGGAGAAAAGGGAACACCATCTTGCACTCCATTGCTCCAAGAAAAATCCACTGCCCCACTTCCGAAGAGAATTACCTCATCTGAGTAACAAATTGCATCCGATGTTGACATGGCTTCTACCATAGGCAACGGATTGACATCAATGGTGATTTGGGCTTGATTTGAGCAGCCATTTGCATCTGTTCCTGTAACTGTGAAGTTATTCGATTGCGTTACAGCAAAAGGTATCGCATTGATTACTCCATTGTCCCATGAATAAGTTTCGGCACCTCCGCCCTCGAGTGTGATTGAGTCATTGAAACAGACCTCTTGGTTTGAAGCAAAAGCGCTCACTAAAGGCAAATTGTTTACGATAACGGAAACTATGTCTGAATTCTGACATCCGTTTTCATCAGTTCCTGTCACTTGATACTCACCGGATTGTTCAGGCGAAAATGACACTCCGTTTTCCACATCGTTGTTCCAAGAATATGTCAATGCGCCTTGACCACTTAAAATCAGAGTCTCGTTTTGACAAATTTCCGAGTCAGATGCAGTTGCCAATACAACCGGAAGCGCATGGACTGTAATGCTCACCTCATCATAATTTTGACATCCGTTTTGATCAGTGCCCACAACTGAGAACAAACCTGAAGCAGAAGGCACAAAGGGAAGATTATTCTGAACATCGCCTGACCAATCATAGTTCTCAGCGCCATTTCCGCTAAAAACAACAGATTCACCCGCACAAACGGTTGAAACATCAACCAATCCTAATACTTGAGGCAACGGATGGACTTGGACAAATACATCGGCAGTATTGATACAACCATTCGAATCTGTTCCAATAACGTTATAGATGTTAGATGACACGGGGGCAAAAGCAACACCATTCTCAACAGTATTGTTCCAAACGAATAAATTGGCACCTGAGGCTGTGAGGGTCACGCTTTCTCCGAAACAAACCTGTGTTTCAGAAGCTGATATTTCAAGCATCGGCAATGGATTGACGGTAATTGAAACCAAATCTGTATTCTGGCACCCATTGAGATCTGTTCCTGTAACTAAATAGTCGAAAGACTCACCGGGTACAAAAGGAATATCATTTTCTACAGAGGAATTCCATTCGAAAGAAATTGCCCCTGAAGCAGTCAATACTGTAGTTTCCCCTGCACAAAGTACTTCTTGGGAAGCGAAGCCGCCCACTTGCGGCAATGGATTGACGGTAACTTGAATTGTTTGTGTAGTTGCCGAACAACCGATTACCTCATTGGATATATGCAGCGAAAAGCTGCCTTCCTCTGATACGGTCAAAGAATTTTGAACGGCCATGGGAATTTCGACACCGTCTTTCAGCCATTGGAATTCACTCTGTTCAGCTGCCGATACAATCAAGTCTATTGATTGCCCGGCACAAATGGAAGTATCGGACGGTAGAGACGACACTTCAGCCAACTGAAGACAGCTGTTGACCTGAAATACGGTCAATGTGGAAGAAACCTCATTAGCCAAAAGCACCAGTTCTTTTCCATTTGGTGAGTGATCGGCAGAGATGAAGATGATTCCTTCGGCACCGCGGTCGGGACCATTGGTGGCGGCTGAGCGGTTGTTGGCGTAAGTAACGAAGTATGGATTAGTCGGATTGGTAATGTTGTAGACCATAGCCCCGCCAATTCGCTCAAGTGCGATGAAGACATACAATTGGTCGTTTACCCAGCCCGTTGCAACACCCTCGGGTTCAGGACCTTTGTCGTCACTTCGGTTTTTAGGTGTAGCCACTCCCGCTGAATTGCTCGCATTGAAGAGGGCAGAAAACTCCGGATAATTGGAAGTAATTTGCTCCAACTCATCTCCGCTGTCGTAGACCAAAGTCCCTGATTGAGCATTCCATATAGAAAAAGACCGACTACCCAGGCAATAGATTTCATCAAAATCTCCATCACCGTCCGTGTCACCTATGGTATTCAGCACATTCAATCTACCACTCAGCGTGTTGGTTTTCAATGCAGCAGCATCCGGAAATGCTGTTGGATCCAACACATAGCCCGCACTACTCAGTCGGACCGACTCCACCAAAGGTCCGTATTCTCTGGCATCGCCCTCATTGGCCGTGACCAAATAGGTTTGGCCGCCCATTGAAAATTGATCGATTGCATCGGGCAAATAGAGACCTCGTACCGGAAAATTGGCAATGTTAACGGCATTGGTTTGATCGGAAACGTCCATTCCGTTTCCCGGCAAGCTATGGTCTTTGTATCCCAAAGGCATTATGGAAGTCAATTGATTAGTCACCAGATCAATTATGGCTATGGCATTGTTTTCTTGCAAACTGACCCAAGCGGTCATGTCATCATCCGAAATGGTGACATATTCAGGTTCAAAATCTTGCGCAGCTGAGGCGCCCGGACCGTAGATGCGAATGCCTTGCTGACGTAGCGCCTCTTCTTGTCCGTTGAATTGAGTAAAATCAATAAATGCCACAGCATCTTGTGTGAGATTCGCTATGCCACCGGAGAGGTCAATAACACAAACAGAACCTTCAGGATCTTGAGAATAATCGAAGTTGGGTTCACCTTCGCAAGCGATTACAACTTTGTTACCTGCATGGTCAAATGAAATCATGTCGGGCATAGATCCGATTCGGAGTGAATTCAAAACTTGGCCGTCCATATTCATAAACATGACGAACCCGGAATCCTGAGGATTGATTCCATCCTCAATAGCCGCAGCTATTATTCCGTCTTTTATCGCAATGCTGTTAATACTGCCAAAAGGAGAAACATCAATGGTATGTAACGGTGCAATTTGGCTTGGATTTGAGAAATCCAGAATATTCACCTTATTGCCTATGCTGTTGGCAACAGCCAATCTTTGGGTAGCCGGGTCATGGGCAACGATTTCGGTAGAGTTGGCACCTTCCGCTCCGTTCTGGTATGATGAAAGCAATTGCAATGACACCTCATTATTTTGATTGGGAACTGAAGAATCATTGTCCTTTATGTAGACAACAAAACGACCGGAATTGGACAATTCTGCATTGTAGAGGTTGGCCAATTGTAAAACCAAATACTCTGTTTGTTCGGGAAGCAAATCATCTATGATGTCGATACTCACTTGCTGGGGTGTATTGCTATTGGCGGGAAAAACAATGGTGGTCGAACCGATTACAGCATCCTGCTGACCGGCAGTGCTGATTGAATAAATTTGAATTTCAGCGGTTGAATTAAATGCATTTGAAGCCGTGACATTTACAGTCAATTGGACGGTGCCCGCGCTTTCATTGAATGTTTGATGGGTACCTTGAAAAGCAATAAAAGCGGGGGGCGGAAGAACAATATCACCTGAAAGCACAACATTGTCCATGCGCCATGTTCCTCCTGTAGCAATACTATTGACGTTGTTCGCTTGTCTGAATTCGCCTGAGTCTTGAAAATGAGCCGCCATAATGCGAACACCGAAATTCGGATTCTCATTGCATTCGGGAATTCCTGAAAAATCAATTACCCTTTTACTCCAAGCATCGGATACATTGGTGCCCACGGGATCTGCCACATCAATTCGGCCATTGTCAACGCCTCCTCTACCGGGGCAGTTATTCAAGTAATTCTCACCGGACACATCAAGATTAATCCAGTTAGAACCGTCAATTGTGTATTGGATTCGAGCGGTTCTGGTGCCCGAATTGGATGTTCGGTGGTCGTATGCAAAAACGATATTTTCGTAACCAAATGTTGAAAACAAAAATTGCACTCCTGATGTCTCATTTGCCACTCCCGGAGCAGCCGTGCCAATTTGCCAAGCACCCGTTCCGGATTGTTGCGCACATCCACTCAGTGACCCTGAGCCACTTGCAGGGTTAGAAAAACTCCCTATCAGTTCATTTGACCCTGCACCTGCAGAGGGTGTATTGATAGACGTTTCAAAGTCCCAAGCTGTAATAACACTTTGGCCTGCGGCCACCGCAACTGAAGCAGCCGCCATTAAAATCACAAGTACTTTCTTCATTTCTCCCTGACTTTTTTGTTTGGGACAAACCTCCCCTAACGGTATTAAGAGAGATTTCGAATGGCGTCAATACAGGGTTATAAATAGATGGTTGTTTGTTATGACATAGAGAATGAAACTCGAATTTCAACTCAATAATTGGCGAATTTCTAAAGGCAATGTTAACCTTCAGATGGCTAAAACGCCTACACGCATCATGAATACAACTGATTTACAGTATTGTACTACCGGGTAAATCTGATCACCCTGAAAAACTCGCGATCGAAAATTTCGAAATAAGGCCGAGCTTCATATTCTTCGAAGGCAGGAATGAAAAAGCCAAGAACTTCGCGCTCCCTTTCGTTATAAGACCGCAGATAGTCCATTTTGGCTTGGGCTTGGTCCGTAATAGTGATTTGCACTGTGGGTTCGGGCATACCATCTACTCCATAAGTCTGTTTGGCTCTTTCCCAATCATCGCCCGGAAATCCCCAACTCTTAAGGCGTTCCGAATGCCGCGTCATGATGGTGTTTTCCATATGGTTAGTATAAACGCTTTGGTAAATAAAAGAGGGTGCAATGCGCGCTGAATGGGCCAAGTCGAGCACCATTTGACTTACCAAAACGTGCTCCGGATGACCATATCCCCCAATCTCGTTGTCCAAGGTAAATATGACCGTGGGCTGCCATAGATTAATGAAACGCTCAAATTCATTTTCAATTAAGGACCGATTGAACACCAAATCAAAGCTGTCTCGGGGAATTGCTCCGTGGGGCTCGCGCCCGTCATGCAGGTCGTTCCTGATTTGCTCATGGGTGAGCGGAACAAAGAAGACGCTATCCAAAACATGGCGACAAGCTGCGCGCTGGGCAGCATCTCGCTCGGGTGTTTTGGCTAAACTGACTACCGCTATTTCCCAGCCATGTTGGTTGAGCAAGGCGGTAGTTCCTGACATGGTGCACATGTCGTCATCATGGGCAATGACTATAATGGCCCTTTTGGCAGTCAATGCGGACAAAAGGGTATCGGCCGGATAGGTTTCTGTGGCTGCATACGGGCGCACATCCTCGGGTTGGCAAGCCACCATGGTGAAGGCGAATAATGCAACCAAAATG
>Ga0169931_10006226_pt1 | contig 18062 bp, 8 predicted proteins | sample Kivu_15m_20L_FD_129675 | JGI IMG/M metagenome (GOLD analysis project Ga0169931, IMG submission 129675) | Freshwater microbial communities from Lake Kivu, Western Province, Rwanda to study Microbial Dark Matter (Phase II) - Kivu_15m_20L... | ecosystem: Environmental > Aquatic > Freshwater > Lake ... | reverse complement strand
GACGTCTCCATCGTCTTAGCAGCAGCGGTGTTGCTATCGATCGTCGTGCTGTCGGAAGCCGTAGAGTCTGGAGTCTTCGAGTCTGGAGAAGTAACCATCAATGCTGGACTACTGGAGGTTGACGACGCCACCGGTGGTTTGCTGGATTTGGGGCGACCTGGTGGAAGTTTCTTGCTAACCAGCGGCGCTGATTCAGGGCCCGTTGCTGAAGTAGCCCTGTCGGAAAGTTTGATTCGATTCTCATCGACTTCCGTTACCTGCGTAGTGGGAAGCGTGATTTCGTTGGTATTAAGTTTATCTGTCGTGGTGGTGCTGCGGCGCGACGAATTCGTTTTGGAAGGTTGCGGCACGGCAGCCGTTTTTGCATCCAATGGTTCGCCAGTTGAGTTACCATCGTTTTTCCCTGCCGGAACCGCTACATTCTTCGGTGGCGCTGGTACGCTTCCTGTATTGTTGGTCGATGACGGCCGGCGGCCCGAATTGGTTGATCCTGAATTGGCTGATCCTGAATTCGGGAGGGAATATTTGTTGGTATTTATCGCCCCATTTCGCGGCACGATCGGTGGAGTATTCGCTCTGTTTGGGGTGGTGCCCATGGTCGTACCCATGGTCGTATTAGCACGGCCGTTGAGCGGTAAGGGCTTCTGATTTTGATTGCGCCATCGCGACTCTCCTGGCACAGAGGGGACTGGCATCGTTGGAATGGGCGTCTGGGCAACGGGCGTTCTAGGTGGCGAAGAGGTTCGCGGCACCGTGGAAACACCAGCGGATGGTGTGGAGGGAGATTCAATTTCGGGAGCGTCCGGAATACTTCGATCGCTGGAGTCTGGATCGTAAAGTTCCATCTCTTCGCTGTATGCCGGCGCGTCGATAACATCCTTCAGCGACGGGGGGCTTGGAACACTCTCGCCGTTGAGATCACCATTGAGCGCACCGTCTTGCGCAACTTCTTCGCTGTCGCCTTCACCCAAAACCGAAGAGGTGATCGAGCGCAGTTGTTGCACCAGTCCCCCACGGAATATTCCTGGTTGTTGCGTTTCCGAGGTCGCTTTCGAGGTTGAGGTCGCAGACCTACTTGGCCAATAATTTTTCCCGAATTGCAGAGGCCCGCGACTCGCAACTCGAGGCCCCTCTTGAGCCACAAGGAGCGAAGGTGTTGCTGGGAGTGGTCCCGCAATCAGACCGAACAACAGACAGGTACGCGCTAGTTGGCGGATAGGCAATCTTTCCATCACCGCGAAACTCCTCCATGGAAGTCGGCGGCCGCATGCGACCGCTGACGAACTCGTTTGCTTCTGGGAGATCTAGATTGTCGGCCGCTCGCCGGTCCCCGGTGGCGGATTTGCATGGGCGCATAGTGCGCGACAGTAGACAATCGATCCTATTGGGGTATCGGTTGGATAAACCGTAGCGATTCAACAGAACTTTAGGTCTTGGAAAGCTTTTTTGAAAATGAGGTCTTTTATGCTAGCGTTCAGGAAGCTGGCCCTTTGGGCGTGGGGAATCTGTTGCGTTTTGAAACAGTGCAGCATTGTGGAGCAATTTTGCAACAGTTGCAGCCTGGGACCGTTTTCTGCCAAGATGGATTAGAATTACTTCTTTTGGGTGTTTCTGGCGCTTTATGGAAGGGTCGGTGGGGCATGGGGACCGCTTGGCGAGCGATATTCAGGTGAGGCCTGGGAAAATTTTTCGATTTCACAGCTTTTCATGCTATTCGGCCCGTTTTTTGCTTTTCATTGCTATTTCCTGGAATGGTTAGGGGAATCTGGAGGGAGTCTCGGCCGGCTAAACGGTAGTTGCAAGCCCGTAAATGGGTGCTGAATTTCGTTTTTTTGTTCGACGGAGCGAGAAAGGGAATTATTCTGGATAGAGAAGATTCCGTCGGGTGTGCTTATCCATTCTGGAGATTTCGAGAATTTTTCGATCGGAAGTTGGTAGGATTGAAAGCAGCAATGGACGCAAGTCGGAGTGATTTGAGTACGCAGTGATTTGAGTATGCAGTGATTTGAGTATGCAGTGATTTGAGTATGCAGTGATTTGAGTATGCAGTGATTTGCAACAGCAAAGTGATTTGCAATAGCAGAGTGATTTGGTTTCAACTTGTCTACTGTTTGAATTATCGGTTTTTGGAGCGTTAATTTATGTCTCTTCGCCGCTGGCAATTGCGACAACTTCTTGTGTTGGCTGGCCTTGCTGTCACGCCTATGGCTGCATTGCAGGCAGATGACGGTATCAGCCGCTTGGCAACCTATTCGACGTCCCAGGGTGAGACGTTTTTCGCTCTTAGTTTGCAACCGGATGCCAAGACGGTTCCGTTGCAGACAACTCATCGCGTGTTGGTGATTGCCGATACGTCAGCCAGTCAGAATGGAATTTTCCGCAAGGAAACGCTGGAAGTGGTGAAGAGCTTGGCGAAATCTTTGCCCGAGGGGTCTGAAGTGGGCCTGATGGCGGCAGACGTCAAGCCTGTGATGCTCACCGACCAAGGCTTGGTGGATCCGCAAGGTAATATCTGGGAGGCCGCTTTGCGAAAGTTGCAAGAGAGGGCTCCACTGGGAACCACGGATTTAGGGAGTGCTTTGCGAAAGGGTGCGGAGGTTTTAACAGAAACGACCAATGGTGGAACGATTGTTTACATTGGCGATGGTATCACGCGTTCCAATCTATTGGATACAGAAGGTCATGCTCGCTTGTTGGAAGAGTTGACTTCGCGCCAAGTATCGATTTGCAGTTTAGCGCTTGGACCTCAAACCGATGTTGCCACATTAGCCGCACTGGCCAATTCGACGGGTGGTAATATTTTGGTTCGCGCGAACATGGAAAACAATCCGCAAGAGGTTGGCAAGATTCTGGCGGACATGTCGGTCGTTTCGGTGGTGTGGCCCGACTTGGCTTCGCTCCCCAACGGTCTGGCGAATCATCTCCCTGTGGAAATGCCACCGCTGCGAATGGACCGTGACACACTTTTGATCGGTCAATTGAATGCGGCGGATCTGAACGGCGAATTGAAGGTGCAGGCGACGGTTGCTGGAAAGCCCGTGGTACTGGAATGGAATTTAAAGTCGGAACCAAGCAATTTCGAATTTGCCTTTTTGCCTTCGTTGGTGGAAAAAGCTCAAACGGATCAGGGCCGAACGTTACCTTTGGCAGGCTCCGCCGCAATGAAAGAGGTATCGTTGCTGTTGTCGGCTTCTAGCGATCAATTGGTGAAAGATGGTGAGTTTGCTTTAAAGACGGGCGATCGGGATGGAGCGGCAGCCTTGGCTCGCGAAGCTCTCAAGATTGATCCAGAGAATACCGACGCCCAGTTGTTGCTCGAAGCAGCCGTCGGCAAAAATGCTTCGGCAGCAGTGAAGGTTCGCAAGACATACTTCATCGCCTATCAGGAAGGTGGAGCTGCTGCGACCGATGAGCCAGCGACTGATGAACAGGCTGGTGCAGCCGTAGATACGGGCGTGCTGGATGAACTGGCCAATCAGGGTGATTTGTTGAGCAAGGAAGAAGCGATCAAGTCTTTGGCTAGCCAGCGGCTCGATGCGGAAGTTCGCGCTCAATTAGGACAAGCTCGCAAATTGCTGACCACCGATCCAGCATCCGCCACTTTGAGTTTGAAGTTGTTGCTGGAAGATGTCGATCGAGCATCGGATGTGGAACCGGGAGTCAAGGCTCGATTGCGAGCGTTGGTAACATCTGCGATTCAAACCTCGGCTGCTCGCGAAGCTCGCTTCCGTGACGACTCGGCTCGCCGCGATGCAGCGAGAGCGGCTGCCGATGCGAGTTCTCGAATTTTGGCTGAAAGACAGCGAACCGAAGATAGTGTTCAGCAACTGGTGGAACGCTTCAACGCGTTGATGGTGGAAGAGCGATTTGATGAAGCCAACCGCGAGGTAGCTCCCGAAATTGCTTTGATCGCGCCTGATACGGTGATTTCGGCAGTGACCGGAGTCAAAGCGGATATCGGTGCCAACCATAAGATTCAAGAAGATATATTGAAGCTGCGTCGCGATAGCTTTATCGCATCGTTGCGATTGAATGAAGAAGCGCTGGTGCCATTCGTGGATGAGCCACCGTTGGTCTATCCGCCAGCTGAAGTTTGGCAAGCTCTGTCGGCACGTCGTATTGAACGCTACGGTTCATTCGATTTGGCGGGCACCAGCGAAGGTGAACGCAAAATCTATAACGCACTTAAGAAAGAGACCAAGCAGGTCTCCTTCACGGAAACTCCGCTGCAACAAGTGATCGAAGCGATTGCTGATGAGCAAGGTATTCCGATTGTGTTGAATCCAACAGAATTGGAAAGTGCCGGGCAGAGCCCAGAGTCAGCTGTCACGATCGATTTGCCCGTGGAAAGTGGAATCAAGTTACGCTCGGCGTTGCGTATCATGCTGAAGTCTTTGGGGCTGACCTATGTCGTTCGCGACGAAGTGTTGGAAATCACATCCGAAGACGATGCGAAAACGGCTAAAGTAAACCGCGTCTATCCTGTGGGTGACCTATTGAACCTTCAGCCCATGATGGGTGGTATGGGTGGCATGATGGGTGGCATGGGAGGCATGGGCGGTATGGGAGGTGGTATGGGAGGAATGGGCGGAATGGGTGGTATGGGAGGTATGGGAGGTATGGGTGGTATGGGTGGTGGTATGGGCGGCATGGGTGGAGGCATGGGAGGCTTCATGCTCGTCCAAGACGAAGTCACCACAAAGTCTCAAGGCACAAAGTCTCAAGGCACAAAGTCTCAAGCTGCGAAGTCTCAAGCTGCATCGAAAACCGAGAAACTTCCAGTCACTTCAACCTCAGCGACACCAGCCGATGGTTCGAAAGCCAAAAATTGGGATTCGCTGTTCGATCAACTCGATGCGGTAGGAGAGGCGGGGCGAGCCGAATTAGAAGCTGAGATTACGAGCATTGTCGTCGGGTTGATGAACCAGGCTGAACTGGCGCTCAAGAGCGGTGAGGACGCGGAAGCCAAGGGCTACTTCGAATCGACGATCCAACTGGTCAATACGGCTTTGCGACGCGGTTATCCGCAGCCTTGGATGTATGAAGCACTCAGTGTCTCGATGATGGCCAATCAGTATCCTCAGGCAGAAATTCATCGCGTCTTAATGAGTGGTTTGGATTTTTCAGGCGATCCACAGCAAGCTTTGGGAATTGCCAAGTACTTGTCCAAGCAGAATATGAAAGCTGAAGCGATCGGTATTTTGCGGGACATCACTCGCTACGTTCCAAATTGGGCTGAGCCTTATGCGTTCGGATTGGAATTGGCTCGAGAGACAAACGATGTGGAAGCGCTCAAGTGGGCTTGTACCGGTGTGCTTTCGCAAGCTTGGCCTAAGGAGTCGGAACAATTAGCCGAAGAGGCTCATCTGTCCGCTCGTGCGACTTACATGAAGCTGATGGATCAAGATCGCGTGGTTGAGGCGAAGGCATTTGAGGAGATGATTGCCAAGGCATTGGTGCGAGATTTGGTGGTCCGAGTGACCTGGACGGGAAATGCAGATATCGACTTGATGGTAGAAGAGCCAGGTGGAAGTGTTTGTTCGCTATCCAATCCAAGCACGATCAGCGGTGGTATGTTGCTGGCGGACGGAACACCAACCGAGAAAAGTTCAGTGGAGGGTTATTCGGAAACTTATGTTTGTCCGAAGGGTTTCACTGGTGAATATAAGATTTTGGTCCGTCGAGTTTACGGCGAAGTGACCGCAGGCAAGGTGACGGTCGAAGTGTTAACCGACTATGGAACAGACAAGCAGAATTATGTTCGAGAGCAGATTCCAGTGATGGAAAAGGATGCTTTGGTCCGCGTTGCCGTTCAAGACGGTCACCGCACTGAGCCAGTAGCTGAAGCACATCTTGCGAACATTCAAACCAAGAAGCTGGCTGCCGGTCGAGCCGTACTTGCTCAGCAGTTATCCAGTGGCAGTCGCAGTTCTTCTTCGGGGGATCAATATCGCGAGTACATGCGATTTTTGGCAGCGGCCAATCGAATGGGTCGCAATCGTTTCCCAGGAGCGGTCGGCTACATGCCCATAATCACTACACTTCCGCAGGGTGCGAGTTTATCAGCAACGGCGATTGTTTCGGCAGACCGGCGTTATGTTCGAGTGGCACCTTCGCCATTCTTCTCGCAGATCGGCGAAATCTTCACCTTTAACTTTGTCACCGGCCAAACGGGCAATGGCGGTGGTGGCATAGGCGGCGGAGGTGGAGGTGGAATCGGTGGCGGTGGTTTTGGTGGCGGTGGCGGTGGCGGTGGTTTGTTCTAGTCGTTCCTCCACGAAATCGTCTTCCGTACGCTGAGTTCGCTCAGGTTATCGAATGTTTTATCTGAATAACGAGAAAAGGGATTCGCGATAAGCGAATCCCTTTTTTTTGGTGCGTCAGGCATATGGCGCGAAGCGAAAAACCTTTTGCCACGGGGCCTGGTAGCTTTGAGTCATGCTCCCGCTGGGGCAAGCCCGAACGAAGAAGCGATCTATTCTCTCCCAGTTCAACCCTATCGTGCCCGTTGCCTAGGGCACAATGAACACAACGCCTGTAGTCGCAGCGGCCTGGTAAGTCACACCAGTCCATGAAAACGGGTGATAGTGAACTTGGTAGGGGTTTCGATTACCGGGACGTCGATGCCCCAAAGTGTAAACGCGTTCGCACCACTCTTGGCCACCGATCTTATAGGGAAGAATCGGAATTGTCGCGAAGAACTGTACGCCCGAAGCGGCGGGTTGTAGGCAACTGTGGGTTCCTTGACCGTAACGTTCCAAGTTGACTTGTTCAAAATAAAGAGGATTGTGGAAAAAGTTCGGAGCGGTCCAGCAATAAACATCGCCTTGCCAAGCGGCTAAAGAGCCATCAGCCAACTGCAGTCTCTGGCTGGGAGCTTCGACAGCTTCTGTGGTAATGGCGGAGGGATCGATTTTCAAGTTTCCAAAAATTTCCTCTTGAGGTTTGAGCTCACCTAGGATTTTTGACAATTCAATCTTTGGAGCAGTGCCATCGACCGATAAGTTCGTCGGGCACGTCAGTTCCTTTGGCATCGGAACAGGGTCTTGAACGGTGCTGACCAATGCAGCTTCTGTTGCGACTGGGATTATCGCCGACATCTTCGCGATCGAAGGCAACTGAGGTGGTCCAAATACCGGTGGACGAACTGCTGTTATCATTTCTTCGGAGGAAACCGCTTGCTTCAATGGCGCTAGGGTGGGAACCGACTTGACCCCTAGCAGCGATTGCAGAGGTGTCGAATTGGTTGCAGTTGCGCTCACCGCATTAGCATTGCCTTGAGACGCAATGAAGTTTGGTAAGTCTGCTTCCTTCGATTCCGCTTGACTGTCCAGGAGGGGAGCAACCGCAACCTGAACGGTCGATTCTCTCGATGGGAGGAAGGCAGCTGCCGGCAAAATGGGACCATTGAAACTCGCCCCGGCAGCAGATTTCTCCTTGTTCTCTTCGGCTTTTTCTGGTTGGGATGTCACCGCGCTGACTTCGACGTTTTCTGGCTGCTGCGCGAAAGCAGTAACGGCAGAAAATGCTTGTGCAGCGAGCATGAGCGCAAAGAAATGAAAGCGAACTCTCATGGCCAATCTCCTACTACCTCTTCCCAAAAAGCCGAGAAAAAGGATGGAATCGTACGGACACCTGCGGAAATCTTCGGTCGATATCCTGGCGGTTCAGTAGAGTATTCGCTATGCCTGTGATATTTTACCAAGATACCCCAGACTGTTTTCGCGTTCTCGCTGGGGATAAAATTGGTTCATGAATGGACACCGCTTGGGTACCGTTGCGATCTAGAATGTCGTACCTTTATCAATTCGTGACCGTCTGCAGGATCATAAGAATAACCTTTGGTTTTCGCGCGGAAGTGGATTGGGTGACTTCAAATGCACAAAGCTCAATTAGAAATCATTGCGTCCATGATAACCAACCCACCTGAGGGGTTTATGGCGATGAATCGGGCGATACACCTAAAGTCCGACAGTGTCTTCGGCAGAGAGTTCGCGGACGTCGACTTCGCGATTGCAGATGATTATGTTTCCCGTAAGCATTTTGAGATCACTTTCATGGGGGAAGAGGCTTATCTAACAGACTTGAACAGTCGCCATGGAACATTTTTGAACGACGAGAAGATATCCAAGAGCACTCGCCTGCAATCGGGCGACTTGATTCGCGTCGGCAAAACGACGCTTTGCTTCAAGTTGGAATCGTCAAAAAAGCCGGCTCGAAAAAAACAGCATTCATCGTCCGATTTGGATGTGGCGGCGATGGTCGAGGACATGTCACAGCCTGGCAAATTCGAGCCCTCAGCGGGCTTGAACCCAAACAGAAAGTCAATGCTCGAACAGCGGGACAAACGCCCCAATGCATCACCCGCGGATGACTTGCTGGAAGATGAAACCCTGCGTTCTGGTTTGCAACCTCAATTCATTCTTGACCCAGGTGATCACGCGTTGCAGCCCGATATACTCTCGTCGGATAGTATCTTGGACGGGGTAGCGATTGCGGAAAACCATCATCGAGAAGCCGATGGGCCGGTATTCATCGACGATTTTGAAGTGGGCTCGCTCCCCTTAGCGAAAGCCGTCGCAGGTTCTGTCGATGTCCAGCAACTGCCGCTTGCCGATCCGGTATTCGAGAGCGAAAAGCTGACAGGGGAAATCGAAGTCTCCGAGGTTGGAGCACCCGAGATCGCAAAATCCAACGACATCGACTGGAAGCAACTTCCGAGTGGCTGGTATGCATGCACATGGGGTACGCCCAAATCGTCCGCCGCTCTTTGCGCAGCTTTGGACTCGCTGGAAAAAACGGTTTCTCTGTGGGCCGTCATTCAATTCGGCAAGATAGGCACGTCAACACCTTGGGAATTGTTGGAGTGCCAACCGCTGTGGAATGGAATCCCAGAACCGCTCGCCAAGTGTTATGGACCCGTCCTCACTGCCTACGGTAGTCTGCGTAAGGCAGTTAACGCCGATACTTTGTGGCAACTATGGAAGTTGGACGCGCTGGTGTTGATAGGTGGAGAAAACGCGGCTTCGATGCGCAGCGGTTTAATGGATCGCCAGTGGCTGCGGCTCGGTAAAGGAGAGACGGTTGCCCCAGAATATCCACTTGGCTCCAGCGTCTTCTGGCACCTGTGGACTCATCAGACTTCAGAACCCGAACCGGCTTTTTCTCCAGCTTGGAATGCCCATATATCGATCGTCTTGACAGGACAAGACAAGCAACCCGAGGCTGTTCGTGTGCTGGCCCGAAAGCAAAGGAATTTGCCTAAGTTTTGAGGACTTCGGTGGGCCAAGTATTTGGGCCTTAGCCCGATATCGCGTTCGTTGATTTACCGATGATTCGGTCCCGACTCTTCGGCTCCATCGGTTCGCCACGTAACTGGTCTCGTTCGGTCGCATCACGATAGGCTTCGCGGGCAGATTCGGATTCGGTCAAGCCGATGTTGCAGTACTGCAGCAGCGTTCCTTTTTCGAAATGGACGTTGCGATTGGCTATCACATAATCGATCTGGGCTTGATGGTACCGAAGTCGAGTGTCCAGCAAGCGGCGATGAGCTTCCAGAAGAACGTCCAAAGCGATTGTTTCTGTTTTGTTTTCCAACGTATTAATCTGAGTGATTGTTGCTTCTAAGCGATCTTTTTGAATAACCATATTCTCATAGGATCGACGAATCTCATTCACTGCATTGCTCAGACCAAAGTGAACAGTGCGCTCTTGTTCCTTGAGGATTTCAACCTCACGTGCCAACGCCAGCTGTGAATTGCGAACGGCGGCGTGGGCTCGGCGAAATCCGATCGGAACGGTGTATTCCACCCCTGCAGCCCACTCTTGAAGTTCGCCCGATGCCAGACTCGATCCCGCGTTACTCAAACCGTTATACTCTAACAGATCCTTGCCGAAACCACGGAATCGGTAGCGTCCCACGACGTCAAGGTCGGGGCGTAGAAAGTTTCGATTTGCTATCAACTCGAGTTTTCGATGTTCGATCACCCATCTTTGGCGACGCAATTCGGGGCGAAGCGAAAGTGCATCGGCGATGGCCGAGTTCCAATCGTAGACAACGGGCGCTTCGGTCGGCGAACTGCTTGGACGAATGATGCTGGTATCATTGATGGGTAAACCGGCGATCAAGCGAAGTCTGCGTTCGGAAAATCGAACCCCTCCAGCGCCGCGGAAAGTACCGCCAGAGCTGCCGTTGTTGGTTCGGGTCGAATCGATCGGCCGACCGTTGAGTGCATCCACGACATCGGCTTGGAATCGCAGATACTGTTCCTTCGCTTGCTCAACGTCGCTCTGATCTTGGCTCTGGGCATTTTTCGCCTTGTTGCAAGTGCGTACATAGATGTCGTACGCTTTATCTCGAGCGTCGATTTTGGCTTCAAGATCTCGATAAGCGAAATAAAGGTCCCAGTACGCGTTCTCGACGTCTGAAACGAGGTCACGAACGGCTCGTTCAAACTCGGCTAAGGAAATATCGGTGCGGACTCGACCAATTAAGACACCATTGATAGCACCAGGCTGGGAATTCGGACCTGCGATACGGTTAAATTCCGTGCCAGCGCCCTGAAGTAACGGTTGACGTACTTCGGCCTCTAAGTAGGTGTCCCAGGAACTTCCGAAGGTGTTGGAGAGTTGGTTGTTGCCGTCGTAGCCGGTGATATGACGGAAATTGAACTCAGCACCGGTGGCGCTCTTCTTTCTGAGGCCGTACTGGTAGTAATTCAAATCTTGTTGGAACCGCCCGTTACTTCCCAAAAAGCTATTGTTGTATTGGCGATCATTTTTCTCGAAGTTTAAGCCTGCGATAAACTGCGCATCAAATTCGCTAAGGGCTGCTTCTTCACCCGTGCGAGGGTCTGTATAGGCCATCGCTGGATTGACGTTCGCGATAGCTGTCTCCGGGGAACGAAGTAACGCACCTCCCAAATCTCGCATAACCTTGGAGTTAGCGAGAGCGAAGTAAATACAATCCTGCAATTGCATTTCCCGCGAGTTGGCCGTTGAAATGGTTTTCTCATCCATTTCCATGGGCGAAACATTTTCCTGCCAATGTTCGATGCACACATCATCAATGCAGGGCTCTGTCGGCATCAATTGTGGCGGGCAGGCAGACGGGGTTGTCGATGGTTTGAAGCAAAAGTCTTCTTTCGGTGAAATCCGATTCGCAGTCCAAGCACAACCGCTGATTGTTGCACAACCAAGCGCGAGGCCCATCAGTAGGTTCTTGGATCTATCCATGACCATCGCTCCAACATTGTCGATTTGATTAAAGGATACGGACAGAGAAAGTTTGAGGATGCTCTATGTACGAAATTACGACCAAACGTCAAACTTGGAATAAGTAGACGAAGTCCTAGCACTGTCATTGTCGGAACAAGTGGGATGGTTTAGTGAGTTTTTCTTGCTGAAGAGTGCTTTACACTGTGGGGGGCGTCTGATTGGAGTAACATTCAGGGGATACCACTGTGCGCTGCTGTTAAGATGTGGCGATTGTGCTGACTTTTCTGGTTGTTTGAGAGGCGTAAATTGACGAAAGCGGTCGATCAAATTCTCAACGGTTTAGAAGCATTGATTACCTCTGAGCCTTCAGAGCGTAACTACACTAAGCTGTTGTTGCAGCAATTGAGAACTTTGATCGCAGCCGACCTGGCGGCGCAAATCCAGCTAGTCAGCGAAACGGAATGGCTGGTCTTACATGGAGATGCCGCCAATGAGGGACCGAGCCGCTCGGAAAGCCAAAATCAGCTTGCTCAGCAATTGGCTAAAAACTGCCAAGCGATCGAGGTGACTCGATCCGAGATGCAATCATGGGTTGCCAGTGACGGTACCTATGTTGTCACTCCGATTCAGCCCAATACGTGGCAAGCGGGGGCGTTGCTGTTGCGATTTTCTTCTGAGGCTACGGTGCAACTGGCTACTCTCGCACCGATTCTCATGGCCTTTGGTGAATTGCTGATGGCCCACTCGATTCGTTGGCGATCGATGCGTTGGCTTGACCAAGCCGCTGGATTGCAATCGATGATGACCAATATCAGCGAATGCGATACTCCGCAAAACTTGCATTTTACCTTGGCCAATGATTTGAGAGTCTACCTAAAAGCTGACTCTGTTACCGTCTGGCGGACTCAGTCCCGAAATCGACTCAAACTGGTATCACAGAGTGACTGTGCAGTTGAGCCCAGCGAAGCGAATTTATCGTCCGGCTTTCGCAAGCTTGCTGTTGAAGCGATCAGTAGCGGAAACGTTGTATCTCGCACCGAACTTCTCAACGAAAAGATGGTTCGCAACTGGTTGGCATTTGGGTGGCCCAGAAATCGTAAGGGAGCTACGCCCGAGATTACCATTGTTGCCTACTGGGATGACGAAACAAGGTATGCCGATGCAATCCACAAACTCCGCTCGTCGATCGTCGCTCTGGAGTCGGTGACGATCAATGTCGATCGATTGCTGGCGATACCGCTCTGGGGAAGGAGGCTTTCCAAAACATTCCGAGCTTACCGAACAGCAGTGAGAATTCTTTTTTTCATTCTTGCGATCTCCGTTCTCGGTTGGTTAGCATGGCGTGAAATACCCTTTCGCATTGATGGGCGAGCATCGCTGGAACCGGTAGTTCAGGTAAATGTATTTGCTACGCACGACGGCATAATTCAAGAATTGGATGTGGCAACTGGCAGCAAGATAACAGAAAAACAAAAGTTGTTGCAAATTCGTTCCGCCGAACTCGACTTAGAAATCGAGAAGTTGGAAGGAGAAGTGTTAGCTCTCCTGGAAAAACGAAATGGATTTCAAATTTCGTTAAATCAGCTCTCGACGGATGATCCGCAGGGAGAATTGGCTCGCAGCCAATTATCGTCCGAGATTATTGAGCTAGATCAGCGCGAAAAGCAACTCAAACAATTGCTGCAGTTGCAGCGAGGAAAACGGGACGGATTGACCGTCGTAAGTCCGTGCAATGGTATTGTGGTCACCGATAACGTGGCAGAGCTGCTGGCAAATCGTCCCGTCAAGCGTGGCGATACTCTTGTGCAAATTGCAGATATCAGCGGCTCATGGCACCTCAAAGTCGAAGTGCCAGATCATGAGGCGGGACATGTCAAAGCGGCTTTCGATAAGAACAAGGACCTTGTGGTGCGTTTCCGACTCGCCTCGGATCCTGATCGAGAATATCAGGGCCATGTAAGCCGCATTACCGATTCAGTTCGACCGGGTGCAAATCAGGAATCTGTTTGGACGATCTACGTCAGCTTTGATCCAGCGGATGTTCCGCTGAGGTTTGGAGCAAGTGTTACCGTGCAATTTGAATGCGGACAACGACCCACTTGGTACATTTGGTTGAGGCCGCTGTGGGAAAATCTTAGACGCAGATTTTGGCTCTAGCTTTTGTCAACCGTGATCCCATGGAGAGATCGGGATGAAAATATTTGGATGGATGATTTTGTTGGCAGTATGCCTGTTTGGATTCTGCGCGGCGACCGCGCAGGAAGTGGCGACCGCGCAGGAAGTGGCGACCGCGCAGGAAGTTACGCAAAGCTCAGTCCCTACGGATCCACCTACCGTCACCCCGACGGATATTGAACTTTTAAACGCATTAACTCGCACTCGCGATGTTATTGAGCTTTCCGCCGAGATTGCGGGAGCAATCAAAAGTTTGAAAGTGATGGAGGGGAGCCGAATTGAAATCGGACAGGAACTCGGAAAGATCAAAGATGAACGCGCCTCTCTTGCGCTCGAGAAGGCAGTTCTCGAATGGGATGTGGCTGACAAGAAACAGAAAAGTGATATTGCTGTGCGACTGGCGGATAAAGCTGCCTTGGTGGCTGCAACCGAGTATGAACGCGCTATTCGAGCAAATAAAGAAATCCTAAATACTTATGCTGAAAGCGAAGTTGATCGCCGGAAGCTGGTTTATGAAAAAGCTAAACTCGAAATTGAGCAAGCGGCCTACGAGCGAGGACTCGCTGCCGGTGAGGCATCTGTAGCGAAAAACGGCTTGGATCAGGCGCAGCTTGAACTTCGCCGTCATCTCATTTCCTCTCCGGTCAACGGAATGGTCATTGCCATAAAACGCCAAGCGGGCGAATGGGTAGAGCCTGGTATGTCGATCCTAGAGGTGGTCGATATGGATTTTTTCCGCGTCGAGGGCTTTGTGCCGTTAGAGAAAGCGGCGCTCGAATTGGCTGGCCGTGAAGCGCGGATACAAATTAGTATGGGTGAGGACGCGTGGGATAAACAGGGCAAAGTGGTTTTCGTGAGCCCAGAGGCCAATCCGGTGAATTTGCAAGTACGCGTTATTATCGAAGTCCCGTTTTCATCCGAAAAGGAACGCCTTAGTTTTCGATCCGGTCTGAAGTGCAAGGCATCCATCACGCTGTTCAGACCGGAATCGAACGAAGCAAACCCACCAGCGGAACCAACGGACAGATAACGCCCTGCGCACTGATTCTACGACCGATTAAAAGGACCAAATCATGATCCCGAATTTAGGAAATCCGCGACTGCGCGAAGACCTAATTTGGCTCAGAAATGGATCCACAGGTTTGGATCGCTGGACGTTAAAGGATCCGAGCAACGGCGAGTATTTTTATTTCAGCAGTATCGAAAAGGATGTCATTCAACTGTTTCGTGGCGATAGAAGCTTGGTTGAAATTCACGAAATGCTGAGGCAAATCAAGCCGGGCAGCGACTGGTCTTTTGAGAAGCTTTTTTCTTTCTTGCAAGTTCTCCTGTTTCATAATCTTGTGCTGTGCGAGCAGTACGGAAAAGGGAATCAGCTATCGCGACTCGTTGATAAGAAAATAAAACATCGTCGTTATGGCTGGTTAACGCAGCCATTGAGTATCCGAATTCCACTTTTTCGTCCGAATGTATTGCTCGCACTGCTCCGGCCGATTGAAACCCTTTTATTCCACCCAATTACCATCGCTAGCCTATTGCTCATTGGAGTTTTTTCACTCATCTTCACCGCCTTGCAGTGGTCTGTGATTGTTGATTCCTTGCCGTCGGTGGAATCATTGATTCGCGGCGATCGCTTATACCTTCTGTTGCTGGCGCTTGCGATCATCAAGTCGCTTCACGAATTAGGGCACGCGATGGCCTGCCATAAATATGCAGGGACATGTGGAGAAATTGGCGTGATGCTCCTCGTCTTCACGCCCTGCTTGTACTGCGACGTCAGCCCTTCTTGGATGATAAAGAGTCGCTGGCAAAGAGTGATCGTCGCGCTAGCAGGTATTTATATCGAGTTGATACTGTCACTGGGAGCAATCTTCTGCTTGCTGTTTGTTCCCTCTGAAATCGTCCGAGCTTTCGCAGTTTATATTTTTATCCTCTGCTCCATGGGTACTGTTTTTCTTAACGGTAATCCCCTGGTGAAGTACGATGGATACTTTGCGCTATCGGACTTTCTGGGAATTCCCAATCTCTCCGAGCAAGCGAAGGAAGCGGCCAGTTATCTTTCCAGAAAATGCTTTACCAAAAATACTCCCCCTCCACCTGCCTTGGATTATTCGCAAGCTTTCCTCGTTTGTTATTGGATTCTATCTACGATCTATCGTTTCCTTCTTCTTATTCTAATCTTGTGGGGTATCAATTGGCTGCTCCGACCGTTGGGACTTGAGTTTGTAGCCTATTATATTTCTGTGGTTGCCTCGGTTGGTGTCGCCTGGAATTTTGGACGCTTGTTGGCAGGAATCCCAAAGATGATTCGTCTCGGTGATGGCTTTCGAGTTCCTAACGTTGTCGCCACGCTTCTTCTTTTCTTGCTAATCTTAGCGTGTGTTTTCTATCTTCCGATTTCCGATTCCGTCGAGTCGCGAGCGATCGTTCGTTTCGAGACGATGACTCCAGTTTTCATTCAACAACCCGGACAACTTGTGAAAGGCATGGACGCGGAAAACTCTGTCACGCAGGGCGACACGATCTATCAATTAAAATCGGTCGATCAAGAGATCAATGAAATAACGGCGTCGTCGGAAGTCGAATTGACATCGCTCAAAATACGGTTGCGAAAAGAATTGTCCGTGATCGCCGTTCAAGATGACTTGCAGTTACCAACACTCGAACGAACACTCGATATCCGTCAACAGCAACTCAAATCGGTTCGAGCGGAAAAAGAGCAAATGGTATACCGCGCGAATCAGGATGGTTACTGGTTCCATGCGCTGCCGAGTTACATTCGTTCCCTAGATGGCAAATCGCTGAAACCATGGACCGGTTTTCCCCTGGAGCGACAAAATGTCGGCGCCTATTTCGAAAGAGGCATACTGCTGGGATGGTTAGTCGATCGTGAGAAACCCATCATCGAAGCTTTTGTTTCTGAAACGGAACTTAGCCGTTTAATGGTCGGTATGCGTACATTTGTACGTGTAGATCATCAACCAGCAAATACGCTAACTGGTTCCATCGTCTCGATTGGAACTGAACCTGTACCCTATTTGCCCCTCGAACTAGAAGGAGATTGGCACATTATGGCACAGCCTAACCCCCAAGGACGCTATGTCCCGGAAACACCCATGTTTCGGGTTATTGTCGCCCTGGATACGCCCCCACACAATCTTTTGCTCGGCGGCAAAGCGACCGTCCAAGTTCTGACACAACCCCAAACCATCGCGCGGCAGGTATACCGATTCCTGAGGCAAACTATTTTCTACAGGCAACAGCAAGCCAGCTAGCGGCGATAAATCCCGAAAAATCGTGGCGATGTATACAGATACCAAGCGGGCCGATCGAGCTTCGCTTCTACGATGTAAATATCGATACTCTGAAACAAAGTCTCAATCATTACTAGATTCTCGTTGCGGAATGTTCGCAACAGCACCGAAGGATAACTTAACGGCCCGAGAAGTTGCTGCAGATCCTTTGTGCGAATCTTCGACTCGACCGGTAAACCAAAGACAATACCGCAGTCTTTACCAAATACCATCTTGAAAAGAGTGTCGAATTCGTCAATCTTCCAACCATGCACCCACAGCAAAGCATTGCTTAGATTTCCAGCTTGTCCTTCGACAATAAACTTATTGAGCTGCGCTCGCTCCGATGCCTGGATCTCTCCCCTGTTAACGATCAAATAAAAATCATACCTTTGATGAAGTTCGTTGAGAAAACGAGTTAAGGCGGCTAGGTCAAAGGATTGGAAGGCATAAAACGATTTTCGATGGGATGGACGCGATTCCAAACCGTAATTGGCCAACCAACCTTCGTCGACCCCTTCGGGTAATTCACCGCTAAGGCCTGAAAAAGAGCTGCCGTCTGCCAATGGGGTTGAGTCTTCACCGACATCCGAATCGGCAGTTGCTCCGGCATAAATGGTCTCGCTCGAATCTGTAACCTTTGATTCGGGCAATGAACCTTTTGCAATGCCCGCTAAACTGCGAATCGCCAGCAATTCAGGACTACCTTCCACATAACGACGCGTATCATTAATATTTTCTTGCTCTGGTTTAACATCAACCGACTTGCCGCTGCTTTTTTGAGGGAACTGAGAAAAGGAGGGAAACGAACGGTTGCCTGCGGATGCATCGTCATGAATCTCCACCCGAAATTCAGTCCCTCCCGCCCGAACAACATCACCATCACTAAGACAGGCTGAGGTGAAAACGCGCGTGCCGTTGAGAAACGTACCATTGCGACTCTGAAGGTCGATCAGCCTAAAGTTACTCCCTTCGCTCCGAACCGAAAAATGCTCTCGCGATAAATACAAATCGTCTCGAATCGATACTCCTCGTGATGTATTTCGACCCAGCAAAATCGATTCGGATGACCTTACGCACACTCCACATCCTGAGTGCGGTCCAGAAGAAGCCAGTAGCAGACAACGAAGCATAAATAGTTCATCCAGCCTAGAAAAAAGGCCAAAACCGGGCACTAGAACGGTGTCCCATTCTCGATTATCGCTCGGACTGCGCAAAAGTTGCTAAAAATCCGGTAGATTTCCGCCAGTACCTGCATAGGGGGGTTTCTGTGGTGTGGGGTACAAAATGCTTTTATTTCTTTCGGGGGCAACTAAACTGGGAGGAACGATTTGTGCCGTAGGCCTGTACCCATCTTCGACAGTTGAGTCTTCTTTC
>Ga0169931_10006225_pt1 | contig 18062 bp, 9 predicted proteins | sample Kivu_15m_20L_FD_129675 | JGI IMG/M metagenome (GOLD analysis project Ga0169931, IMG submission 129675) | Freshwater microbial communities from Lake Kivu, Western Province, Rwanda to study Microbial Dark Matter (Phase II) - Kivu_15m_20L... | ecosystem: Environmental > Aquatic > Freshwater > Lake ... | reverse complement strand
GAGCCTCACGGAGGTACCTTCACGGCCTCGAAGCTTGGGAGCGACAGCCTGAGTAGTCCAGTTGCGAACATCCTCTCCATCGATGCGAGCGATCACATCGCCGGGACGAATACCAGCTCGAAACGCAGGTGAATTGAAAATCGTCGACGCCACCGTCAATTCAGGACGCCTCGGAGGACCATCGAGAGCAATCCCGAGCCCACCGAATTCTTGATCAAAGATTGACTCGAATGAGGGGAGTTGTTCTTGTGCGATGTAGCTCGTGTTGGTGTCCAGAGACCCAAGCATTCCATTCATTGCGGCTTGGTAAAGCTTCTTGGTATCCGTCTGTTCGACATACACTTGATCGACGATGTTCATCACTAATGCAAGATCTCTGACCCCGCTCAGAGACTTTGCATTTCCATGGCAGAAAACGCACACGAGCACCACGACACACAGCCACTTCAGATTGATGGTGCTCACAAAGGCCGCCTATTGTCTTTGGGAATTGGATTACCGCGGTTTCATCGCAAGGCACAAGTATTGCGCCCCGAGAGGTATTTTGCAAAGGTAGGGCTCCATTACCCGCAGCCATTTCAATACTCGGGGAAAGTAGAAACAGGTATCCACACACATCACCTGCAGTCCGGCTTGCTCAAGGAGTCGTCGGGATTGGGGAATGGATACTGGAACCGCGTCACGATCGAACGGAATACGCTTCATTAGGAAGCGTGTCCCGGGGTTCCAACAATTGTTCTCCCAGTATGCAAACACCCCGCCGGGTCGCAGAAGACTCGAGATGGTTTCCATCGCCCCGGTTCGCTCATCAGGTGGGATATGGTGGAAGACGCCGTTGCAAAAAACAAGTTCGGCAACTCCGCGTGGACGATAGGCATCTGGAGTGTAAAACTGGATCGATGATCCGGGATGGGAGGCTCGCGCGACGCGAAGCGATTGAATCGACGGATCCAGTCCAACCACCGCTCGGCATCCCAGCGTTTGCTGCAGATAAGGGATACTGTTGCCGGTACCACATCCGAAGTCGATACCTAGGTGCAGAGATTTCGAGATGTTGAAGCGATTCAAACGTTTCCGAGTCCAGGCTGCGCGGAAGGCAGCAAAATACGCCGAGGATTCGCCTGACAAGCTGAGCCCTCGTTGCAGCGCCTCCTCATAGTTGCCTGCCACGGCATCAAATTCTCTCGTCGTTGCTTCCTGCACGGCGATGGGGCTCATCGGTTGTTCTCCTGCATCATCCTGCTTTCTGGTACACTTTCCGAGAATGTCTTTCAAATCTACCCCACCGGATGAGCGCGACCGGATCGCTTCGGAATATTTCGAGCAATTGCTCTACCCGCCTTATCCGGTCCAAGAAGAATCGCTGCTGTCTTGGTTCACATCCGAACACGGCGTGTTGGTCTGTGCTCCGACAGGAACCGGCAAAACGCTGATCGCCGAAGGAGCGATCTACGAGGCGCTGCGCACGGGCCAACGTTGCTACTACACGACCCCGCTGATCGCTCTGACCGATCAAAAGCTTCTCGAATTGCAAAACTCCGCCCTCCGATGGGGCTTCCCGATTTCTTCGGTCGGATTGGTGACCGGGAATCGAAGGGTCAATCCCGATGCACCCGTATTGGTCGTCGTCGCGGAGATTCTCCTCAATCGCTTGCTTCAAACCGATGCCGATCCGATGGATGATGTCGCTTCCGTAATCATGGACGAGTTTCATTCGTTCAATGACCCGGAACGAGGTATCGTCTGGGAGTTGAGCATCGGATTGTTGCCCAAGCATGTCCGATTGATGCTGCTGTCGGCGACGATCGGCAACAGTGTGGAGTTTTGCAGTTGGATGCTACGCGCCCACGGCCGCAACGTCGAACTGGTTCAAAGCAGCGATCGCAAAGTACCCCTTCAATTCGAATGGGTCGATGATGCTTATCTTGACGAACACTTGGAACGGATCGCGGAAGGGGATGAGATCCGTCGCAGAACTCCAGGACTTGTTTTCTGCTTCAATCGCGATCAGTGCTGGCAAGTGGCGGACCTGCTCCGAGGCAAGAAGCTGATCGACAAGGAGCGTCAAGCCCTGATCAGCAAACGGCTCGAGTCCTTCGATCTGTCGCAGGGGGCAGGTCCGAAGCTGAAGCAGATCCTGATCCGAGGTGTCGGGATTCACCATGCAGGGATCCTCCCTAAATACCGACGGATCGTCGAACAATTGTTTCAGGAGAAACTTTTGAGTGTCTGTGTTTGCACCGAAACTCTGTCGGCAGGAATCAATTTGCCCGCGCGAAGCGTCATTCTGCCCCGCTTGGTCAAAGGCCCCTATGGCAAACAAAAGGTGATCGAGCCGAGCACGGCCCAGCAGATCTTCGGCCGCGCCGGTCGCCCTCAATTCGATCGGGAAGGTTTTGTATACGCGATCGCGCATGAAGATGACGTCAAGTACAACCGCTGGAAACTCCAATACGATCAGATCCCCGAAGACACTCGCGATCCGAATCTGATCAAAGCAAAGAAACAACTCAAAAAGAAAATGCCCACTCGGCGAGCCGGAGAAACCTACTGGAGCAAAGAACAGTTTGAGAAACTTCGATCGGCTCCCGCTGCCAGACTCGCCAGCCATGGTCCGCTTCCATGGCGACTCCTTGCACATATGCTGAGGATCAATCCTGAAGTGCAACCCCTTCGAGATTTGGTCGGCAAGCGATTGCTCGCCGCGCCCGATCTCGCCAAGGCGCAAATCGAACTCAACCGCATGCTGGTCACCCTTTGGTCCGCAGGTTTCCTCGATCTCGAACCAAAACCTCACCCCAAATCATCTGCACCGACTCCGACACCCAACCGGCCAACCACTCCCAAGTCGCAGCCATGGTTGAATGTCTCGATCCCAACGACATCGCAACCCAACGAAGGGAATGAAGTTGAAGAAGACGATGAGCAACATGACGACGATGCAACGACCGATGAGGCTGCTTCTCGAGGCTACGACCTAGAGAACTACAGGCCCGAGCGGGTCGTCCCACGCCCACGATTGGAACTCCTCTCCGAGATTCGCTCGGTCAATCCGATCTACGGTCTTTTCCTGATCAGCCACCTTCAGTTTGCAGATCCAGGCGAGCGGATCCAGGCGCTCGAAAGCGTTCTGGAACTACCGGCCAACATCGCGAAAAATGTTCGCGTCCCACCCCCCGACCAACTCCCCTTCGGTCCTTTGGCAACGGAGATACTTCATCCTAAGCTCTTGGAACTGGGATTGATCGGCGTTGAGGAAATCACGGGAGTGCGAGACGAAGAGGATGACGAGTCGGAATCCGATCGCCGAGATCGCCCCTACCAACCACCGCCGCGACCTCTCGCTCTGGGGGAAAAACTGCGGCGGCTCTTCGATTACGATTTTCCAGGCGTTCACGATGTCTACACTCGCAGCGTGTGGGTTGTCTCCGAACTACTGCAATTCGAAGGGGACTTCAACAAGTACGTCCTCGCACACGGTCTGCAAAAACAGGAAGGAATGCTCTTCCGACATGTACTTCGGTTCATCTTGTTGTTAAACGAAATCAGCGGGATCGCGCCGGAGAATACCACGACCGAGGATTGGGAAGATCGATGGGACGCGATCGGAGATCAACTGATCGAATCGTGTCGCAAAGTGGATCCTGCGAGCACCGATGAGGTTCTTCAGGAGCTGAATGACTCCAAGGATGAACGTCCGAGGCGTCGCTCCTGATGACTGCGTCCCAAGAGCTTGCGATTTCCATGCATGAAGTGGCGATGGATCATTGGCCCCTTCTCGCACTAGCTGCCATCGGAATCGGTATCACGAAAAGTGGCTTCTCAGGAGTCAGCCTCGTGCATGTGCTGATCTTTGCACACGTCTTTGGTGCAAGGACCTCCACCGGCATCGTCCTTCCCATGTTGATTGCCGGGGATACCATGGCGATGCTCATGTACGGCCAGCATGCGAATTGGAGCTACATCCGTCGCATGATGACTCCGGCAATCATTGGCGTGGTGATCGGATGGAGTTTGATGCATTGGATCGATGAAGCCGCATACCGGCCGCTCATAGGAACCATCATCTTGATTTTGGCCATCCTGCAGATTCTGCGTATGGTTCGCGAGTCATGGTTGGCGGATGTCCCGCACACCACGTCGTTCGCTTGGTGCATGGGAATTCTGGTCGGCATCACAACCATGCTGGCCAATGCAGCCGGACCGGTCTTTGGATTGTTCCTGCTCGCGATCGGGTTGCCCAAGCAAGAGTTCGTCGCCACTGCCGCTTGGTTCTTCCTCCTGCTGAATATGGCAAAGATCCCATTCAGTTTGAACCTAGGGTTGATTCGAGGCGATACACTCGTCCTCAATCTTCTCCTGCTGCCGTTGATCTTCGTCGGCTTGGCCATAGGAAGAGCTATCATTACTCGTATTCCTCAACGAGCCTTCGACTTGGTGATCCTAGCGTTCTCAGCCCTGGCTGCGATTCAGATGCTGATCCGGTAATTGACCTAGACCTGCATTCCTTGGTTTTCTTACGATCTTCTCGCGTTCAATAGAGGAGAATCGAGATTACGATGCACGCGTTCGAATTGGGGTGTGACAGAACTTGGCGCAAAGCCCAATGGCGAACCAGTCATGGCATCACCGCCGAAGCTCCTTGCCTGGGAATTCTAAGCGATTGTCGAGCCACCAAGTCGGCCTCGGTCTATCCAACGATCCACCTCGGAACCTCCAATGTCTCCTACCTAGCAATGCTCGAACCGATCGTTCAGGAACTCCGCTGGATGATTCCCGGCCTCGGGTTGGGAGTACTTACAACAGGATGCCAGGCAGCGGAATCTCCCCCCAGCATCCCTTGCCAAGCGCTCCCGTTTTTCGTAACCGCAACAGCGACCAATCCATCCGAAACCCTGAACTGGATATGCGGAGTGGATGTTTGGCTGATTGCAAGCCAGTTGCCGATCGCTTCATCTCTTGCGGAACTTGCAGATCACCTGAAGATTCCATGTGTGAAATTCGCAGGCAAAGCGTCATTGGGTGAAGTCGCAACGGAACTAAGCCACTGCTTTGAGGTCTCTCGGGCCAGGCTTCCAATGCTGGCATTCCGATCAATACCAAAATCCTTCGACTCGAGTTCGCCTTTTTCACATCGGGATTCCGTAATCACGACCGATTCCGCACTCGAGACTCTCGGGATCGCTTTGAATCACTCACAGAAAAGAGGAGTGTCCCTTGGTTCGTCTATCAAACAAGATTCCCTCCGCCTGGCCGCCTAGGAGGCGAACGCAGTTCCTAACGGTTGTAACGATGTATCCTCTTTTTGTGATTGCATATCTTGAGAGCGTTCGATGAACAGACGACCGGAGGAATTGCGACCGCAGACGAGTGACGCCAACCCCCGACAATCACAGCTAAAAAACGGAGTATGAGCTAGATGGTTTTTTCGCACTATTCGAAATGGGGTCGGGGCCTTCTGGGAATGGGCCTCTCAGCGTTTCTCTCGCAAGGATTGCTAGCACAACAACCGCCGGGAGCCGCACCGGGCACGACTCCTGAATCGGTGGGGACGAATCTATCGGAACCTGTGTTCCGAATTTCCAAGAACACTCCCGCAGGGGCACCTGCCGCAGCACCTGCGACGGCTCCGCATCCACTCGATCCCGCCCTGGAGTTGGCTCGGCACTCGTTGACCTTGATGCAGTCGCAGATCAACGACTACACCGCAGTCCTCGTAAAGCGAGAGCGGATCGATGACGAACTGGGGGACAACGAATTCATGTATATCAAGGTTCGTAATCGCAAAGTGGTCGACAACCAGACTGTTGTTCCATTCAGTGTATACCTGCAGTTTCTTCAGCCTGCGTCGGCCAAAGGTCGCGAAGTCATCTTCGTTGAGAACGCTAACGATGGAAAGATCATCGCTCACGAAGGAGGCGTTAAGCGAATGCTTGGAACTCACTTCCTGGATCCGAATGGCTTCCTCGCGATGAAGGGTCAGCGTTATCCGCTCACGGATATCGGTCTGGAAAATCTGGTGCACAAGCTGATTGAGCGAGGAGAGAAGGACAAGCGATTCGGCCATTGCCAAGTCGACCTGTATCCAGGCGGTAAAGTAGGCGGTCGCCCTTGCACTATCCTCCGAGTTGTTCACCCAGAAAAACAACCCCACTATGATTTCCATGTCGCTGAGATATTCCTCGATGACGAATGGAAGATCCCAGTTCGCTATGCTGCCTTCAGCTGGGACAAGAATGAAAATCAAGAGAACGAGATCATCGAAGAGTACACCTATCAGAAGATCAAAATCAATGTTGGCCTAACCGACAAAGATTTTGACATGGCGAATACGGAATACAACTTCCATCGTCGTTAAGCGGTAACTCTCTGGGAACGGGTGATGCGTTTATTTATTGCGCTCGCCCAGTGCGCGAAAGTAAGCTCGGATCGCATCGGAGTACTCCGGATCAAATGCATCCCGTTTTCCTTGAGTGACATCCTCGGCCCGTTGCTCTCGCAGGCTTCCCCAGTCCTGCCCTAAGCGATTGACGACCGCAGGTAATCGCGAATCTCCAGCGGGAGCATCTTGTGTGCGTCCTTGATCATCAGGCTCTGATGTCGACGACGATCGGTTGGTGTTCTTGGAGCTTCGAGACTCGCGTGCACGATTGCGTGCTTTGGCCAGTCGCTCGTTTTGAAGCCTCGCAGCTATCTCGTCCGCCGACTCCCGGAGCGCATCTCGCAGTCGCTCATTGCCGCGTGGCTTGCTTCGCGCTGCATCGCGATCCCCCCCGTCCGATTCCCTCTGCCCTTCTCGATCTTGAGATTTCGCATCCTGGTTCGACGAAGACGGAGCCTGCGAGTTCTGACCTGCGGGTTGCCCTTGGGGGGATGCATTGCTCGCGTCGGATTGGCTACTCTGGCCAGAGTCCTTTGGTTCACCGTTCTGGCCGTTGAGTTGCTGGTCTAGGGAATCCAGCAATCGAGCCATCTCTTTCGGCGACTGCGCTTCCCCAAACTGCGGCTCCGCTTGTGCTGCGGGTTGAGGTTCAGACCGGTTTGGTCGTTCGTTCCTAGCCTCTGATGCCGCTTCGAACATCGGTGCAACGTTTTGTTCAAGATTTCGGGCCAACTGGGAGAGTGTATCTGCAGCCTGTTGGGTGCGTTGGCTAGCGAGTCCTGCTCCTGGGGGCGCGGTAGGGTTGGGCGTGGGTGCTTCACGAGATCCCTGGACTTGGTCCCGCTCTGCTTGGTAGGCGCGCTGCGACGCTTGATTGAGTTCCTGCTGTGCCTGGGCGATTGGATTGGAAGCAGCCTGCTCGATTGCTTTGGCCTGTTCGGCCAGCATACGGCTTCCCGTTTCATTGCTGAGTCGCTCTTCATGGCGAGCGCTGCGGGCCATCTGCTCAGCAAGTTGCTCGACCGTGTCGGTCACCTGGTCTTGTCGTGCCTTGCCCTGCGCGAGTGCCGATGCATTAGGCTTGGGTTCGGATGAATGATTGGGTTTGGCTCCATTTTGCATCTCTTGCCGAATGGCCTGCAGTTCCTTGTTGGCAGCAGCGATTTGCTCCTCCGCCAGGGAAGCCACCGGGTTGGGGCGATCGAGATTGGCGCGAGCGGCATTTTCGATCGCTTGAGCACGTTCGGCGGATTCCTTAGCTAGTTTCTGTGCGGATTCAGCGAGTCGTTTTGCATTCTCCGTCTCGGCAGTGGCTTGCGAAGCCGCCATCGTGTTGCGATCCAAGGCTTCTTTGAGATCGTCGCGATTGGGGCTGGCTTTCAGTTGATCCATGACCTGCTTTCGAGCTTGCAGTTTCTGTTGCAGATCTTGGTTCCTTTGCTCTGCTTGCTTTTGAGCTTGATCGGATGCTTGTTGCAATTCTCGCGCTTGGTCCTTCGCTCGTCGAACAGAATCGTCTCGCATCAGGGATTGCCACGATTTCATCTCAGTAAGTTGCCCTTGGCGCTGCTGTTCATCTTTCGCTACGGCTTGTTCGATCTTGCCTTGAACCGCAGGAGTGAGTTCATCGAGTTTCTTTTGCGCCTGGTCGACACTCTCCATCAGTTGTTGGAACTTGCGATCTAGTTCCGTTGCGGGTTGCTGCGCATCGGAATTTTTGGCTTGGCTTGCGGAAGATCGCAAATCCTCCATCGCTTGGTGGATGGTCTTCCTGGTCTCGGGCAGATTCATTCTCTGGACAACTTGCGACGATTTCTCGAGCATGCTCGCCGCCATTCGGTCGACTTCATCGCCTAGACGGCGCAATTGCTGAGTCTGCAATTCCTTGGCCCCCTTGCGCGAGGCATCTGCGTTTTCGAGGTCGCGAACGATGGACGATTCCTCTTTCGCTGCGTTCTTGAGTTGTGCGACGGTATCGGCAGCGGCTTGTTGTGACAGTTGTGACAACTCGCGTTGCATCGGTTCATTGCGTTCCAGTTCCTTCTCCAGCTCCTGAAGCAATGCAGCAGGATCGCGGTTGGCCATCGAAGACAGTTGGTCCGCTGAGTCATAGCTTTCGAGTGGCTGACGATCGGGTTCAGCCTTGGGGTTCAACGCTGCGTGTGCTGAGTCCTGCAGGGCGGGATCCTCGAGCATGGCAAAGTGTTTCTCGATCGTTTCCAACGCGGCGGCAACAGCTTCCTGCTGCTGTACTGCTTGCTCCGATGCGGTTTCGATTTGATCGGTATTTTCGGCTGCTTGCTGTGCACGCAACAGAGACTCCGTTGCCGATTGCATAGGTGGAGTTAATTCGCTCAGCCACTGCGAGGCGCGATCGCTATCCTTGGCCACGTTCAATTGCTGCTCATCGAGGATATCTTGACGCATCGCATTCTCGAGGAGAGCATCCTGCAATCGCTCGATGCTCTGCTGTGTCTGTTGCAGTTGCTGTTGCAATTCGCGAGGCGCGACCGATTGCTCGGCATCGGTTTTGCTCTGTTGCTGCAAGGCCCGCGTCTCGCGAGCCGATCGGCGTGCAAGTTCGGAGAGGGATGGAGAGAGCGATGCGAGGAACTTGCGAGCCTCGTCGATCGTCGGTTGAGCATTCCCTTCAGCGACCCGCACATCGGTTAGCCAATCCTCGAGCTCTGCAGCGATACTGACGAGATTCTCATTGTTGGCATGACGACGGGGGTCGAGTTTGCGTCGCAAAGTATTGCAGGAATCGTTCCACTGCACGGCGCGGTACGCATCAGCGACTGGATGCTGAAATCCAGATTCTTTCATCCACTGGCTGACGGTTTCGATACGGTTGGGCAGGCTGTCCCAAATCCGGACATGAGCGAGTTTCCCTTCGAGCGATTCCCACTCGTATTGCTCATGACGTCGCAGCGTCTCCGCCGTCATTCGCACGTCGTGCATCTCGTGGGCCGTTTCCAAAACGCGATAGGCTTGAATGATCTTGATCAAGACATCTTTCTGTTTCCTGCTCTCTTCGTTGATCGTTGGGAAAGCTGCCCACAGTTCCAATTGCGATTCCCAGGCTCGCATTGCCAGCCCCATATCGCTTGCGAATTGCGGGTCGATCGGCATCCGATGCTGGTGCAACTCCCGTCGATCGACCATTTGCTGCGCCACTGCGCGACTTCGATTTTCAGCCGATTGCATCGAGATCGCGCGCAGTTGTTGCAGTAACTCGCTCGGAATGTTCTTGTCCGCCAGTTCCGCCTGCTCCCGTTCCATCCGTTCGAGCGTCTGCGTTGCGAGCACATGCAAACCCATCCCGCGCTGAATCAAATCGCGGCGAGTATCGGCGATATTCCACCACAGGCCGCCATCGAGATTGAAAGCCCAATGCTGATGACGCAGATTCTCCGTGACTCGCCTGATTTCATTAGCCAGCGCCCCTCGATTCTCCGGGGTCGACTCCTGTTGAGAGCGATGATTCAACTCGGTCCGTGTTTGGTCGAGCGTTTGTCCCCAGGATCGTAGACCGTTCTGCAGATGCTGAGACACCAACGGCTCCATCCGTTTGCAGAGGGCTTGGATGGAGTCGATATACTGCGTCGCGATTTTTTGTGATCGGGCCAGCATCGCGAAATCCATTTTCTCCAGACGCTGCAATTGATCCTCTTGGTGTCGCTTGAGATAAAGCATGTCTTTCGTCAGGGCAGTCAGAGTCTCATGGCCGAGGAACTGCCGATAGATATCGACCAACCGATGGGAATGGTCGTCTCCTTCATTTACGCCCCTCAACGCTTGATCGATCCGATCTGCGATGCGTTGGACGAGTCGCTGTTCCTTTCCAGCTTCAAGGGAGAGGATGTCCGCGGCAGCCGTCAGCGTGGCAGTGTGATCTCGCTCCAATTTCGCGATCAAGCGGACGACAAACTCGGTTTCGCTTTGATCCAAGGGCCGAGGTAATTGACGGACAATACCATTGGCCAGTATGCGGATATCTCGACTGCAGTCGCTCCATTGCTTCGCTGCGCTGCGAAGGTCTTCCGCAAGCTTCGTCCGTTCCGGAGCAGGCATATTGCCCGTTCGAGCCTGTTGCAGACGAGGCGTTAATGATTCCTTCGCTCCGCGCATCCGTGTCGACAAGCGAACCAATTCCGGCAGCAGCGTGGCGCGAGCAAGCAATGGATCGTGACGATTCCGATCGAAACCCGGAGATGCCAAACTGAACTCGATGGTGGGCGAATAGGTAATCTGTTGGAATGAGTCCCGAGCCGCGATGCGAACAGCAATCGTATCTCCGGAGGATGCGCCCGCTGTGAGAACATCCCAAACCCATGTGAATGCAGCGTTGGTAGGTTGTTCGACTCCATCGAGGGGAGTCCATGCGTTGGAGTCTAGCCAACCGGGAAGCGATCGAGTTTGCTCCCCTTTCTCATCGGATAATGCTCGCAACTCTGCCGATGCACTGGTCCACGGTCCGCGGTTGATCGAGATTTGCTGTTCGATCGTTGCACCCGGCAAGTCGTCTGCGATGCGTGCCGCGAGAGGAACCAACTCCTCTGGCGAAATGATCCATGCCTGCTCGGGGCGTGGCGGCACATCCCAGAGTGTAGCGTCGGTCACCATCCAACCCACGGCTGGACGATGATCGGATGCCGTATTCAGTTCGTGGGTAGGACTAAAGGTGTTTTCGATTGGCTCGTCGCTATCGGGCACGTTTGCCTTGAGCTTCAATCGATAACGCATGTCCGCGTCGCTGCGCCACGGGAAACTCCATACAGATTGATCTTTTGCATAGGTGAGAGATACAGTCTCCTGCTCACCGCTATCGAGTTTCTCTACGTTCGCGTTCGCAGATATTAGAGGTATAGATGGTTCAAAGCCGACTTCGATTTGAGAATCGGCCAGTGCTGTGATCGATCCACGTTCGCCAACAATGTCCGAGGGTGGCAAACCGGTGTATTCCGGGAAATGGATTCGATGCTTGAAGCGAGCAACTCGCGGACGGGGGGTGGGGCGGATTGTTCGCCAACTGGTCCTTCCATCACCCGCCGCGAATCGATAGTTGATCGAATCGGTACCGATCGGGAGCGAACAGACAAATCGGGCTGGAGTTTCGCCGATACGAGCCATCTTCTCCCACTTCGTTCCGGACGCGGGCTTGCCATTCGCAATTCGCCATTCCATCGCCGCTTCCTGAGCCTCCGTACCGGACAACTGAATCTCAAACTCCACCGCTTGATTCTCGGGAACCACACAGACCGGTCGCGATGGTTTGACCACTTCGATGCGAGTGCGCGATAGTCGCTCTAAATCCGCAAAGGGAATCAAAGCCCTTCGCAGCCGCTGCGGCATGTCCAAGCGTGAAAAGAAACATAGCCCCACGATCGCCAGGCAACTCGCAAACGCAGCCAGGAAGGGACCTCGAACCGAAGACCAGGGAAGCAGATCGCGTATCGAGCGATCGCGGAGCGAATGAGCGACTCTGCCCTGCAAGGCGGCCAGGAAATCACCGCTGAAGTTCCTCGCGTTCTCCTTGATCGCGCTCAATTCCACACACGCCAGCAATTGCTCGCGTATCTCCGGACAATTCGACTCGGCATCGCTGGCAACGCGAGTCAATGGCCGACGAACCCAAGGTTGGAGCAATCCATACGCAATCCCCAGCGCCAAGGCTGAAATCTCAACGCAGATCGTTGCTGTCCAACGCCAAGGATCCGAAATGATTCCGATGGCATCCAAGACCATGATGGCCGATGCACCTGCCAGAAGCGCGAGTACCCCCAATGAAAGTCCTTGAAGGAACAACAGCCATGCTTGTCGTGCTTCGAAGCGACGCAACCATCCTTCGATCGACGACATGTTGCGAGGCGTTCGATCCTCGGGTTTCGGTAGATACGTACCTGTTGTGGTGGTGCTCATCAGATCAACCCTGCTCGCTTCCGTAGAAACCACTCCAAAGACAACAACGCGACCACTGCGATGAACCATGGAAAACTCTGCCATAACGGCCAACGCGACTCCTCGATTTGTCCCGATTGCTTGGGCCGCAAGAGATCGCTGAGTTTGTCTCGATTCGCTTCATCGAGATACGCCCCACCGGTTTGCTGAGCGATCTGTTCCAGCAGAGAAACGTTCTGCGCAAGGGATTGCATCTCGGCAGTTGCAGGTGACTGCACCAAGAGATCGCTCTGCCATGGGATATTCTCCACGGGAATACCAGGAACCTCGAGCGAGATGCTGAACTTCCCTTCAGGCATCGGAAGAGTGGCACCTGCATACATTCCGGAACCTTCTGGGAATTCGGTGAGCGGAATGCTGTCTACACGCTTCCCGTCCTGCTGGATCACCGCGTACGCCCGTGCGCCGCTCAGCGGGCTACGGTCGGTATCTTTGAGCAGTGCGCGGATGGGGATCATCGCGCCGACTTCACAAGTTCTATCGCCCGTATCCAAGGCTGCGAATTCATTCTCCATCGCAAACGGAGATTGCATGCTCCACTGTGTGATCTGACTCCAGAAACGTTGATGGTACAAATCGGCGACGTTGTACCGCCATCGCCATGACTCATCGTTGGCGATGTAGACCACTTTCCCTTGGCCAAAGGGGCGCATCACGATCATCGGGATGGGATCGTCGGAGTTGGTTCGACCGACAACCAGGACTTCCGCCCCCGGCTTCTCGGTGACCTTTCGAGCGATGCGAGGAGCGGGGAAGGTCGACCACAACTTCAAATTCGATTCCTCATCGGCTTCGAATGCAAACGCTCGTTCCCCCCAAGCACCCTGCGCTAATTCCAAACGCCGAACGGACGTCGAGGGGTCCGTAGCCCCCAGGCTCACCGGCAGCCACTCGAGTTCCACGTGTGATTCTTCGTTGGTTTTATCCCGACCGCTATCGATGCCGATGAATCCGGCTCCCGACTCGGCGATGTGATCGGCAACCCAGCGTTCTTGTGCGTCATTCCATGCGTGAACACTGTCCATCGAGACGATCAACACGTCGAATGGAAGCAACTCCTCGCGGCTGGCGGGAAATTTGCGTTCCTCAAATTCCTCGGGCCCCATGATCGCATCCACTTCCCAAGCTGAATCCCGCTCGAACGCGTTCTTGATATAGCGAGATTCCCAACGACCTCGGCGATCCATTACCAAGACGCGATTGCGCTGCGTGACTCCCCACAACGACGATCCCCAAGCGTTATTCATTGCCACGGCATCATCCTGCACCATATCGAGCTCAAAATCCAAATCGATAGGCACTGATCCCTTCTCGTTGGAGATGTCATCGCTGCCACTTTCAAACAGTGACTTGCCATCAACGCGATAATCGAGGGTTCGCGTCGGCGATCCATCCGCGGTCAGTGTTTGCGACCAAAGGACCTTGCCGTTTCTCGATATCGTAAATCGATATGGGGTTTGATCCGGAAGTTGTTGTTTGATCGTTGCCGTTCCTTGGAAAACATCGGTTGCCAGGATCGACTTCGGATGATCGACATCCAGCATCGCCAGATCATTCGGTTCATCGGTGCGGCCCAGTCCGAGTGCAAAGATCGGTACTTGGCGATCTCGCAAGCGATCGGCGACATCGGCGATGGCAGATCCCGAGTTCGACTGGCCATCGCTGACTAGCACCACGGCCGCGGGTGCGTTTCCTCCGCGAGCGATCGCATCCATCGCTTCGCCGATCGCGGTGGTTCGGCCATCGCTCTTGAGTTCCACGCGAATTGACGCATCAGGCGATTGATGGTTTGAATCCCAAACCGTCCTCAACCCCGTCGACTCGGCTTCAGAGGAACCAAACCCCATAACTTGCAGATGAAAATTCGGCCGGATACCCGCTAACCATCCCGATCGATCTCCATCCCCCTGCAACCAATCCGCAACTCGCCCACTTCGGTGCATCGACTTGTTATGATCTTCCAAAAGCATGCTTGCGGATTCGTCGACCAATATGACGATATCTGCAAGGCTGCCAGTGAGCCATTGGCGGCTGAGGATCGGGCCCGTCAGCATAGCGAACATCAACGCGACAGCAATCGCGCGCAGGGTTGGAAGGACGATGGGCCAGGGACGGGCCAGCCCTCGCGTTTCTCTTCGATACCACCACCAGATCCATGCGGCAGCGACGATCGCGAGGACGGCTCCGAGCCAGGGTGCGAGGATCCCTTCGAAATGAATGCGAGTCATGCTGCACCCCGCGAGGCGTTGGTGGGTGAGGATTGGGCAGAGGCGTTCGGAAGCGACGCGGACCGCTTGGGCTGGAAGGATTGCTGCAAAGCCATCTCTGCAAGAACCAAACCGATCAGCAGGACCCAACACCAGAACCAAAGTTCACGACCGCTCCAACTGTTTCTCAGTTGCGACATCCACTGCTCGGAGGAAGAGGCGTGGGATGCGTTGACTCGTTTCGCCAAATTCGCGAAGCCCTCTGCTGCCATGGTTTCGCAAACGAGTTCTTGTCCTCGATCTGTTGGCGAAGTATCGATCATCATCTTGCGAACGCTCGAGCCGATGCGAGCCTGCACGACGCCGATCGATCGCGGCGCATCGATCTCGGAGATGCCGTCGATCTTGCCGCTCGCCTCTCCGCTGGTCTGATTGATTCCGGTCCGCTTGAATACCGCATTCGATACCGGTCCTTCGTTCTGTCGCCATTGGACGACAGTATCAGGCTGCGGGTCATTCTCTTGCGTAGCAGCGCCTGCATCGCGTTGGATATCCTTCCACGCTTCCACCCAGCGCTGACCCGGTTCGGTGGACCGCCATCCCATCGGAGTGTGTGCAGCGAACATCAATAGCTTTTGCATGATCGGTAGATAGGCGGGACGCGACGGAAAATTGCTGTCCCCATCATCGCAACTCGAGGTCATCCACAGGCATCGGCCGTCGCCGATCGGATAGCTGATGATCCATGGCTTGCCGTCCTCGAACTGAAAACCGGTCGTTCCGGATGGATCGCTATCCTCGAAACTCTGGCGATGCCGAAATTGGATCGAGAGGATCGATTCGATTACTTGCGGTGCAAGCTCGAAGAGCGGCGTATCGGATTCTCGGAAACCACCGCTCCACTCGGCTCTCGGCAGCAACTTGCCGGGGCGCAAACCTCCCTCGGAAATCATTTCCCAAGTGTTGTAGCGATCGACTTGAACGCCATCTCCCAAAGCAAACAATGCTCCTCCACCCTTTTCAAGAAATGTGCGAATCCACTTGCGATGCTGAGGGGATAAGTCGGGAACATTGCAGCAGACGACAAGATCATGCTCTTTCAGGATCGCTTCGTCCCATCCGTTCGAATCCACAACGCGTGTTGCGAAGGCGTCTCCAGGCGACCCTTGGAGCAACGCAAACGGAGTCAGTGCATATCGCAAGAAGTCCGACTCGCTTTTCATCGCTTCCGGTCGACGCGCACCATCGACGAGCAAGACTCGTATCGGGGATGCGACTCGCATCACTCGAGTCATCGTATTGTCGGCGGGTGTGCGGTCCTGATGATCCGCATTGACACGCAACTCAATGTCGCCATGGATTTGAGGCACCCAACGAAATCGCGTGCTCAACGTGGAACGGGGTGGCACCGTCAACGACTGAATCTCGATCTCTTCATTATCTGCAGCCAGACGCACCGGAATCTGCTGAGGCGACTCGGAATAGTTTTGAATCGTAGCGGTGACTGTCAATGGAGCGCCAACGGTGGCAATGCGAGGGGCGATCTCCATCGTCTTGAAAGCGATGTCCGAATTCGGGCGGTCATCCACAGGGTTCTTGGCAACATTCAGGAACGACCACGGGACCGGAACGGTCTGACGGGCCAGCATGGGCTCGATTTCGCTCAAACGCGCATCTCGATCCCCGCTCCAATCGGAGAGTGCGAAGTCCGAAACTACGAGCAGATGCCGCTTGGCCTGTGTCGATTTTTGCAACCATTCCAATCCCCATTCGACCCCTGATCGCACATCGAGTTTCCCTGCATACGTAGTCTTTTGCGAGAGCTGTTCGAGTTCCTTTCTCCAAGATGTGGGATCCCGATCGGAGCGGACTTCCAGCGGTGTACCGGACAGCACCATGCAGATCGCGCTGCCGCTGGGTAGTTGGTCTGCGATTTCAGACAATTGCTGACACGCTGACTGCCAACGGGTCATCGTTGGATCTTGCCCTAGGTCATCGATGCTCTGCATGGAGAGTGAATCGTCGAGTATGACCGCGAGCGCCATCGCGTTGGCGGTTCCGGAGTCTCGCCAGGAGAGGATGATCGGCCGGGCCATCGCGAGAGCGAGCATCACGGGGATCAGACAGCGAATCAGCAGCAGGAGCAATTGCTTCCACTGGATGCGACGCGCATTGACGCGAATAGACGTCTCCAAAAATTGCATCGCCCCCCAGTCGATAGTGATGTACCGGCTGCGATTGAGCAGATGGATAATCAAGGGAATGCTGAAAGCCATCCCGCCAAGTGCGAGAATCGCATTGAGAAACGTCATGCGGAACCTCGACTCGCGACATACGAAGCTACTACATCGCTAAAGGACTCCGAGGTTCGCACCGGAATCAAATCGATCCGATTTCGCTGACAGCCGTTGCGAAGTTGCTCCTCAAAGCGTTCGAAGTTGCGCATGTAGGTGCTTCGCAACGAAGCAGGGTCGACCAGCATCTGCTGATCATTGCGTTCGAGCGATCGAAACATCGTCCGGTTCTGGAACGGAAAATCGACTTCATCATCGTCAAGGATTTGGAAGACGACCACTTCTTGATGGTTGCCCCGAAGGACCCCAAAGTTCTGAACGATCGACTCGACATCGCCGAAGCAATCGGACAACAGGACCACCAATCCACGACGGCGGCAGATCCCGAGTACTTCCTGGAACGTCGTACCGAGATCGGTTTCTCCTCGGCACTCGGAACTCGCCAAGGACTCCATCAGTGCTCGCAGGTGACTGGCTCGGGATCGTGCGGGAACATTGATGCGCACCTTGGTGTCGAAGGTGACCAACCCTACCGCATCTTGTTGCGTTGCAAATAGATAAGCGAGACATGCGGCGAGGCGAACTGCATAATCGTGTTTGCTCTGGCCGTTGCTGCGGGCACCCGAGTATCGCATCGAGTTGCTTTGATCGACAACCAATGTTGCTCGGAGGTTCGTTTCATCCTCGTACTGCCGGATATACAGGCGATCGGTTTTGCCGAAGACTTTCCAATCGATCGAGCGAATCTCATCACCATGCACGTAGGGTCGATGTTCTTTGAAATCGACGCTGGATCCGATATGACGAGAGCGATGCATGCCGCCACTCAAGCCTTCGACGACCCCGCGCGCGAGCCACTGGAGTTGGGATACGCGAGCGATATCTTGAGGCTTGAACCAACGAAACAGGGGATGGGCAAGCAAGGGTAGACCTGTTGGAGTTTGGCCAGTGCGGTTATCGAGCCGGGACAATCATCGGGCTTGTCCACTCCATGATACTGTCTTGCGCTCTATTTTTCACGCAGCATAAGGGTTTTCACCCCGTCAAAGAGCAGGCCTCATCGATGGCCTTGCAAAGTCGCGGGAGCGTTGCTGTCGAGAGTCCGGCAACGTTGATCCGTCCTGTGCCAACGATGTAGATTCCCTTTTCATTCTTCAGCCAATCGGCCTGCATCGCGTTGAGACCCGTGTAGGAAAACATCCCTTTTTGCGATCGCAG
>Ga0169931_10006224_pt1 | contig 18067 bp, 16 predicted proteins | sample Kivu_15m_20L_FD_129675 | JGI IMG/M metagenome (GOLD analysis project Ga0169931, IMG submission 129675) | Freshwater microbial communities from Lake Kivu, Western Province, Rwanda to study Microbial Dark Matter (Phase II) - Kivu_15m_20L... | ecosystem: Environmental > Aquatic > Freshwater > Lake... | reverse complement strand
TCACCATTTGAGACAAGAAAGAACTCCATGAAGGGAAAATTTGTCCTTATAATCACAGTAACTATCGCATCGCAGTAATAATAAATCGTAACTACAGGCGATTGATTCACCGGTTTTACATACGTAGCTTATCAATACGATTAGAATACGGGACCATCAAAAGTAATTAATTACAGCACTCATAGAATCGCTAGCCTCACCCATGAATTTATTTCTTAATTTATGATTTCTTTCTGCGCCTCATCTCAGAGAAACGATTCTCCCCAGCAAAAGTATATCCACTCCTTCTAATCCTGTTGAACGTAATATTACAAGATCATCGAATTTACAGTCACCTAGAATCCACACAAAGGACGCTTCTTATTCAAAACCCGATGCGGAATCTTGGAATCGAAAATGATGATTGTGATATTCCTTTCTACAGACAAAAAAATTGATGAGAAAAATAGTCCATAATTAAATCAACTGTCCAAGGTATTCGAGTTAAGACATTCTACTATTAATAGAAGCACTGTGAATACAGGACGCGTAGATATATCATCGACAAGTAAAGACCGCAGACTAATATCCCATTTACATCTACTTCCACAACTCTATCTATAACTGAGTTTATTTTCATCGCTGTATGTATTCTTTGTATGTTTTCTTTTAAAGTGCTTTTGTCGACCAGATGAATTGGAATGACCATCCTTCCTTCTTATTCGGATCTTCGCGGACCCTAGTCATATAGAAAACAACATCATCCTCTTTTAATCCTGTCCTTCCTGCACGGACTACAAACGAAATCAGATAGAAATTTCCGTTCACGCATAAATATATGGAAAAGATTTTCATTTTAATCCAGAACCGAAGATGTAAAGGCACATCACCTAAAAGATATCAACATACCGATTCTTGTATCTGTGTCCAAATAAGTCATTTTCCATACCCGCGATGTATTTCTTTTAAATTCTTTTTGAAACAGAATCAAACCCCATACACGTATAGTTAATTTCTGAAAAGTAACTTTCCAGCGATTGGCACCAAAATCTTGTTTCCTATTCCTACTAGAATCTACTTCGTCTAACATAGTTGCAGTCTGGTAATCTGCAACCATGGTTGAATCACCATCAAGAAGAGTCATCCCATCCCATTCTTCAAAAGTAGCAGACAAATTAGCACTTAACCATTCTTCGCTTAAATTTCCTGGTACAGATAGATGATTTACATAGGATAGTGTTTGTAAATCTATATTTTGTCTAGCAATACCTTTAAAGGGTCCTAGCTGTCCATTGGAAGGTGGTGGAGCTGTAGTATATTGAACGATCCATGTACCCTCCATAAAAGGACTACGAGCAGGTTCTTGTATAGGACATTCATTTTCTAATTGTTGAAGAAGTGCATCCATTCGTTGTTTGCTAGAGTCGATTGAAGCGAGGCCTCTTCTTTTCGTTGACAGTATCTCTTTTTGTATCAACAATTTTAAATCCATCGCTATAGGGCTAGTAACAGGCACGATTGCTGCTATATGCGATCGAAGCGATAGCCGTGACAGTTGACTAATGTTACTGTGATCACATCGTCCTCGTTTATGTGTTAACGTGCTTGTTGCGTCAAAGGGTAGTACTGCTCCTGGTTGGATGATAGCAGCAAATACAAGGAATTTCTTGTAGATCATAGCTGCCTATAACCAAATTTTACATATATAGAATAGAGTGATTTCGGTGGCACGATTTATCCTTCGTAAAGATCTTATGTAATGAAGAAGGAGATCATGATGAAATGATGAAGCAGAAAAAGAGAGAACAGTAAATATCGGCGCGCCGGAGATAGAGGCTCGTCGTCGCACCGCCCAAACCTTCGGTCACGACCACAGACTAGGACTACATGCCACAAATGTTGATTCAAATGAAATATTTTTGTTTCTCATTGTTTTACATCGCAAGTAATGCAATAAATATTATTTATTTTATATTCTTACTTGAAGCATACGTAATTTTTAACGAATGTGCATGGTTTTGCTAAGTTTCTTGTTTTTGTAGCTCAATGTGGAATCTGATGCCGCTCTCTTTCCAGCTGTTTTTCCTGGAATGGCAAAAACGTCCCAGAACCGTAGAGTTTCATCGGCTGCAGCTGAAACAACTGTGCAACCATCAGGACTTGTAGCTAAATGAATAACGCGTGATGTATGTCCCTCAAGATCTTTGATCTTCGACATCATGGGATATTTCCATAGACTCAATTGATTTCGAGCGAAGCCATGTGAGGAGAGAATTTCTTTCTCATGTGGATTCCATTGAAGGGCGCATACTTGAGATCCTGTATCTATTGAGTTCAACAAAGAGCCCGTTTGGGTATTCCAAAACTTTATTGTCCTATCAGCTGTGCCTCCACCTGTAGCTAAAAGATTCCGTTCATGGGGGCACCATGCCAAAGCCTTGACTGCAGCTTGATGATCAGTTAAAATTTGACGGGGAGTTGAGCTCGATAGGGATGAGCTATCCCAAAGACGTAAAGTGTTATCATTGGCACCACTAGCTAGGAACATCCCATCTAGACTCCAAGAGAGACCACAAACTTCTTGAGAATGTCCCAGGTATTGTCCTACGTTATGCTTTGCCACACGAACATCATGATTCACAATAATAGAATCCCGGCCTCCAGATGAAATAACATGTCGATTCCAACTCAATGCACCTACTCGGTCATTATGTCCATCCATGGATCGAAGTTGTCGTTCTGCCTGTACATCCCATAATTGTGTTGTTCCAGCAGAGGTTCCCACAGCAAGATGAGCCCCGCCTTCTTGAACCCAAGAAACGGATGAAATATATGAGTCCGGTCCTGACCCTTCAAAGGTACATAACTCTTGTATATTTCCAGAACTTGCATTCCATAGGTACACGGTCTGTGATAATGCCACAGCCAAGACATTTGTATCACTCCAAGAAAGTAAATTCAAGTAATAATCATCCAGTAAATCAGGTGCATCCAAGATTCGAGATGGTGCAGTTGGAATTTGTCGCCCTACAATCTTTGCAGTGGAAGTAGTTCTTCCCGAGGCAGACGATGAATAAAGGACTGTCAGATTATTTACTGTATCACCCTTGGGAGCTGGTGCCTTTTCCTTGAAGCTTAAAATTCTATGAGATGCACTTTCTTCTACACCCAGGATACTAGAACTCAAAACTGACTTGTATTCATCCTTATCAGTTGATGAGACGATGGAGCCGCGATCTACCGCTGAAGCAGCAAGCTCAGTTTCACCCTTTACATCATCTTCCGAGGATGAATCTGACGATCGAAGACTAAGAGCTGATTTTTCAATATCCATCGCTGCACGATTAGGTATAAATCTGTCACCAATATTGCAAAGGTTGTTATTGGACAATCGAGAGTTTGCATTTCCTAATGGATGTCGACTTTCTGAATGTGGTGAACTCGACTCCTTGTTTGTAGCTGAGTTTGAAGATACCACAGCAAATGCATTCGATGGCTTCCCATTTTCTTCTTGAGATGAAGATAATTCCAGTTGTTTCCTTTTCCATCGTGGTAACACACCACTTACAGGACGAGATGTATTCGCGTCTGAGAAAGATGTGCTCAACAGATTTTCATATTCCACAACTGAGCTTGTCATATTTTGAGAAATTAGAAAGAGATTTTATATGATGAAATTTCAACTCAATACGGCTTGAAGTAAAACTATGGTTTTGTTGTGTATGAGGTTTTCAAGATGTGATGAAAAATGGATGTGAAGTTGAAACCAGAAACGAAACAAAAACAACAAGATCGCCGAAACCAGCGAAGAAGTACTGCCAGATTGTACATATGTCCGTACTGAATTTTTATTGGTCTACCTTACGAACAATCTCTACAGTACATACATGGAGTAACAGTACAGTACAAATTGGGCTTTGAGTCGCGCTTTATTCGTAGCACACAGTAAAGACACCAGTAGAACGTAGAACACGCAGCAACTCAGCAACCAAGTTTTCGGTTCGCAGAGCCTCTCATTTCATACTACTGTAATAAATAAGTATACATAAGGAAACAAAACTGAGAATGGATAAGTTACTAGGTCGTCTTGCAAATATGTCAGGTGCTCTAGCTGTGGGAGCCCTTACAGTTAACACCTGCCTATTTGATGTGGACGGAGGTGAGCGTGCTGTAATGTTCGATACTCTTCGTGGAGGTATCCTTCCTAAAGTGATTGGTGAAGGAACCCACTTCCTGATCCCTGTAATACAACGACCTATCATCTTTGATATTCGCACGCGTCCGCGTGAAATTCCCTCTGTTACTGGAACCAAGGATTTACAAATGGTGAACATCAAGCTCCGTGTTTTGTGGCGTCCCATAGTGGAGGAATTGCCCAAGTTATATCGAGAGTTGGGTATTGACTTTGATGAACGTGTCTTACCTTCTATTGGGAATGAAGTTTTAAAGGCAGTTGTAGCACAGTATAATGCAGAAGAACTTCTTAGTAAACGTGCTGAAGTGAGCGAACGTATCAAGGAGGAATTACAAAAGCGAGCAAAGAACTTTCATTTAACTTTGGATGATGTTGCTATTACACATCTTACATTTGGACGAGAGTTTATGAAGGCCATTGAATCGAAACAAGTTGCAAGTCAGGAAGCAGAGAGACAGCAGTGGGTGGTAAAGAGAGCTGAACAAGAGAGACAGGCTGTCGTTACCCGTGCGGAAGGTGAAGCCCAAGCTGCTGCTATTATTACTGAGGCTATGGAGAAGACTGGTAACGCTATTATTGAAGTTCGACGTATTGATGCAGCCAAGGAAATAGCATCAAAACTCGCAAATTCCAGCAACATCGTTTACTTACCCTCCGGTTCTGCAGGAGGTGGATCCTCTGGTGGTAATTCACCTGGAATACTTTTAAGTATTGATAAATAAACTTAAAAATTTATTCTAATGACCCGAGATAACGTAAATAGATTCTTTAAAATTGAAAATTTTCATGAGCGCTGTGACATGATGACAAAGCTTGAAACTATTAACATTACATAGTATTAAAAGCTACTGTACTCTCTGTCCTGTATTTTCTTATTTTAAAGATTCGAATATTGAATCCAATCTCGCAAAAATAAGGTTAACTTAACCCAAACACTACAGTTGCAGCTAGAGCAGGCAGAGTGGGCAGTGCCATTCAATTTTCCACCCACAGACTCTTTATTTCCCCCGTCGTTGACTACATACATACATTTAAATTGTTGTCAAAAGCAGATCACAACAGAACAATGGCAGGACCAAAGGTGAGTCACAGACGATAGTGTTCAATATCTGTCATAGAATATTAATGAAATGACAAACATCGGTAAAGATCATCTGTGAAATATTTCGATCGCACGGACTAATTTACATTTTACCTTTTTATATGTGCACGCATCATAAACATCCAGTTTGACGTATCTTCCGAAAAGGGTCTTGGTGGGTTCAATGGATTTATGGGAGCCAAATCCTATGTAGAGGGTTATCAGTTTAGCAATGCAGATAGTGAATATTTCGCTCAATTTCAGGGATGTCCTGATGCTACAAAGTATCCACATGCATACCGTTGGTATATCCATATTGCAGCCATTCAGGGTATTCGTAGACTGTCCATTACTCCACCCGTTGTATCTGCTGCTCCTGTTGCTAAGGAAGCCCCTGCCAAGGCTGAAAAGAAGAAAAAAGCCGAGGAGGAGGATAACGAAATGGATGTATTCGGTGATGATGATGAAGAGGGTGGTTCAGGTGAACCAAAAGAATCGAGGAAAGATATGTTGGCTCGTCTTAAAAGGGAGGCCGAAGAACGCACTGCTAAGAAAGAGGCTAAACAACGCACTCTCGTGGCGATTGAAATTAAACCTTGGGGTATGGAACAAGATCTTATGGTGCTATGGAAAAAGATTACTCAAACAGTAACCCAAGAAGGATTAAAATGGGGCGAAGGATGTAACCTAGCTGACGTGGCTTTTGGGATCAAAAAGATTCAAACCACATTTACCATGGGTGTGAACAACTCTTCGGACGATGTTGTTGAGGCTATTCAAGCCATGGAAGATGAAGTACAGAGTGTTGAGGTTACTTCCATGAATGTTCTCTAAGAATTAAAATGTCCTGGTTAATCAAAATAATGCAGTGATAACGATGCGATAATCTTGCGACATTGTATGAGCTGTAATCGGAATGCGCCCTTGTAACATCATTATAAACGTTTCTTTGGTCCCAATCTTAAAACTATCACACGTCTCCTACTTTGCGCTGCTGCTGTCAATGAGGGAGGGTGCCGTAAAACATAACAATATTGGCATGCGGTAATAACAAATTAAAGTTAATGTTGCAGCCAAATGGGCAAAGATAGTGCGGTTGTCTTTAAAATTGTGAATTAAGATGGTGGTTATGACTTTGTCGCAAAAACAAGAAATAAACACTATATTTTTTTCAAGAGAAACAAGAAATAAGTAACAGAATCCCGTATAATGAATAGTCCAGCGTTTCTTTCAGGCATGATATCCTAGAAAGAGAGACTTTTTAACAACCACAACTGCTTGATGTATCATCCGGTTTCGATGCACCATTCCCTTCCAATTTAAAACCTTCTGTAGCCGGTGTCGTAGGAGTATTCGTTGCTTTTATACCACCTGCCTTACTTTTACTTGCATCTAGGGCTCTGTTGTGGACTATACCAATTAATTTTTCAAAAGCTTTCAAAACATTCGCACCACTCTTGGCACTTGTTTCTAACATTTCCATTCCATACTCTGCACAAAATTGTTGTGCTTTTTCCCTTGGTACCTCACGTGCAGCCTCCAAATCTGATTTATTTCCAACTAGAAGCTTTGCCAAATCATCACTGGATGCATGATCATTTAATTGAATCATCCATCGTTCACTTAAACTTTCAAAACTCTTGGCATTGGTAATGTCATATACTAAGATCACTCCCTTGGCTTTACGGAAATATGTTGGTAAGAGGACACGTGCAAATCGTTCTTGACCCGCTGTATCCCAAATTTGAGCCTTTACTTTTCCATGTTCCGTATCTAGCATTTGAGTATCAAATTCAATACCCATGGTGGCGCTAATATCATGATTCATCGGACGATCGGGATTGGTAAGACGGGCCACGAGTGAAGTCTTTCCTACACCTGAATCACCCAGCATAACTATTTTATATAGAGGAGGTTTAGCTCCAGCCGAAGTTGCGCGTGTAGACATTTTGTTATTTTGAGAATGACTTTGTTTAATAGTGTGTAAGGTTTCGAAGCATATGGAGAAGTCGAGGGTAAGATGTGGGAGGTGGGAGGGGTCTCCTTACGATTGGAACAAGAAGCCTTTGGCCTTTTTTCAGATCGAGGACAAAGAGGACGACAACCAACAATTCACCAGAGTCAAAAGAGAAAAACCGTTAATAAAGAAGGACCGTGAAAGCGTGAAAGCTGCCTGCCAATGCGATTGATGGACAAATCCAACGAGCATTCACTTGGAGTAGGAATCTACATACGATTCCTACCGATCTTAGCTAAAAATGCATATTCTACTACTACGTATGTATTATGTATGTACGAACGCATGACTGAGAATGAGCCTGTATGCAGAAGCAGTCAGCATGTCAGCATCAATCACTGAATCACTGACGTCCGAGGCAAACAAGGAACTTCCCCGTTTGTTTGATTAGAGATGAGTAGTGGGTGAACATCATGAGAGAGACTCCACTATAGACAAAAACCTTGCACAAGAGCAAGTGATAATTATCAGGTCAATAAAAGCAAGGGGGAGAGATCGTAACTGACACCTTAACATCTCTGAAACGCAACATATAATACACTTTACTTATCCTTTCTTACCCATAGTCGATGTCCGAATCTCGACGTTTCTTAAGTAGGAAACATATAGGCCAGACTTGCCTCTTGGCAGCCATGCTTGTGACGTCACGTAGATGTGTGGTGGCTTTTCATTCATTTCGCTATCCAACTCTAGAAATACGGAATGGTATACGTTTGGATTTTTCACATAGAAGCACCCATTCAGGTCAAACCATTTCTCGGATCTATACAAGTAGGGATTATTTTGTACGATCCATGAGTACGATTTCTACAACTCATGATACAAGTAGCTCTATTATAAAACGAGTAAAAACAAAGGATGCTGTACCGATGGATCAAACAGTATCAATCCAAGGATGGATCCGAACTGTACGTAAACAAAAAACGCTAGCGTTTGTAGAAGTGAATGATGGATCTAGTCTCTCCGGTATACAGTGTGTGCTTCCCTTTGATTCCATGGATAATTCGACGAAAGACGGTATGTAAAACTGAACTAGGGTGTTTAATTGCATTCGTTCTGCAATATTACGATTCTAATCCACATCATATTTGACTATGTATGTAGCCATCGACAAACTAACAACAGGATGTTCCGTAGAAGTACATGGGAAAATTGTTCCATCTGAAGGTAAGCAAAATGTTGAATTATCCGGTACGTCTCTAAGGATAGTGGGAGAATGTGCAGGTGATACATATCCTCTTGCAAAGAAGCGCCATAGTCTTGAATATCTACGAACTATTGCACATCTCCGTCCACGAACGAATACCATATCGGCTGTGGCACGAGTACGGTCTGCATTGGCAGGAGCTATCCATGAATTCTTTCAAAACTCGGGATTTATATACGTACAAACACCTTTAATTACGGCTAGTGATTGTGAGGGTGCAGGAGAAATGTTTCGTGTAACGACCTTGAACTTGGATAATGTAACTTCTTTACCTTTGCTCAAGGATGAAAAGGGCAAACCTACGAATTCTGTTGACTTTAAACAGGACTTCTTCGGTAAGGCGGCGTACCTCACAGTTAGTGGGCAACTGGGTGGTGAGACTCATGCTTGTGCATTAGGAGATATTTATACCTTTGGACCTACCTTTCGAGCCGAAAATTCACAAACTACTCGACATCTTGCCGAATTTAACATGGTCGAACCAGAAATGGCATTTGCAGATCTCCAATCTGCTATGAGTAATGCGGAAAATATGCTTAAATTTGTCGTTGGTCGCGTATTGGAACGATGCGATGAGGATCTGACTTTCTTTAACAATTTTTATGACAAATCTCTAAAGGAACGTTTGAACAAAGTGGTATCGACCCCATTTGTACGACTCAGATATCGCGATGCAGTTAAATATTTACAGGAAGAAATATCTAAAGATCCTTCTAAATGGCAATTTCCAGATGTTCATTTTGGGACGGATCTTGCCACTGAACATGAGAGATGGCTAGCTGAAACCAAGTTTCAAAGCTGCGTCTTTGTTTACAATTATCCCAGGACGATAAAAGCATTCTATATGCGTGATAACGATGAAGATGGAGGGGAAACGGTGAATGCTATGGACTTACTTGTTCCTGGTGTTGGTGAACTTGTGGGTGGCAGTCAAAGGGAAGAACGCCTTGATGTTCTCATAAATAAAATGCAAGATTTCGATTTAGATCCTAAGGATTATTGGTGGTATCTTGATTTACGTCGATACGGTTCAGTCCCTCATTCTGGTTACGGTCTTGGTTTTGAGAGACTTGTGTGCTATGTGACAAGTATAGAAAATATTCGTGAGGCTATTGCTTTTCCAAGATATCCTGGAAGCGCCGAGTTCTAATAAAATTAAAGTATATTATAAAAATTCTATACTAAATACTTTAGATTGATGCCACTCGTCTGAACCGCAAATACCGATAGCAATCTCAGTGTCCATCGGTAATTACGATCATTTCACTCTCACATAGTGGAACCGTATCACTACGTAGTCTATTGTCCACTAAGAAGACAGAGTGAATACCCAAGGATGTTCGACGAAAATCCTTTGGCTGGCGTCGCTGCCTTTACTACCACAATGGTATAGATGGAAGCACATGCATGGGAGAAGACATGTTTCTACAGGCTTGTACAGGTTCAAGAGACCTACTGTACTAATTGCCCATGCACGCTGGAACAAGCGAAAAAAGTTACGGTATGACGTGTACAGTCCTATTATTAATTATGTGCATCATAGATCCTTGTACAGCTCACAGATAGATAATGAGAGGATATCGGACTATAACCCCAATCATATCCTACTATTTTAGTTTAAGAGTAGGATATATGAATACAGCTGCATTCACTGATCTGGAATATCGCCGCTCAATATCTACTTCGATGAAATTATCATCATCTGTAAATGACGAATCCTACCAAACTACAATTCAGTCCCCGATTAAGGGTCCAGAACTACCCCCGATTCCACCCATGAGTAAGAGGCTATATTGGATTCGTCATGGTGAAGTTATTAATCCTGGTGGTGATAAGGCTGTGTTCTATGGGTCTATGGATGTATCGCTATCCCCATTCGGTGAACTAGAAGCCAAGGTATGGTAGAGTTTGCACAAAGACCTCGGCCATATCTGACATGATTTGCTTGAATAATTTTTTTCTATTTCTCAATGTGTTATACCATTTGTCTTGATCAGGCAGCAGCAGAGTACCTTCGAGATTTTAATCTTCAACACGTAGCTGCGAGTCCCTTGTCTCGGGCGATTTACGGTGCCAAACAAATCCTTGCTCAACAAAATAGCCAGATTTCTGATTTAAGAATATACCCGGGCTTCTCCGAGTTAGATCGGGGTAGTTGGTGTGGTCTGACCAAGGAGGAAATAGGTGGGGACATGCTGGCTCGATTTGATGCATGTGATGAAACTGTAACACCGAAGGGTGGCGAAAGTTACCCACAATTAAAAGCTCGTGTACTGGAAGCAAGAGATAAATTATTGGAAATTACAGATTTTGGAAAAGCAAGTGCTATTGTATCTCATTTGCAGGTTACACGATCAGCGCTATCAGATGCTCTTGGAATTCCTACAAATAAAATGACCGAGCTTAAAGTAGCGACGGCTAGTATCACATGTATTGATTATGACTCAGTCACTGGATGTCAGGCAGTCCATTTCCAAAGTTTCAAACCAGATTTTGGTTTGAGGGAAAGCAAAGATGGCGCCAACTAAAGGCGAATGAATAAATTTAACATCAACTATGATGCATAACTTTTCAGATTATATGTAACGACTGTACACATATGTTCCTTATACGTAGCGTTTCATTTTTTAACTTTTACGAGTACAAGCTAGCTATGCAGTCCATTGATGATGACCAACACATAGGGCAGTAGCTAGAATCCCAAAAACCAGGAACGGTTGAGAGGATGCTTGATACTTGACATCATTTTTAATTGGATCCGGGATCAGATAGGCAGCTTGGAAGTAAACTTGTGGTAGTAAGAGACCCAAGAGGATGGCAGAATAGACAGGTTCATTAATTGAATAGAGATACCCTACAACACCCAGTTGAGTAAGTGTAATGGCCGACGCGCATATCCATTTCGCTCCATCAACACCAAAAGCCACTGGAAGCGAGTTCAAACCAAGGGCCCGATCACCTTCAATGGACTTGAAATCATTCACAATGGCTATACCAAGCCCCGCTATCGAATACAGCACCGGTCTAAAGGATGAATGGGTAAGATAAGATGTAAATTTTGATATTCGGCGATTGAAAATGAGTCATTAAGGATAGAAACGTACAAGATCCAGTATACAGGCCTATCTAACTGGCCGAAGACTGCCTGTCCACACCACCATGGTAAACTATTTTCAATGAAGAGAAATGTAGAACCATGTCATTTTTGAAGAAATTGAGTTGACCACAGAAATAGTAGAGAGATAAAAATTACCTGATGTAACTAGCCCCAAGGGCAAAGTTACCGGCCCAACCATTTTGCTTCAACTTGAGAGGAGGAGCTGAGTAAATGTACGATATGAAAGAACCAAATATGCTGAGGGCTAGGACAGTGGGGAATTCATGTCCAGCCCATACATCTAATCCGTATGCAATACCCAGACCCCCAAATAAAAGAAACAAAATCTGAGCAATCACTTCACCTTCCGATATGGCACCACTAGGAATCGGACGATAAGGTTCATTAATTGCATCAATTTCTCGATCATACCAATCATTAATCGTTTGTGTATACCCAGTAAGAAAGGGCCCTGCCAAAATCATGGCGACAAATCCTTTGGCTGTATCTGTCAAACCAAGAACGACATCTCGATCATTTGGATCAAATGGATTCCATATCCAATGATAATTACCACTTGCGGCAGCTCCACACATGACCCCCCATACCAATGGAATCCATGTAACAGGTTTAGTAAGCTGAAGTCGAATTTTCCATTTTTCTGTCGTTCCTGATGCCCCCTTCACTCCAAGAAGTTGTCTTACATCTCCTGAACCATCTGTGGCTTCTTCATTAGGACCTTTTTTTGACGCTGATAATGAAGAGGAGGAGTATTGTTTCATATATATCATAGAACGTCCATCACTATGAGTTGGTAATACACGAATTCCATGGTTATGAGGAACTACTGGGCTGAAAGGTACACAGCGATACAATGAAGTCGCCAATATGGTGATTGTTAATGTCGCTCTCATGGGTATGAACTGTACTTTGGTCGCCAAATTAAGTAAACTAAGAGATAATAGACGATGTATGCGGCTTAATTGAGGAGCTCAGACTGATGAATGAGCCACAACTTTTAATTTATGCATTTCAAGTTGAACTGAGACGATGACGCCGCTGAGCTTCGGTGTATTAACGCTGATATGACACTTAACTCTAACTCTAATATATAACATAAATTGAATTGTATTGAATGGAGAGTTTGTTTCGATTGTGTTTACGTTCAAGGCAGGTACAACTCCTCCATAAAGGTAACGCACCTGTCTTCGAAAGCCAATATAAGAATACTTTTCCTTTTGTAAGTCATGAGAACCATGATTCATTGCAGTCATACCTCGCAGAAACTGAACGTATCCAAAAGAGGGAGCGAGTAGAAGTATAGTGCATGTTATACTAGTGCCTTTTCTAATAGAGTTATTGTTTCAGTAAAAAAAAGTATAAATACTAAATGATACAAGCGCTCCTACGATGAAGACCTTAATCTTTTCTTTTTAATCTCAATGCGAAAGAAATGTGACAGATCCACCAGGGCGTAAGTTTCCCACTCCTCCTATTCTTGGCTTCGACGTTTCATGATTCATTGGATCTTTGAATATATGACTCGTATCCTCCTTCAACTCGGTAGGTCTTAGGATAGCATCCCATCCATCAACATCCTCCCAATCATCCCATTCATTTTCAAAAATTCCCAATTTATTCAACACATCCTTCTTCTCATCATGTGATAGTAACGTCGTAGAAGTATTGGTTTCTATACATCTATTGGGTTCTATCTTTAACGTACTCTTTTCATCTTTGTTAACATCTTCCAATGTTTCATCTAATTCATGAAATTCACGATACATCGTGGAATTTCTAGTTGAAGTCGACGAGTATGGTAACCTTCCAAAATAGTCTTTCCATCCTTGAACGATCGTTTCATGCTCATGGCGGATGTAAGTGTAATGATTTTGTAGAGAATTCTCTTCCGAACAATGGATAGAACCTAAAATCATGGCTAGTATTTGATCCAAGATGGAAAGATTACTGGTAACGCCTTCTACAGTTTCGTCTTTATTATATAAGGCCTCTTCATCATCGTCATCTTTATTATATAAGGCCTCTTCATCGTCTGTCCACTGTTCTTCTTGCAGGGATTCTAAAAGATGATCAATTTCATCTAAACGTTTTTCTAAATTGGTCAGTAAAGTAAGACAGATCCTTTCTTCCTCCGAAATATATTGATTTCGAACAATATCCTCCTCTAGTTTCTTTTCGCTCACTGGCAATGGCTTTGGATTGATGGTCGGTAATATGCTTCTTTGTTCATCTGTATCATGAATATTATGACCTGAAGTGTTGGTATTAATATTATCATCGTCTTCGCTTTCATCAGATGTATGGCTGTCCAAGTCAGAACCTCCATCCTCCCATGGATTGTATCGACGATCTAATTCCTTTTGTACTTGAATCTCACGAGCTTGTACGATTTCATCATACTTATTTTGTATGAAACTAAGTCTCAAATTAAATGTCTCTCTAACTTGATAGAGTTTTTCTAAATAAGCTGGTCGTTGTTCTGTCCTCCATATCTGTAGCTCTTTCCTTTGTCCTTCTTCATAGGCTAACTTTCTAATTTCAGTCGACATGTAATACTTCCACAATAAATCTCTTGAGCATTGACATAATAATAACAGAATACGCTCGACGATAGGTAATGGATGTCCTTGGTTGATTTCCTTCCATATTTGCGCCGTTTTCATCACGGGTGTTGAATTATCTTGAGTCTCCAAATATTCAGGATATGTTACAATAACTTTTTCTAGATTGTTCATAATTGTACTTTTGATCTCTGCTGAATCTAAATGATATGCCATTCCCATGTCGAATAATTCTTTTGTGCATTGGATGAAATAAGAGCAGCTATCCCCATCAGCTGCTATGGATAAAAACACAGATCCCGTGGATATTATTGCAGAGGCGTCAGAATCGAAAATGTCTCGACAAACTTGATGCTTCATCTTATCTGCCTCCTCTAGGGTATTCGGATAGTAACCAAACAGTTTTTTAAAGTCAAGCACTAACAGTGGATAGCTATTTGAAGGAGGAAGATACTGGCTCGTCATGGTAGTTCCTCAGAATGTTTTTATTGAGTTTGTCGTCGACGACACATCACAGACAGAAAACAGTGTGGCGTGCAATTAAAAAATTGGGACGTATGACGTATGTACATACTGCGCTCTTTTGAGCGGGGCGCGAGTGTGAGGGCGTGAGGCCTATTTTACAATTGACATCAACAGCCTGTCTCCATCATAGCCGCACGATCTTTGATGTTTCAGCCTCATCTCCATAAAAAATATATTGCTTACGCCCAAGTTTCAAAACAAATGTCCTTGTCGACTTTACGCCTAGCACTAGATTGGACTCCCAACAGCAACCATGCAGGATTCTATCTTGCCTTGGAAAAAGGATGGTACAAAGATGCTGGTATCGATCTAATTATTATGCCACCGTCACCAGATTATTCTCATGATGAAACGCCTGCTCGTCGAGTTGTACATGGGACCGCCGACCTTTGTGTCTGTCCCAGTGAGTCTTTGATTTCTTGCTGGTCAAGTGATTCAGGTAAAGTGAAACCGATTTGTATCGCTGCCTTACTTCAAAATGATACAAGTGCGATAGCAGTACCTGTTTCCTCGGGTATTACTTCCATGGCACAGCTTGATGGCAAGAAGTACGCTAGCTATGGTGGTCGATTTGAAATGAAGATTATTGAGCAGATGATCAAAGACGCAGGTGGTGAAGGAACTGTCATTGAAGTGGTGCCTCCGAAGCTGCAGTGCTTTGACTCAGTCTTGAGTGGAGATTGTCATGCCACTTGGGTCTTCATGGGCTGGGAGGGTGTTCAAGTTCGTAACAAGGTTGATCTCAAATATTTCCCTGTTACAGCTTCTGGAGTCCCATATGGATATTCTCCTTGTTTGTTGGCAAGTCCCTCCCTCTGCGCTGAAAAGTCTGAGCTTCTCAAAACATTCCTGGCTGTAACGGCAAAAGCTTACCAGCTTGCAGCAGCCGATCCCAAAGCTGCAGCCTTGGCCATGCTCAACTCTGGTCATCCCACTCTTCAAGATCTTGGCTTGAAGTTTTTGGAAGATGCTCAAGAATTCCTATCCCATGGTGGACACTACCTCGATGGCAACGGACGTTGGGGTACCATGTCTGTGGACAAATGGGAGCGATTCGTCAACTGGCTCTGTGAGAACGAATGTTTGGCCTACCGTGATGGCTCCTTGGTCTCTCGTCACGCTTTAAGCGTCGGGGATATGGTCTCCACCTCGTTTTTGCCTGATGCTATTTAAAAAGTAGTAAGTTCCAATTATCTAACATTGAGCGGACGCCTCCTTTGATTCAAGGTCTTCAAAGTATTCTCATATTGTTTCTGTTGCAATATTTACTTCTGTTCGGACTACGTTTATTGTAGTACAGACGATGATCATCCTCAGAAATCTTATTTTCCAGTACAGTTTGCGGGTGCTCCAAAATATACATATTGGTGCTGAGAAAAATCCGTTTGAACCTGAACAATGTAATAATTGCGTGAGGGAAAACTGTAATTAAAAAGATACATATTACTTATGATGTCGTCCAAAGCATTCATGTAGAAAAAATTGTTTATTCATCGATATCCGATTATATTCATTATTCTTCTTATGACAGCAAAACTGCCAACGTTCATCACACCTTGTTATCAAAATGTGTTACATGCATCCTACTTGATAGCTACTCCCCCATCAGCCTTCCAGTGCAGTGTATTTATAAGCGTTACCATTAATCCTAGATAATTTTTTTCTTCATTCCATTAATGGAGAGGAATTTCAGTTTCTATACCAGGCAATCTCACGATAGCCCTTGATGTCCCTACAGGCTTTCCTATTCATAGAGCTTGTAATGTTGTTATAATGGTCGATCGCGCTGCATCATTCCACAAACAAATGATGCAGATAACCAGTTTCTCGATACATGGTTAGGATGTTCGTTTTTGATGAATATCCATACTTTTCACGCAGCAGTGCAATATGAAAGGACATGGAACTTGTTGGAACACCAATAAACAAGGATGACTTAGACAAAAGACACATATCCATCATTAGACTTTCATCACCTTCCCATCTATGAACATTTGGATGTGTTTGCAACTCGTTTGTAATCTCTGGTCTTTGATTGTCAGATGCAAGAAAGATGGGTATTGTATTCGGATCATAACCCTGCTTTTGTATTTTATCCGAAACAAATTCCCATGACATAGAACAGCTCTTGAGATAATCATCAGTGTAATTTGGCCCAAAATACGTATGAGAAGCATGACCACAAACACCGTCCAGTCCCCTCACATGAAGACCAACATATTCTTTAGATTGAAGTATATTGGTAATAAACTTCTCTGTTTCCCTCAGGGTTGTATCTAGAAAGTCAATATGGTCTAAGACAAACAGATACGTTGACTTGGGAACACCAGTAAAGAAAACCCTACTAAAGGTGATCAATGGATCCTGGGGGAAGGACGGAAGTTTTGGTGCGATGCAATAAACATTCGGGTATTCAAACTCTGGATAGGTTTGTATGTTAAACGTATGAGTCCTCAAAGCAAATCCTTCATGTGAAGAAGGACAGTGGTATCCTTGACCAATCTGACCCCAGTCTAAACAAGGAACCACATTTGGTTTCGACTCAATAGAATTTAAACTATGAATTTGTTCATTCGACATTTGAACCACACACATATCGGTTGTATTGATTAAAGAAGAAAAATCGTATCCCAAATCGTCAGTGATTACGAAAGTTCTATTTGCAGCCGATGACAAAATAATTGCAACGATAATAGATCTCAATTCATTATTGAATTGTCCATAGTTGAATATGAAAGAATATTGCTCAGGACATTTTGGTTTTTTCAAGAAAGGAGGCAATTGATATCCCGTCGTTTGACAGGGATGTACCATTTCTCCTTGCATTGGTGTTGTATCGCCTTGCAATTGTTCTTCATTGACATTGATTTTCTTTGTGAAACCTTGCGCCTGTGTTGTATTGAACTGACCTTGGGAGGAAAAATGGAGCGTAAAATAAGAGGATAACAAGGTGACATTGATGATGACAAATAACAAACAGGCGGATGTGATAAATATAAACGACGTTAATTTCATCATTCTACTGGTGGTGGATCCAGTAAAATCTTCTCTTGATGATGTTTAAGAAAGAGAATGTCGCGTCTCTTCCAGGGCAGTAGCCTACTGTAGTGTATGAAAATGAAGTCCAGAGGTTCACCTGTATCCCTTGAAATGAACCGGGATACACGGATACACGCGTTGCGCCTTGATCTTAGCCTAGATCGTGCATTGTATAGTAAACACATGCACGATCTGCTCCCAGAGATGAGCGCCTTATCCGGTGGGCTATGTAGGTTAGCGCGTCTAGGGTTGGCCTTTTTGTTAGAAAACGCCGGCCAGACTGCTAACTCTGGGGCTAACTTTTTACAGTTTTGGGCTAAAGTTAGCCCAAAACTGTAAAAAGTT
>Ga0169931_10006223_pt1 | contig 18068 bp, 12 predicted proteins | sample Kivu_15m_20L_FD_129675 | JGI IMG/M metagenome (GOLD analysis project Ga0169931, IMG submission 129675) | Freshwater microbial communities from Lake Kivu, Western Province, Rwanda to study Microbial Dark Matter (Phase II) - Kivu_15m_20L... | ecosystem: Environmental > Aquatic > Freshwater > Lake... | reverse complement strand
TCGAGCGGGTGCTGGGCGCGGGTGCCGTGCCGGTGGTGTGCGGGTTCCAGGGCGTGAGCCCGGCGGGCGACGTCACGACGCTGGGCCGAGGCGGCAGCGACACCACGGCCGTGGCGCTCGCGGCGGCGCTCGACGTGGGCGCCGACGGCGGCACCTGCGAGATCTACACCGACGTGGACGGCGTCTACACGGCCGACCCGCGGCTGGTGCCGAACGCCGCGAAGCTGCGGTCGATCAGCTACGAGGAGATGCTTGAGCTCGCGTCGATGGGCGCGGCGGTGATGCACCCGCGCGCGGTGCTGTTCGGCGAGAAGTTCGGCGTGCCCATCCACGTGCGGCACAGCCAGAAGCCCGATGCAGGGACGCTCATCGTCCCGGAGGAGCATGCGATGGAGGACATCGTCGTCGTCGGATGCGCGCTCAAGCCGGACCTCGGCCGCGTCAGCCTCAAGGGGCTCCCGCGCGCCGACGGGATCGAGGCGCAGATCTTCGAGGCCATCGCGGCCGCAAACGTCAGCGTCGACGACATCGTCCAGACCGAGTTCGGCGACGCCGCCACGATCGCGTTCACCGTGGAGCACGGCGACATCGCCGAGGTGAAGTCCATCTGCCAGGACCTGGTCGGCCGGCTCGGGCGCGGCGAGATCGACCTCGAGGTCGGGCTCGCCAAGGTGAGCGCGGTGGGCACGGGCATGAAGAGCCACTCGGGCGTGGCGAGCCGGATGTTCCGCGCGCTGGCCGACGCGGGGATCCGGATCCACAACATCACGACCAGCGAGATCAAGATCAGCTGCATCGTCGACCGCCAGCACGGTGATCCGGGGCTGCAGGCGGTGCACGCCGCGTTCGGGCTCGGGGACCTCGGTGCGGGCGCGCCGCCGCGGGCGGCGGGGACGAAGGCCCGGGGCTGAGGACGAGCCTTGGAGGCCAAGGGCCCCGGAAGCCCAGACCTTGGAGGCCGCGGGATCCAATTTAACATAACACGGATTATGAGACCTTCAAGATCCGACGACCCTCGGGTTCCCGGGCGTTGGAACGCGCGAATCTCGGACATTTCGCTTGCCCGCGTTGCCTCCCCGGGGACACTTGTCGGCAGCATGCCCGTCCAGGCTCGAACCCCCGTCGTCCGACTCGCCATCGCGGTCCTTGCCTTTGGCGGCGCGCTCGCGTCCGCAGTGCTGGCTGGTCCCGACATCGACGAAGCCACCTCCAGCCGACCGGACGCTGGCGCCACGCCGGCGAGCGCTCGCCAGGTGCGAGGGCTCAATGCGGTGGGCGGCACGACGCTGGCGCGCATGAGCGGCAGGGTCTCGGCGGCACCGGCCGGGTTCCAGGCCGCCCCGACCGACATGGTCGACATGTTCATGTTCCAGGTGACGACCCCCTCGGCGTTCACGGCCACCGTGGACCCCACGACGCCGTTCGAGACGTCGCTGTGGCTCTTCTGGCTGAAGCCCGTCAGCGGAGGCGGATTCGAGGCTCGGCCCGTCGCCGGCAACAACGCCAAGTTCGTCGGTGCCACGTACTCAAGCGTGTCCTTCCCGCCGGGATCGACCGCGTACCAGAGCGGCGTCTACGCCATCGCGATCACCCAGCGCGGCGTCCGACCGTTCGGGTACGACGGCACGGGGTCGCCCGTGGAGCTCTTCGCCGCGCCGGCGATCGACGACACGGGCCTCATGCTCCCGATCTCGACGGAAGCCGTGCTCCGCATCTGGGGCGGCGAACCGACCACCGGCGGCGCATACGCCGTCGAGGCGGAGGGCGCGACGTTCATCCCGCTCACGACCGGCACGGGACAATGCGGAAGTCAGTTCGCGGGAAGCTGCTTCGAGCAGCACTCGACCAAGGGCTGCGACGACGTGGCGTGCTGCACCACGGTGTGCCAGATCGACGCGTTCTGCTGCGGCGCCAGCTGGGACGCGCTGTGCGCGCAGCTGGCGTTCCAGAACTGCGTGATCTTCGACTGCCCGGACCCCGTGTGCCCGGCCGACCTCAATGACGACGGCCAGGTGGACGGAAGCGACCTCGGGATCATGCTGTCCGCATGGGGGCCCTGCAGCTGACCTGGGATTGCCCAAGGAGGAACAACGGACCATGAGGACGCCGAACCTGCTCGCCACGATCGCATCCGCCGCCGTCTTCTGTGCCGCCCTCGCCGGCCCGGACATCGACGAGGCCACGAGCACCCAGCCCGACGCCGGAGGCGTGCCGCAGATGGCGAAGGTCGCCAAGGGAACGACGACGTCGTCGGTCCTGCGCGCGACGGGGACGACCTCGACGCCGAGCTCGGCCGTCATCGGCGGGGACATCGTCGACATGTTCATCGTCCGCGTGTCGAACACCTCGACCTTCTCCGCGACCACCGTCGGGAGCGCGGACTTCGACACGATGCTCTACCTGTGCTCGGTCACGCTCGACGCGTCGAACCAGCCGTCCCAGGCGTGGATCATCACCGGCAACGACAACGCCTCGGGCACCACCACGGGCTCGACGGTGACGTTCCCGAGCCCCTCCACCGCCTACGGCCCGGGCACCTACGCGATCGTGGTCACCACGGCCCGCACCATGCCCATCGGGCTCAACCCGAGCGCCACCGGCGGGACCCCGCCGACGCAGACCGCGCTCCTGAACTACGCGGCGACGGGCCTCATGACGCAGACCGCGTCAGGGCCCGACCTCCCGGTGAAGCTCTGGATCCCCCTCGGCGGCGCGCTGGCCGCGGGCGGCAGCTACTCGGTGCAGCTGACGAGCGTCACCACGATCTCGCCGCTCGGCGGATCCGGCTTCTGCGGCGGGATCGCCGCGGGCAGTTGCTACACGGCGCATGCCACCTCGCGCGGCTGCGACGGCTACCAGTGCTGCCAGCTCGTGTGCTCGCTCGACAGCGCGTGCTGCTCGATCGGGTGGGACGAGACGTGCGCGGAACTGGCGGTGCAGAACTGCCCGTCCTGCCCGGACACCGCACCCGCCTGCCTGGGCGACCTCAACGAGGACGGCGCGGTGGACGGGTCGGACCTCGGCGAGATGCTCTCGCGCTGGGGTACGTGCAGCTGACGGTCAGGGCGCGCCCTGCCCCTTGCCTGCGGCGATCGCCGCCCGCACCTTGGCGAGGTCGGTCTCGGCGCGCTTGGTCTGCTCGTGGTCGGGGCCGTACCGCAGCGACTTGATCCGCAGCGACTTCTCGTAGTCGGCGGCGGCCTGCTCGAGGCGGCCGGTGTCGCGCCGGATCTCGCCGAGGTTGGTGTACACGGCCGCCACGGCGAGGTCGTCGGGACCGAGCCGCGGCTCCATCGAGCGGAGCGCATCCGAGTAGTCGCGCTCGGCCGCGGCCGTGTCGCCCTTCATCCGGTGCAGGATCACGCCGCGGTTGTTCACCGCGCGCGCGCGGTCGAGCGAGAAGCGGTCGAGCCGCTCCCACATCGCGATGGACTCGTCGATGTGCGCAAGCGCCTCCGCGGGATGCTTGCGCATCCGCTCGACGGACGCGAGGTGCTGCAGCGTCATCGCGAGGTCCGGGTCATCGCCCGTCGCGAGCTCGCGACGGATGCGGAGCGCCTCGGAATACGCGGCGAGCGCGTCGTCGTAGGACTCGGCCAGGAAGAGCGCACGTCCGTAGTTGTGGTACGCGTCGCCGAGCGCGCGGAGCGAGGCAGGCCCAGGCGCAGCGCGGGAGGCGGCCAGTCGCGCGTCGAGCGCCGGCTTCAGCAGGCGGATCGCCCCGGCCTTGTCCTTGAAGGAGAGCTGCACCAGCCCGAGCGTCGTTCGCAGGGACGCGAGTGCGTCGGGCTGGTCCGCGAGCCGCACGTCGAGCTCGCGCTCGACGAAGCCCAGGAAGTCGGGGACGCGCATGTCGGCCGTGACCTTGCCGGTGGCGGGGTCCGCCGCGGCCATCGACTGCTGGAACGCGACCAGGGTGTCCTCGGCGCGCTCGCGCTCGCGCTCGGCGTGCGCACGCTCGTCCTCGGCGCGAAGGAACTGCTGGTTCGCCTCGCGGTAGAGGAACACGAAGATCACCAGGCTCGCGAGCAGCGTCGCCGCGACCGCGCCCCCGGCCGCCACGCCGAACCGGTGCCGCGAGACGTACTTGCGCACGAGGTACGCGCGGCTCGGAGGACCCGCCGCGACGGGCTCGCGCCGCAGGTGCCGGCGCAGGTCGTCCGCGAGCGCGCTCGGCGAGTCATAGCGGCGGTCGCGGACCTTTTCGAGGCACTTGAGGCAGATCCAGTCGATGTCGTCGCGCAGCGCACGCTCGAGGGCGTCCACCGACGTGCCGCGCGCCTTCGCGATCACGGCGGCCGCGGCCGGGTCGGCGGCGGCGAACGCACGCAGCCGCACCGAGGGCCGCGGCGGCGGCTGGGTCATCACGACGTGGCGGAGCGCCATGAGCCCCTTCGCGCGAAGCTCGGACGGGTCGAAGGGCAGCAGCCCCGACGTGAGCTCGTAGAGCGTGGCGCCCAGCGAGTACACGTCCGACCGCGTGTCGATGTCCGTGCCGTCGGCCTGCTCCGGGCTCATGTAGTCAGGCGTGCCCATCATGGCGCCGCCGAGCGTGACCATCGCGCTGTCCACCAGGCGCTCGCCCGTGGCCTTGGCGATGCCGAAGTCGATCACCTTGGGGAGCAGCCCGCCCTCGGTGCGCATGCAGAGGATGTTCGCGGGCTTGAGGTCGCGGTGCACCACGCCCTTGGCATGCGCATGCTGGATGGCCTCGCACACGCGGATCATGAGTTCGAGCCGCTCGCGGATGCCGAGGTTCGCGGAATCCGCAAACTTCAGGATCGGCTCGCCGCGCACGAACTCCATCGCGAAGTACGGGCGGCCATCCTCGGTGACCCCGGCGTCGAGCACCTTCGCGACGGAGGGATGCTCCATGCGTGCCAGCGCCTGGCGCTCGCCCTCGAAGCGCGAGAGCACCTCGTCGCTGGCGACGCCCGGCTTCAGGAGCTTGAGCGCCACCGTGCGGCGCACGGGCTTCGACTGCTCGGCCTCGTACACGATGCCGAAGCCACCCTCGCCAAGCGTGCGCACGATGCGGTACGGACCGAGTTGCGTGCCGGGCGACGGCCCGCGGCGCGGCAGCGGCAGCGTGGAATCGGGGTCAGGGCTGCCGGGCGTTCCCGGCGAGCCGCCGGCCTTCGGCGCATCTCCGTCCCATGGACCGACGATGGTCCGGTCGTCGGTCATGCGTGCGCGTCCTCGATCTCGATCTCGCGCTCGTCCTCGCCCGTATGGCGCAGGCGCACGTCGACGCGCGCGGCGGGCAGCGCCGCCGCGATGCGCGAGGGCCACTCGATGGCGACCACCGAGCCGCCGTGCGCAAGCAGCTCGTCGAACCCGATGGACTCGAGGTCGGCGGCGGAGCGGATGCGGTAGGCGTCGATGTGCACCAGCGCCCGGCCTCCGGCCGTGGCGTACCGGTGCTCGAGCACGAACGTCGGGCTCGACACCGCGGACGGGTCCGCCCCGAGCCCGCGCGCCATGCCGCGCACGAAGCACGTCTTGCCCGCACCGAGCTCGCCCTCGAGCGTGACGACCGCGCCCGGCGCCAACCGACGCGCGAGCGCCTCGCCGATGCGCTCGGTGTCGTCGGGGCCATGGGAGTGCCGGCGCTCGATGCTCAAGCCATCATCCTCATCGGCCATGTTCCCAGCCGAGGTTCGAAGCAGGGTGCTCCGCGCCGTCGGCGGCCACCACGGCACGGTCCGCGCGGGCCCGCACGAACCGCCCCACCACGGTGACCGGGGTTCCCTCGACGCGTTCGGGCGGGGTGCCGTCGCACGCGAAGGCAAGTTCGTGCTCCTCCCCGGCCCCGACGGCCTGCCGCCAGGGCGTGCCGGGAGCCACGGGCAAGCGCGACGCGTCGATGACCACCGAGAGGCCGGAAGCCTCGGCGAGGTGCCCGGCGTCCGTGGCGAGGCCGTCCGAGACGTCGATCATGGCGTGCAGGCGTTCGCCGAGCTGCGCCACGAGGGCCAGCGCCTCGCGCACCCTGGGGGCGATTCGCAGGTGGCGTCCCGATCCATCCGGACGCCAGCCGTCGCCGAGGAAGCCGGTCACGCAGAGGAGATCGCCCTCGCGGGCGCCCGCGCGCGTGACCACGCGACCCGTCGGCCCGGGCTCCGCGAGGATGGCCACCGAGAGGACGAGCGGCGAGCCCGCGGCGGCGTGCACTCCCACGTCGCCCCCGACCACCGGGCATGCAAACTCGCGCGCCGCGGCGCGCAGGCCCTCGGACAGCGAACGCACGTGCGCTTCCGGAGCGTCCGGCGCACACGCGACCGTCGCTACGGCGCATGCGGGCACCGCCGCCATGGCGGCCACGTCGCTCACGTTGCGCGCCATGGCCTTGCGCGCCACCAACGCCAGGTCGGTGCCCGGCAGCCAGTGCACGCCCTCGATCACCTGGTCGGCCGCGACCAGCGCGCGCCGGCCCCCGAGGCGGACCTCGGCCATGTCGTCGCCCGGCGGGATCACGACCTCCGTGCCGCCGATGGACGCGAGTTCGGCGTTGTGGCGCACGATGTCGGCGATGATCGCGGACTCACGCACGTCGCACCCCGGCGAGCATGGACAGCAGCGCCTCCGCCGTGCGTTCGGTGGCCCCCTGGTGGGCGCGCACGCATTCCTGCCCGGCCCGCCCGCGCGCCGCACGCTCCGCCGGGTCGGCGACGAGCCGCGCGAGGGCGTCGCCGAGCGCCGATGCCTCGACCCGCTCGAGCCCGCCCCAGTCCGCGAGCGCGGCGGCCGACTCGCGGAAGTCGCCCATCCGCGGGCCGCACACGACGGGCTTCCCCAGCGCCGCCGGCTCCATCGGGTCGGAGCCGTGCAGCACGCCGAAGCTCCGGCCCACCACCACGACGTCCGCGATCGCGTAGGCCTTGCGGAGCTCGCCGATCGTGTCGAGGAGGAACCGCCCGTTCGGGCGGCCCTGCCCAGGACGCGAGCGCCGCACGCCCGCGTCGATCGCGGCGGCCGCGGCGTCGAACCACTCGGGCTTGCGCGGCGCGCACACGAGCTGCGCGCCCGGCGGCACCGCGTCGCGCAGCAGCGCGTGTTCCTCCGGCGCGGTGGAGCCCGCGACGATGACCGGCCGGGACCGGTCGATGCCGAGCTCGGCCGCGAGCTCCTCGGCGCCGGGCACGTCGCCGGACACCTGCGCGGTGTCCCACTTCATGGTGCCCGTCACGAACACGCGCCCGTGCGGGACGCCCATGGCCTCGAATCGCGCGGCGTAGTCGTGGTTCTGCACAAGCGCCGCCGCGAGCGCGCGGAACGATCCGCCCAGGAGGCCGCGCGCGGCGCGGTAGCGACTGAAGCTGCGCTCGGAGAGGCGGCCGTTGACGACGGTGACCGGGATCCCGCGCCGCACGCATGCATCGACGAAGTTCGGCCAGACCTCGAGCTCGCAGAGCGCCACGAGGTCGGGCTTCACGCGGTCGAGGAACCGGTCGACCATCCAGCTCGCGTCGAACGGGTAGCGCACCACCGAGTGGCGCGCCCCGAACACCTCGCGCGCACGGCGCGAACCGGTGTCGGTGGTGGCGGAGACCACCACCTCGGGCGCGAGCGGGTCGCGCGCGAGCCGGTCGACCAGCATGCGGACCGCGTTCACCTCGCCCACGGACACCGCGTGCACGAGGATGCGCGGGCGCGCGGGCGCGGTCAACGCGTCGCCCTGGCCGAACCGCGCGGGCCAGTCGGTCCGGAGCTTCCCCGTGCGGTGCATGCGCCACGCCCAGAGGGGCGCGGTCGCCGCAGCCGCCGCGAGGTAGGCAGCATCGCGCACGTGACGCATCGCACGAGGATACGCCCTGCGGCACGGGCCCCGCCGGGCGATATGCTCCAACGCCTCATGGCCCAGTGGAAGCGACTCACGGAGTTCGTCGTCCGCCTCCCGCACCAGGCGGGCGAGCTTGCGCGCCTGTCGGCGCAGCTGCGCGGTGCCCACGTGGGCATCATCGCGTTCTTCGGCCCCACCGAGGGACGCGCGGCCGACGGCTTCCACATCGTGCCGGAGGACCCCGAGCGCTTTCGCGCGTTCGCGACCGAGCACGGGCTCGGGACGTGGGAAGAGCCCGTCTTCCACCTCACCGACGCGCTGCGCGACGGCGACCTGGTGGCCCGGCTCGACTCGATCGCGGGCGCCGGCATCAACATCGAGTTCGCCAGCGGCATGGCCGAGGGCGGGCAGTTCGGCCTCCTGATCTGGGTGGACGACGACGACGTCGAGCGGCTGGCGAAGCACCTGGGCGTGGCCTGACGATGACCGAGGCGCGGGGAACCCACCCCGTCGCGGCCTGGACCGTGGGCGTGGACGTCGGAGGCACCTTCGCCGACGCGGTGGCGTTCCATGACGACGGCACGGTGCGCCGGCTGAAGTTGCTCACGGACGGCAGGATCCGCACGGAGTGCGCGCGCATGCCGTCATCCCCGGGCGCGCGCGGCGCGTCACGCACCGTGGGCTCGACGCACGCGCTCGCGGGCGTGCCGGCATGGGCGGCGCCGGCGCTCGCGGGAACGCGGGCGCGCGCGGCGGACGGATCGCAGGCGCGCGTCAAGGAGGCCGGCGTCGAGGACGACGGGTGCTGGGTCACGTGCGAGCCCGGGCTGCACGACTCGCCGTGGATCGAGCTCGAGGCCGGCCTCGAGGCGCCCGCGTTCGCCGCGCACCTTCTCACGGGCACGCCGCTGGCGGCGGCGCTGCCGGTCCGCGAGGTGCGCATGGGCACCACGCGCGGGACCAACGCGCTGCTCGAGGGGCGCCTCGAGCCCGTCGCGGCCTTCGTCGACGAGGGCCTCGAAGGACTTCCGGTGATCGGTTCGCAACGACGGCTCGGGCTCTTCGACCTCGTGGCGCGCGTGCCTCCGCGCATCGTGCGCTGGTGCGGTGGCCTGCCGGGGAGGCTTGGACCTGACGGAGCCTCGCTCGGCCGCGAGGCCGGCGAGCGGGACGTGCGGCTCGCCGCGGACGCCGCGCGCGCGGCCGGATGCGTGCACGCCGTGGTCACCCGGGTGCACGGTTGGAAGGCACCGGAGGCGGAACGCCAGGTGGTGCGATGGCTTCAGGACTCGGGATTCGCGCGCGCCGTGGCCGCGGCCGACCTCGCGCCGCACGCGTCGCTCCTCGAGCGAACGCAGACCGCGGCGGTGGACGCCGGGCTCACGGGTGCGGTGCACGGCCTGGTCGACCGGATCGCGCGCCAGATGCCGGGGACGCGCGTGCGGGTGGCGGCAAGCTCCGGCGGCGTGGTGCCGGCCGACGCATACCTGCCGTCGCAGAGCCTCCTGAGCGGTCCCGCGGTCGGGTGCGATGCCGCGGCGACGGCCGCACGCGCGGCCGGCCACGCGCAGGTGATCGCCTTCGACATGGGCGGCACCAGCACCGACGTGGCGCGCGTCGGCCCGGAGGGCATGGGCATGCGCGCGACGACGTCGATCGCGGGCATCACCGTGGCCGTGCCGTCGGTCGACATCGAGAGCGTGGCCGCGGGAGGCGGTTCGGTCTGCGCCGCCACGCCCGAGGGCCTCTTCGTGGGGCCCGCGAGCGCCGGCGCCGACCCGGGCCCGGCGTGCTTCGGTCGAGGCGGTCCGCTGACACTCACCGACGTCAACCTGCTGCTCGGCCTGTTGCCCGCCTCGATGGGCGGCGTGCCGCTCGACCGCGCGGCGTCGCGCGCCCGCGCCGAGGCCGAGCGCACCGCATGCGGGCGCCCCCTGGACGCCATGCTGCACGGGTTCCGCGCGCTCGCCGACGAGCTCATGGCGAACGCCGTGCGTGCGGTGACCACCCTGCGCGGCCATGACCCCGCGGGCCACGCGCTGGTGGCCTACGGCGGCGCCGGCGGGCAGCATGCGTGCGCGGTGGCCGAGTCGCTCGGGATCACGCGCGTGCTGGTGCCTGCGAACGCAGGATTCGTGAGCGCCGACGGCGCGATGCGGGCCCCGCGCCGCCACGTCGAGTCGCGTGCGGTGCGCGCTTCGCTCGCCGATCCGGGCGCGACCGCCCGTGCGCTCGACGCGTGCGCACGGGCCGCGCGGGCGGCGACGGAGGGCGACGACGCCGGGACCGATGAACGCGAGCGGTGGACCGTCACGCTGCGGCGTGCGGGGCGTGCGGGCACACTCGATGCCGACGTGCCTCCGGGAACGGTCGCCGCCGACGAGCTCGCGTCGCACGTCATGCGTGCGGCGCGCGCACGGTTCGCGCCGGGCGCCGCGGCGCCCGAACTCGAGGTGGACGCCGTGCGGGTGGAGGTTTCGCGCGCCCCCCGCCCGGCACCCGCCGCCCCGCCCGTGCGGCGCGTGCACGGTGCGCACGGCGCGCAGTCGTGGGGAGGCGAGCCGATCGACGGTCCATCCGTGGTCGAGGAGCCCGGCGCGACGATCGTGGTTCCCGAGGGCTGGCGCGCGTCTGCCGAGCCTCGTGGCGCGGGCGTCGCGATCGAGCGCGTCGCCCCGGGCGCACCGCCCGAGGCGACGGTCGACGTGGTGGCCGCGCGCCTGAGCGGGATCGCGGGCGACATGGCCGCCGCGCTGCAGGCCAGCGCACGGAGCCCGAACGTGCGCGACCGGCTCGACTTCTCGTGCGGCATCGTGACGCCCGAGGGCGAGCTGTGCGCCAACGCACCCAACATCCCGGTGCACCTTGGCGCGCTGGGCGCGTGCGTGCGCGCCTTGATGCCCGGGGTGGCGGCCACGCCCGGGCGCACCGTGCTCGTGAACCACCCGGCGTTCGGGGGATCGCACCTGCCGGACCTGACGGTGGTGCGCCCCGTGCATGCGCGCGACGGCACGCTCCTCGGGTTCGTCGCCGCGCGGGCGCACCACGCCGAGATCGGCGGCATGCGGGCGGGGTCGATGCCGCCCGACGCGCGGTCGCTCGCCGAGGAAGGCGTGACGATCGCGCCGATGGCGGTCGCGGACGGCGGCATCCTGCGCGAGGACGCGCTCCGTGCCGCGCTCGCGCGGGGACCGTGGCCCTCGCGAGACCCCGGGCTCAACGTCGACGACGTGCGCGCCGCCGTCGAGGCGACGGAGCTCGGCGCACGGCGCCTCGAGTCGCTGGCCTCCGACCTCTCGGGCGCGGGGCGCCTGCACGCGGCGATGGAGGCGCTGCTCGCCCGGAGCGCGGCCCGCACGCGCGACGTGGCACGGCGGGTTCCGGACCAGGGCCTCCGGCGCGAGGAGGCGCTCGACGACGGCTCGCCGATCCGCGTGCGCATCGATCGCGAGGGCGACGGGCTGGCAATCGACTTCACGGGCTCGGGCGGCGTGCGCACCGACACGCTGAACGCACCGTTCGCGGTGACGCGCAGCGCGGTGCTGTACGCGATCCGCGTGCTGGCCGGGCTCGACGAGGCGCTCGACGAGCAGCGTGCGCCGCTCAACGAGGGGTTCCTGCGCGGCGTGCGGCTCACGGTGCCGCACGGGATGCTGAACCCGCAGTTCGAAGCGGACCCCGCGCGCTGCCCCGCCGTGTTCGCCGGCAACACCGAGCTCAGCCAGCGCACCGTGGACGCCGTGCTCGGCGCGTTCGGCGTGGTCGCCGGGAGCCAGGGAACGATGAACAGCCTGACGCTCGCGGGCGCGGGATTCGCCGTCTACGAGACGCTCGGCGGCGGCGCGGGCGCCAGCGCGGGCGCCCCAGGCCCCGACGCCGTGCATTCGCACATGACCAACACCCGGCTCACCGACCCGGAGGTGCTGGAACGGACGTCGCCCCTGCGGCTCGAGGTCCTGCGCGTGCGAGACGGCTCGGGGGGCCGCGGGGCCGAGCGCGGCGGCCATGGCATGGTGCGACGCATCCGGGCGCTCGCCGCGTGCGAGGCGTGCGTCGTGGCGCAGCGCCGGTCGGCCGGCCCCGCGGGCGCAGCGGGCGGCGGCGCCGGGGCGCCCGGCACGCAGCGCGTCATCCGTGCCGACGGGACGCACGAATCGATCGCGGGCTCGACGAGCGTCGCGCTCGGCTCGGGCGACGCGGTCGAGGTCGAGACCCCAGGCGGCGGCGGATGGGGCGCACCGTTCAGCTGAGCTCGACGCGCTCGATGCGGTTGGCGAGCCCGGTGTCCTCGCTGATCTCGACGAACACGCCGCACACGCGCGGGTCGCCCTGCGCCATCTCGTAGTGCACGGGCAGGCCCGTGGTCATGTGGCGCAGCACCGCGTCGGTGTCGCGGCCGATCACGGAGTCGTACGGCCCGCACATGCCGACGTCGGTGATGAACCCGGTGCCCTTGCGGAGGATGCGGGCGTCCGCGGTGGGGACGTGCGTGTGCGTGCCGACGACCAGCGCGGCGCGCCCGTCGCAATGCGCGGCGATCGCGGCCTTCTCGCTCGTGGCCTCCATGTGCGCCTCGACGATCACGATCGGCCGGCGCTCGGGGATCGAGGCGAGCACCTCGTCCACCGCCGCGAAGGGGTCGTTCGCGGGCAGCGGGAAGAAGATGCGCCCGAGCACCGTGCACACGTAGATGTCGCGGGTGCGGTTCCCGGATGCGGGGATCCGCGACCAGCGCTTGCCGGGTGCGCGCACCGAGAGGTTCGCCGGGCGCGCGATCGGTTCCTCGGGCTGCTCGAGGAGCGAGACGACCTTGGGGTCGCGGAAGACGTGGTCCCCGAGGGTGATCGCGTCGATGCCCCACCCCCGGAAGGTGCGGTAGAGCTCAGGCGTCAGGCCGGATCCGTTGCGCGCGTTCTCCGCGTTGGCCACGACGACGTCCGGCGCCCACCGCTCGCGGAGCGCGGGCAGGTGCCGCTCGAGCGCCGCCTTGCCGGGGGCCCCGTTGATGTCCCCGAGGAAGACGAGCTTGACGACGCGTCCCATGCGCTACACTGTAACGGCTCTCGGAGCGCAGCATGCCTGGGGCGGCGCGGCGGACGGCCGCGCCCCGCGATGGGCCCATCGATGCAGACGACGTCATTCAAGATCGGCGAGAAGGTTCGCCATTGCAAGCGCCCCGAATGGGGCGTCGGGTCGATCGCCAAGATCGAGGTCATCACGCGCGACGGCCGGCCCGACCGGCGGATCTGGATCCGCTTCCCCGGGGTGGGCGAGAAGACTGTCCTCGCGAGCATGGCCGAGCTCGAGCACGCGGACGGCGGCGACGTGCTGCCGGGCGCGCCGACGCTCGCGGACCTGCACGCGCAGTCGGACTCGGGATGGCTCGGCGAGATCTCCAAGCGCAAGCCGGAGGACCTGATGTCCAAGCTCCCGGACACGGCGACCGATCCGTTCGTCCCGCTGCGGCGCCGGCTGGAGTTCGTGCTCGGGCTCTACCGCTTCGACGCGCACGGCAAGCTCATCGAGTGGGCGATCGCGCAGAGCGGCCTCAACGACCCGATGAGCCGGTTCAGCCGCCACGACCTCGAGGCGTTCTTCCAGCGATGGAAGTTCGCGCTCGATGCGCAGCTCGGCAAGCTGCTCCAGGAGGCCCGTCGCGAGCCGGGAACGCTCGAGGCCGCCACGAAGGGCGCCCCGCCCTCGGCGCAGGCCGCGGTGCGCCGCATCTCGGCGTACCGCTGAACGCGTCGGTCGCGAGGGCGTGCCGTTAGCATCTCCGCCATGAACAGCGCGATGGAGATTCCGATCGCACGGCGCCTCAAGAACGCCCGGCGGTACCGCGAGGTGCTCGGGGTGCTGGCTCGGTACGGGTTCGCGAGCTTCGTGGCCAAGAGCGGCTTCGCGCCCCTTCGCAAGGCCAATGCCGACTGGCTGTACAGCCGCGACGGTACGACCGACCTGTCGTCGGCGCCCATGGAGGTGCGCCTGCGCAAGGCCATGGAGGAGCTGGGACCGACCTTCATCAAGATCGGCCAGATCCTCTCGACCCGGCGCGACCTCATCCCCGATTCGCTCGCCGATGAGTTCGCCAAGCTCCAGGCCGACTGCCCCAAGATCCCGTTCGACCGGGTCCGCGCGGCGCTCGACGAGCAGCTCAAGGGCCGCACCGACGAGCTCTTCCAGTGGATCGACCCCGAGCCGATGGCCGCCGCCAGCATGGCGCAGGTGCACTCGGCGATCTGGAAAGACGGCAGCGAGGTCGTCATCAAGCTGCTGCGCCCCGACGCCGCCGACCAGATCGAGGCCGACATGGAGGCGCTGGCGTTCGTCGCCCGCCTCACCGAGGAACGGCTCGCGCAGTCGGGCTTCAGCCCCACCGAGATCGTCGAGGAGTTCCGCGAGGAGCTGCGCCGCGAGACCAACCTCACCATCGAGGCGCGCTCGACCGACCGCATGCGCCGCTCGTTCGCCGACGACCCGGGCATCAGCTTCCCGCACGTCTACTGGGAGGCCACCACGCCGGGCGTGCTGACGATCGAGCGCGTCAAGGGACGGCTGCTGGCGCGCACGCCGTACCAGTCGATCCCGCTCGAGACGCGCCAGAAGATCATCGGCAACGGCGCCCGCGCCGTCTTCCGCCAGACCCTTGAGCTCGGCTTCTTCCACGCCGACCCGCACCCGGGGAACATCTTCGTCCACGACGACGGGCGCGTGACGTTCATCGACTGCGGCATGGTCGGGAAGATCGGGCTCGACGCGCGCACCCGCATCGCGGAGCTGGTGTTCGGCGTGGCCACGGGCGACGCGCGCCTGGTGATGCGCGCGGCCATGAAGATGGGCAACGTCGAGCCAGACTCAATCGACGAGCGCGCACTGCTCGACGACGTCCAGGAGGTGGTGGACCAGTTCGTCGGCAAGCCGGTCGCGGAGATCGACATCGCGGCGGTGCTCGACAAGTTCTACCAGATCCTCCGCGACTACAAGGTGCGCTGCCCCGCCGACATGGTCATGCTCATCAAGGCGATGGGCACCATCGAGGGCGTGGCGCGCGACCTCGACCCCGACTACGAGATCATCGAGGCCGCGAAGCCGTTCATCTTCAAGCTGGTGAACGACCGCTACGCGCCGAAGGCGCTCTCGAAGCGCGTGCTCAACACGCTGTTCTCGTACGCGGAGCTCATCGACACGCTTCCGAAGCAGGTGAACGGCATCCTGCGCAAGCTCCGCCTCGGCGAGGCGAAGGTGAACTTCCACATCGAGGGCATCGAGAAGTTCCGGATGTCCGTGGAGCACACGGCCACCACCGTGTCCTACGCGCTCCTCATCAGCGCGCTGCTGGTGGCGAGCTCGGTGCTCATCCACGCCACGCACGGCCAGCAGGACTCGGTGATCGGGACCCTCGGCCTCGGCGGGTTCCTCCTCGCGGGCTTCCTGTCGCTCGGGCTGATCTGGGACATCTGGCGCACGCGCCGCGGCGTCCAGCGGGCGGTCAAGGACGAGGAACGCGAGCAGAAGCGGGCGCGGTGATCCGGGGGCGGCGGGGCCCCGCCGATGGCGCGGGGCACCGCGGAAAACGAGCGCGGGCCCGGGCCCGCGACCCCACCCCACGTGGAAGTCGCGCTCCTCAAGGCCCGCTGCTGCCCCGGCGGAATGGATGCACCGTACTCCCGGAAGGCGCAAATGCAAGCGTTTCGCACGGCGAACGCCCGGATTCCGTGCGTCGGACGATTCAGGGATGGAAGCCGCACCGGGCGCCCGAACTTCTCGGAATTCGGTCGGCGCCCCGTGAACATTGGCCGAATCGGTGCCATAGTGGACGGATCCCATGCACACACGCGCCCTGAAGACCTGCCTCGTGATCGCCCTCCTGCCCGCGCCGGCCCTCGCGCAGTTCGGTGACGCGCCCGAGACCCCCGCCGTGATCGCGCAAGCCGCGAGCGAGCAGGTCCAGCCGAAGGTGGTGGCGATCCCGTCGGGCGGGTTCTACGTGTCCTGGTACGACAACCGTTCGGGCGGGTACGACCCGTGGGTGCAGCGCTTCGACGCCGACGGCCGGGGCCTGTGGCCGGGCGGCGGCGTGCAGGTCATCGACACGTCGTTCTCGAGCACCGAGGACTACGGGCTCACGATCGACGCCGCGGGCAACGCGGTGGTCGTGACCCGCGCGGACGCGGGCGGCCTGCGGATCATCGCGCAGGCGGTGTCGCCCGAGGGCGCCCTCCTCTGGGGAGCGTCCGGCGTCACGGTGTCGAGCACGTCCTCGGTGAACGCGCCGAAGGCCGGCCGCGCGGGCGACGGCGCGGCGGTGGCCGGCTGGACCGAGGGCAACCGCGCGAAGGTCATGCGCCTCAACGCGGACGGGACGAAGGCGTGGACCGCCGCGGCCACGGTGACCGACGGCACCGCCACGACCATCCTGTCCGACCTCCAGCCGGGCGACGGCGACAGCGTGATCGCGTCGGTGGTGCGCTACACCACGTTCACGGGCGCGAAGACGCTCCAGGCGCAGAAGTTCTCGGGGGCCGGCGCCGCGCAGTGGGCGAGCACGAACGTGCGCGTCTTCACGACCGGGAGCCTGCAGTTCGGCAACTTCCCGTCGTTCATCCCCGACGGCGCGGGCGGCGCCGTGTTCGCCTGGTACACGTCGAGCCCGCTGCAATCATCGGTCCAGTGGGTCGCCGCCAACGGCACCCTGAAGTTCGGCGCCAACGGCGCGGCCGTGACCACCACGACGACGAACAACCGCGTCGACCCGGCCGTCGCCTTCGATGCCGCGAACCAGCGCGTCTGGGCGTCATGGTCGCAGCAGGTGCCGAACTCGAGCATCTTCGGCGTGGGAGTCCAGGCGTTCGATGCCGCCGGCGCGCGCCAGCTCGGCGACTCGGGCGCCATGCTCGCGCCGATGGCGACCGTCTACCAGTACGTGCAGAACCGCGCGTGCATGCTCGGCGGCGCCCCGACGTTCACATTCACGAAGTCGACGGCGTTCGGCGCCGACGTGATCTACGCGCAGGCGCTCGCCGCGGACGGGACGCCGCTCTGGGCGGCCGACACGCAGGTCTGCGCGTCGAGCTCCGTGGGCCGTCCCGTGATCACGCCGATGTCCGGCACGCTGCCGTGGGCCACGGTGGTCTGGGAGACGGGCGGCACCGGATCGACCGACCTCGTCGCGCAGCGACTGAACACGGACGGGTCGCTCGGACCCGTCGCCGTACCCCCGGTCCCGGGCGACCTGAACGGCGACTCCGTCGTGAACGGCATTGACCTCGGCATCCTGCTCGGGGCCTGGGGGACGTCGGAAGCGGCCCCGGACCTCAACGACGACGGCGTCGTGAACGGCGCGGACCTCGGCATCCTGCTCGGCAACTGGTCGAACTGAACCCCGGTCATCGCCCTGCCGAGCCGCGCTCGGCATGGCGGCGCCATGCCCGCGCGAGCCGCTCCTCGCTCACCGGCACGCGCGTCCGAAGGTCCTGCGCGAACAGGCTCACGCGGTACTCCTCGATCAGTTCGCGCAGCGGACCGAGCACCTCGGCGTCCGACCCCTCGGCCGCGAGCGCTGCCTCGGCGCGCGCCATCTCGTCCTCCCAGCGTGCCACCTGCGCCATCGACTGGCGGTCGCGCTCGGGGCCGGTCGACCGCAGCCGGCGCGCGCGCACGGCCTGCGCCTCGAGCCAACGGAGGAGCTCGGGCCAGCGTTCCATCGGCATGGCAAGCAGCGCGCCCGGCGAGGCCAGGCGCGCCACGGTCGACCGGATGTCCTCGACCGACGCATGCCACGACGCGGGTGCGGGGCCGTCGACCGCCTCGAGCGCGTCGAGCGCGCGCGCGGCGATGCGTCGCGCGGAGGCCGCCGCGGCCGCCGCCGCGGCACGCACGGCGTCCGCCTGCGCGTCAAGCCGCGCCTCGAACTCGGCGGGCGTGCGGACAACCGGCAGCCCATCGACGAACGCGGCGCCTGCCACGCATCGCTCGAGTGCGTCGGCGAGGACGGGCGCACCCGGCGCACGGGGAACGCCGGCGGACGCAAGGCACGCCTCCTCGAACCCGGGGGCGAACTCAAGGTGATGGCGGATCGCGCCGCGCGCGCCGAGCGCGAAGAGGGTCCGCAGGCCCGCGCGCGTGGCGCGCTCGGCGGGGGACGGGTGGTCAAGGAGCCGCAGGTCGACGCGATCGAAGCGGTCGACCAGCGCCGGCCACGCGGCGAGCGTGCGGCCCGAGGGCAACCGCGCCTCCACGCGCTCGGGAAGGAGGTCAAGGTCGAAGGCCCGCAGGCCGTCGCGCG
>Ga0169931_10006222_pt1 | contig 18069 bp, 14 predicted proteins | sample Kivu_15m_20L_FD_129675 | JGI IMG/M metagenome (GOLD analysis project Ga0169931, IMG submission 129675) | Freshwater microbial communities from Lake Kivu, Western Province, Rwanda to study Microbial Dark Matter (Phase II) - Kivu_15m_20L... | ecosystem: Environmental > Aquatic > Freshwater > Lake... | reverse complement strand
TTACCTGTATAATTAGTATTTACAACTTGTCTACCAGTTGCGGATGCATCATAGTGATTAACATTTGGAGCATATTGATTTGAATTAATATTACCTGTATAATTAGTATTTACATCTTGTCTACCAGTTGCGGATGCATCATAGTGATTAACATTTGGAGCATATTGATTTGAATTAATATTACCTGTATAATTAGTATTTACAACTTGTCTACCAGTTGCGGATACATCATAATGATTGACATTTGGAGCATATTGACCAGAAATAATATTACCAGTATAATTTGTGTTTACATATTGTCTTCCAGTTGTGGAAGCATCATAATGGTTAATAGTTGGAGCATATTGACCAGAAATAATATTACCAGTATAATTAGTATTTACATTTTGTCTACCGGTAATTTTGGCGACATCTTGTAGATTAGTATAGTATCCACCATTACCTTTGACATGAAAACTTATTTCTTGAAGGATGTCTTGTCTACCAGTTATTTTTGCTGGATCGTTATTATTGTAATATGTCCCAGTGGTTGGGTTATTTAATGGTCCTCGAATACTTTCCATTTCTGCGATTTCTTGTTTACCAGTTGTTTTTGCAGTATCTAATAAACTTGCTTTAATAGAGTTCATGGACATATTACCAATATTGCCAATATATTCTGTATTAGTTGTTTCACGATTAGTTTCACAAATTTGATAATTTTGTTTACCTAAAGCATTTGATTTAATTGCACCACCTACTGGTTTATTAGGTAATTCTTCAAATTGTTGTCTAGTTGATTCTTTTATTAAACCATTTGTAACAGGATTATAATATGATGAATTAGTCATATTCGCTGGTCCAATTATTTCTTTTGAATCATTTCTAGCTGTTTCTTTCATAATAAAATTTTGTGGTGCAGTTGTACCAGTTATTTGTGCTCTACCTGGCATAATAGAATCTATATCATTTTCTTTAAATTTATCTGGTCTATATTTAACAACAGTTCCAATATTTTCGATACTTGAAATTTTATGACCTAATTGGCCTTGAATAATTGGTAATGAATAAGTTATTTGTTGTTTATTTTCTTGTCGTAATTCATCAATATTTTTAGGTAATACACGGATATCATTATGAAATATACCTTGTTTTTGTAAATTTTTATCACCAGGTGTTATTTGTTCAGAATCAAATAGTTTTGCATCATTTTGTTTAATTCCAACACTTGTTACATATCTATCGCGTACTTGTCTACTAGTTTGGTCAACAGCTGGCATTTTTTTAGATTCACTTGGATCAAAAAATGGTTCTGTTTCTTTTTTTTTTCCTTTGATACCAACACCTGTCCATAAACCTAGACTGCGAGATCCATAAGAATTTTGGTTATCGATGATACGATCTCTTTTTTTTGTATTAGGATACATATTTTCAAAAGTAAAATCTTCTTTGTTAACAACACCATAAGTCATATCTATATTATTACTATCAAAATTTGACCATTTATTATCATTTAATGGATCAATAATATCACCATTTTTTGATTCATTATTTGCTAGTGGTTGTTTAACATTATCAAATTTATACAAATTAAATTGTTTTTCAAAACTATTTTCTGGTACAAAATTATTTGTAACTGGACCCATTATTTCATCATTAAATTTAACATTAGATATTGATCTTGAATATGGTGTTGCTACATTAGAATTCATAAAATTTAATGCACGTTGTTTTTGTTTTTGATAGAATGAACTTTTGGCATTTTGAACATTGTCCGAAAAATCGGAACTATAAATATTGTTAAAATTGCCTCTTTCATATAAATTACTCATAATTAAAATACTCAAAGATAATAAATATTTTAATTAATACTTAATAATTAATAATAAATAATATATTTATTTATTTATTTTTTTGAATTTACAGCATTTAATGGACCTTGGATTCTACTAGCTAATTTACGCATTGCTTTATTTTTTGCATCTAATTGACTACGAATATCAATTCTTGTTGCAATACCTTCTCTATTATTTCCACGTGTAAATCCTTGAATACCATCAAAATGTCTTGACATTGGATCATAAATATGATATTCGTACCGATTCCATGATTGTTCTTGTAATTTTTCAGTTGGATTTAATCTAGTATGAATTGGTTCTAATAATGTAGAACAATTATTAGGAATGTTTTTGGGTACATTTTCATATTGATTTATTAATTCTGCATCACGTTTAACAAAAGTATTAACATCCATATTTCGTGATAAATCTCCACCTATACCTTTGAGCATACTTTCGACGCCAATTAAATTTGTACGATTAATTCCAAGTTCTGAACTTGCATTTGGGCGATTATTTCTAGGTCCATTCGCAGAATAACATGGATTCTGATGTTCTTGTGGAGTGCCAAAAATTAAATATATTGGTTTAGTTGATTGGACAAGTTTACTATCTGTTTTAACTTGATCATATGAACTTCTGGTGAATTGACTAGTCATGTATATAATTATTGATTATATAATAATTTTTATTTTTAATATATAATTGCATTTTTTAATATAATTATATTAAAAAAAAAGTAAAAATAAATAAATGTATTTATTGGTTTCTAGATGCAAATTGAAATACATTATATGCAGATGGATCTGGAAATGGAGAATTAAATGGTTTCATATTAGTTGGTACAATTTGTCTTTCACATAATAATGGTTGAACAATAGCTTTATATGGATTTTCTGCATTTGGATCTTTTGCATAATATGGTAAATATTTATCGGCATCACAATCAGATAATAATCTAGTTTTACCTAATAAGTCATTTTCTAAACCAATACGATAATTAAGATTTTGTAATGTATTTGTCATTGATCCTTGATTTGCATTGCAAGTATTACATTCCGCAACTAAGAATTTACCATCACATGTGCTAACAATATGAGAATTTGGATAATTTTCATATTTTTCTGTTACGAAATCGTAATTAAGATGTTTACGTGTAACTTGTACTAAATTTTGTACTGTTGTGTTCACATCATATTTTAAATTTGTTTGAATACCAGACATATTAATATTATATTATAATGTAGAGATTTTAAATTTATACAGTAAAAATTAAATTACAATTAATAATTTTATTAATTTTTATTTATACTTATTCTTTTTGATGTTCTAGTTGATATTCCACATCTTATATCTTGTTCATATGGTATATTTGCATAATTAATTCTAAATCCATCTATTGGTATCATTGAAAAATGTGATATATCCATATTTCGAACATTTTCACGAGTATTATCTATTCTAGTATCTAATCCTAAATGAGTTTGATGATAATTTTCTGGATTACCAAAACCTCTACCGCCAATTTGATTAGATGGCATCATATAACCCGACCAATTTAAATCTTTTTTTCGAGTATTACATATATTATTATATTTATTTTGTAAATCAGTCATTTCTTTTTGAGTTAATAATCCATTTGAATTTATATTATTTTGATATTGTGAATTTGATAAATCTCCTCCATGACCAATAACTTGATTAATGTCATAACTTCTCATATTTTTAGTACAATCATCTGGATTTCTAATATTTTGTTCAATTGCAGAACCATATAATGTTACTGGAACAATCTGTCTACTTAACAAAGCATTACTAATGTCGACATTATTTTTTTGTGATGTGTTTTCACTACGATCTATTTGATTATTATAATTCAAAGATGATCGTGTATTTAAATTAACTATATCATTAGTAATATATTTAAGTTTTTTTTCAGTTTTGTTATTTGTCGTTTCCATTATATAATAAATAAATAAAATAAATAAAATAAATAAAATAAATAAAATAATAAAATTAAATATTATAATCATATCCTACTTTTTTTAGTTTTTCAATACGATTTTCAATATTGTCAAAAACATTTATAATTGATTTTGTAACATCATTTATAATTGTTAATATAGATGTTTTACATACATATTCTATTTCAACAATATTAACATTTGGATGCCCAACTTTATAACCCGCAAATATTATATCTTTGTGATCTTGTAAAAATCTTGAAAATAAATTACCAATAGTGTGCTGTTCTCCTTCTATTAATATAGAGCCTTTTAGAGTATAATCTGATAATATAGTTTCATCATTATTTTCGTTATCAATATAATTTTTAATATTTTGCATTAATACTTGTTCAGTACTTTTTATTTTATCTTTTAATATTTTACATGCACGAATAAAAATATCTTTTTCAGATATTTGTCTTCTTGAATGTAATTTAAAATTAAAATGGTTATCATTAATTTTTTCATAACAACATACTGTACAAGGACTAAAAATTGCATTATATAATGCAATATTTAAACTACTTTTCATAGTACATATAAATTCTTGTTTAGGTTGTAATTGCACTATTAATAATGGAATTGGATAAATATGTGAAATTTGTTCTTGTTCCAAATAAAATTTAACTCCTGGTGTATTTGACATAACATTCATTATGTCATTTTCAGATGTATTTTTTACATTTATTGTAATAGTTAAATTATTTGTATTATCATGTATTTCATCTTCAGATGTTATATCATATTCTGCAGAACCCAAATTTGCTCTATATTCTAATTTTTTTGCATTTTTCAAAGAATTTTCAGGATTAATAATTTGATCATGATTAATATTTTTTAATTTTTTATAATTACTATTTAATTGTTTTGACAAAAATACTGGAAAATTACTTAATCTTAATCTCATCATATCATTATTAAATACACTTGTATTTTTTGTAATATTAATATCATCTATATCAAAACTATATACTGGCAAAAGAGATAATATTACTCTTCTAATTGTATTCACAACAACATGATTTATTTGTTTACCATATAAACTTATTTCACAAAAACTCGTTTCATATCCATCAATTTCATCACTTTGATTATTGATTTTTACATTAATGTCATTAATTAGACTGTCTAATGACACATCTACATAATTTGTGTTTAAATTACTCATTAATATAATATATAATGGTTATATATATTTAAATTATTTAATGATGTAAATATTTCAATATTTTTCATTAAATCTTTTACCAATATAAATTACATTTTTTTTACCTAATAGTAATGATTCTTTTAGATCATCTCTAAATGATTCTAATTCATATTGATTTGTGTTTTCTATATCATCACTTTGTATTGAATTAGGGACGACGTCATAAAATGTATCTTCTTTTTGAACATATGATCTACTTAATGTTGGAGTATTTTTTATTTCCGAATTTATTTCAAAATCACTATCATCCGATTCAATAATAATATCATCAAGATCATTTGTAAATTTTGCAGTTTTAATACCATCGCTAATTAATGTTTCATCTTTGATTGATATTTTAGTGGGATCTGAAATATGTAATATTTTTGATTCATTAATTTTACTTTGTGATTCGTTAATTTTACCTTGTGTTTTATATTCATCATATTTTTCTCCATATAATTTTTTCATAATATTATCCATAATTGAATCAAAAATTAATCCGTAAATATCATTTATTTTTGTGGTATAATCAGGAAATAATATTATACTTTTTCCAATTTTATTTGTTTTCCAACTTTTTGTTAAATAGCTAATATGATTATCTATATCTAATCTTTTTATTTGTTTTTCTTTTGAAAGTTCAACAATTAAATTTGTCAATAACATTTGATTAGTTGTTATATTTATATGAAAATCAGGATAAAAAGTTAACCGTTCAGGAGGAAATGTATAAGATACTATTATCATTCCAACATGGTTATCACTCATTTTCTGACTAATTATTTCATTCGCTACAGGGAAATTAATATGATCTGCCGATGTAATTAACATATTTTCTGGTAATAATTGATTAATATAAATAACTTCAAACTTTAAATTTTTTGCTAAAGCATTAACAAGATCATTAAATACATTCCACCATAAATACCCACTTATTAAAACAATATATTTTTTTTTTTCAATTAAAATTGCCTCAACAATATCCATATATATAATAAATAAAAATAATAATAAACTATAAAAAAAATAATAATAAATTACTAGTTTAAAATATTTTTTTTTTAAATAATAACAATAATAATTAAACATTATGGAAAAAGAATCAGTTCCACCCAAAAATATACTTTTTTACTCAGATAAATGCCAATACTGTGTTCTTTTTATAAAAAAAATTCACAGTGAAAATATGCTACCTAATTTTAGATTAATTAATGTTCATGAATTAAAACAAATTCCAACAGCAATTACAAATGTACCAACTATAATAGTAAGTAATATAAATGTTCCATTAAGTGGAATAAGTGCATTTGAATGGTTGGAAAAATCAAAGTATTTTTATCAAAAAACTAATAACATTAATGTTAAAGTTAATCATATAAATATTAATCAAGATACAAGTATGTGTATCGAAGATACAAAAACAAATAGACCTACCGACGCATATGCAAGTTTAAAAGATGAAGATGATGAAAAAAGAACAAAAATTAAATTTAACGGAGCATCACAAAATGTGAGTATAACTGATGCAACAGATATAAAACAAACGATACATGATAAAAAAATCAATTCAGACATACAAACAAAGAAGTTACATGAATTAATACTATCAAGAAAAAATCAAACTGCACAATTTTTAAAAAATCGTGCAAATGAAGCAGTTACTAAATTATAATAAACTAAATTACATTAAAAAAAATCAATTTGTTTAAATATTTAAGAAAAATGATTTAAATAAACATTAATATAATATATTATATATAAAATAATGGAAAATACAAATCAACCGAATGATATTGAATATGTATACAACCAATTACTAGAATGTGTAAATAAGATTTATGATAAAAAATATGGATTAAGTGTAGAACAAATGAAATCCTTTGTTAATTCATTTTGTAATAAAATTAATGAAGATCAAAAATTCATGCAATTATTATTAAGGAAGGAAATAAAATTATTCAAGGGTATTTCATTTACTTTTATTCCAAAAACTAAATTTGAGGTTATTATGAATAATACAAGTGAAGACCACAAAGAGTTAATTAATCAATTGTGGAGTAATATTTATTTATTATATTTATTAGGAGAAGCAGAACAAGTTGAACCGAATACAAAGAATATGAGTAAAATTGCATTTCAATTAGATCTGATGAATGGTAAAATTAGTACGAGTGAAAATGAAAGTGAATTACCACAATTATTTAGTGCATTCAAAGATTTAAATATAAGTGATGTTGAAAAGATGATTGGATCAGTTGGTATATCCAAGGAGCAAATGGAAAATATTAAATCTAATATAGGGATTGATTTGAATGATGACAAACTCAAAAAATTAATGTCGGAATATATAAAACCGCCAACGGAGAACAGTAATAAATTTATGTCAGGAATTTTATCGGATATTAAAACGAAATTTAATTTAAATGAGGATGTGTCAGGTAAGGTAAATGCGAAATTATTTGTAGATGAATTATTAAATGTAGGTAATAGTATAGGAGATGAATATGGGAAAAAGATTGGTTCTGGAGAATTAGCAGTTGCTGATATTATAGGTGCATTAACAAATGTGGCAACAAATCCAGATTCAAATGTAATTAGTGATATTACGAATACATTAAAATTGGATAAAATTGATATGAAGGAAGTAATAGAGGAATTAAAGGAACGTATGAATGGAAAGATACCAAATGAATTAATGGATTTATTAGGAAATTTTGATCCATCTAATATTCAAAATTTGGATATTGGTGGATTAATTGGATCGATGATGAGTGGACAAAATCAAGAAATTCAAGAATTAACAGATGAACAAAAAAAAGAATTATTAGAATATTATAACAATATGAGTATTTAGGCGGATAATGAAATTTTATTATAATAATTTTATTATAATAATTATTGTATGATATAATGATACAATAATTATTATGTATTATAATAGTAATTGTAATTTTTTGGGATAAATGGATATGAATTTCAAAGAAATGTGTAAATACAATAACAATTGTAATATAGATAATAATAAAGAGTATAATTTAAAAATTTTATTAAATAACATATTTGCATTATATAAATATGAGGTCATCATGATTATTATCATGATATTTTTATTTAATTTTAATGTAGGAATAATAATATTTATAATATATGTGTTCATGTTTGCATTAAACACACATGAAAATAATTATTTTAACAATAAAACAAATAAAATAAAACAATTAATTAAAAATGATCCATATAATGAAATTAAATATAATAATTGTCGTCCAGCAACAATGAATAATCCATATGGAAATTATTTAATTGGAGACAATTTAATGATAAGTGCATGTAATGATCAAAAAAATATTGATAATAGTAATACATATAATATGTTTAATGTATATGAAAATGCGTCGGATATAAATATAGGATCAACAAATAAGGCATTAAGAAATTTTTATACAAAGCCAGTAACTCAATATCCAGTAGATTCTATTAAATTTGCAGAATGGTTGTATAATAATGATAAATTAATATGTAAAATAAATAATAATTGTTTAAAATATGATGATATTAGATATCATACTAGATAAATAAATTAAATATTAATAACTGCTTTCATAAATGTTTCATTATTTTTCAATAATTCAAATTGTTTGAAACATTTTATATGTGGGTCATTATTTGACATCACATATAACAATGAATATGTATTGAAAAAGTTTTCATATGGTCCTAAATAACTGTAAATTAATGGTTTTTTATTTAACATTTCTAATTCAGGTGCATATGTTTCCAAATCTGAATTATTAGAAACTAATATTTTATCATTCATTCTATCTAAATAAAAATGATTCTGTTTAATATTTAAATATTCATTTATTTCACCATTTCTAAATAAACTATCTTTGTCATATATTCCTCTAGGAAAATTTATATTATCTTTGTCATATTTAATAATTTGATTTGTATAAAAATTATACATACTTTCCAGTCTTTTATAATTTTCTTGAAAACTACTTTTATCTGGCATTAATTTACCATTATAATTATTAGAACTCAATAAATGTCTCATTGTATTTTCTCTAAAATACTTATCAACTCCACGTAATTTTTTCAAAATTAAAAATATTTCAATATAAAATAAATATTTAAATATATAAAATTCATATCGTTTCCACATACTAATATATCCCAATGCTGTATAATGAGTATTTCCATATTTATCTAGTTGTTCTCTAAAATTTATTTTTGGATCAATTTTAGCATTTGTCACATTTTTAACATTAGATGGATGTTTAGATTTATAAACATCTGGTGAGATATTTTTAAATAAATCATAATCTTTCTTTAGATTTACTATATTTGAGTTTCTGTTGTTAAAATGAAATCCGTTATTATTATTATTATTATTAAGATAATTATGATTGATTTGATTAAGATAATATTCATTTCTATTAATTTTTTTAAATTCCAATTTTTCGATATTATTATTATACTCATCGTACATTTCATTTAACGGTACCATTGCATAATTAAGATTATATTGATTTTGTGTTAATTTGGTATTTATTGGATAATAATAACCCACATAGTGCATATCATGATCATTAATTTGAACTATATCATCTGGTGTTTTTAAAACAAAATTGTTATCAGCTGATTTAATGTCGTTAATATCATGTTTCATGTCAATAGGTATTTTATTATTTTTTGCCATAAATAGTGCAAAATTATGTTGTTGATCTCTTATTTTTGATATAGTTTTATATTTATTTTTTGTTTTTGTTTTGTTAAATAAATATGTAACCAAACTTCCAACATTTTCATTTATCATGTATCCTTCATATGGTGATAATGCCTTATAAATATTAAATGAATCATTGTCATTTTTATCTATATTATCAAAAATATAATCAATCAAAAAATCAAACGGATTTATTTGATATTGTCGAACACCATCTAATATATATGTTAAATTTTTTTTATATAAATCAGAACCAAGACCTGTAGAAACGCTAATCATATTATTACAATAATAATCAAATGATTGAGAATATGTTTGATCCACTTTAGAAAATATCGCTTTACTAGTTACTGTTAATGGATAAATACCATCATCTATATTTTTACTTATTGCTGTCCATGTATTGAATAAAATAAAATCTTTATCAATTTTATTTTCATTTATTGTAACCGGATTAATTTGACTTTGTTGCATTTTTGTTATAAATTTAAATAAGGGATTCATGTATAATGTAGATTTAGTCATTTTTTGCAAAAGTTCATTGTATTTATAAACTAATGTATCTGTATTCGTATCTTTATATATTTCTTTGTTTTGTAATTTTGTTGAATCTTTATATGTATATATTATCTCTTTATTAATTGTTTTCAAAATAGTATCTTCACTATCTGGAAAATTAAATATAGGTCTATGTAATCCATTTCCAACAATATTATATTCTGGTTTTTCAACAAAAGATGTTTTAATATCTTCCTGACCTGGTAAATCAACTATTAATAATGTTACATATTTTCTCCATACTGTCATTGTTCTACCATATTCATCTGTTATAGTTACTTCTTTCATTTCTTTTAATTTTATAACAAATTCATAAAATATTACAGAACGAGAACTTTCTGGATTATTTGCGGTTTCTTTGACTCTTTTGATATATTTATAATTTTCAGGCATTTTATCTATTGAATTATTATTGTACAACGTTTTTGTTGCATCTAATGGTTTTTTTCTATTATTATCAATTTCTTCAACTAATTTACCAAAATCCGCAATTTGTTCAGATGAAATTTTAATATATGTTGATTTACTTTTGTTACTTGTACTGTCGATATCAATATACTTTTTTTTTGCATCTTTAAATTTTTCGGTATTGTATTTTATCATAGGCACAACACTTAATTTACCATTATTATTAAAATTAATTTTTGTTTTGCCAATAAAACTATCAAATTCAGTTTCACCTATTTTTGTTGTAGATAATTTAATATTATCTATCTTATTATCATCATATATACTATATATTCGTGGAGTAAAATATTTCTTTTTTTCATCATTATTATACTTTACATATGGTATAAATATATTATTACTCAATCCATAATCAATATCATCATTATATATCAAGTTATTATCTCCAACATAAATACATTCATCAAAATCATCAGGTGCTATTTCATGTTCTTTAAATTCTATATTTTCACCATTATCTTTGTTAATTATTTGACCATTTGGATCTCGTTCTATATCTTTGTATTCGCCATCCCCCGCATCCGGAAAAAACCAATTATTATTACTTAAATAAAATTTTTTTAATGTTGAATCATCGAACACATGTTGTCGACTCGGTTTTAAATTCTCTCCATCTGTAGTAAATTGATGATGAATTAACAATTCTGTTCTTTTTGGATCATAATTTTCGCCTATTTTATCATACCAATAATTTGCATAAGGAAATCCTATTCCATACATTTCATAACATCTAAAATATATTTCATTATCTGCAACTTCAACTTCATCTAATGTTGATTGTAATATACCTCTCGCCGGTTCAACTGTTCCATCATCTTTTATCTCTTTTTTACCAAAAATTGTAAAAGTTTTACCTGTACCGGAATAACCAAATGTTAACATCATAAAACCATTTCCCATTGATAATTTACTTGGTATTGACATAAACATTGAAAGTGATTCATTATCTGGATTTTTTTCTGACGAAAATACATGATTAAATGGAGTTTCAATATTTATTTTATCTGTTGAACTCATATTTCTTATCGCATTAATATCATCCTCGTTTGAATATCTATCTAATAATCTTGCACAATTATCCATATTTTCAATTACTAATTTTTTATCATCTAGACTAGATCCAAATATAAATTCAGATTCGTCACGATGAGATGTAGTTTGTTCAAAAAACAAACTACCAAAATATTTTTTTAATAAAAAATGATATACCACAATTGGATTATCATTTATAGAAGATGATTCATCATAATTGAATTTTACTGTAGTTGAATCAGAGTTTTTAATATCAGTCATTGAAAATGTCTTAATGTTCATTCCAATTAGTTTGTTTTTATATTTTTTATATATTTGATGTGTATGTGTAATTTTTTCACTTAATTTTAATAAATTAGTATCATCACTATACAATATAAAACCAATCATCAATGGATATTTTATTTTACTATTATTCATAAATTTCTCGTAAAAATTTACAATACTATCAGAACTATTAAATTCTATATTTATATTTTCTTGTGTATCTATTTCTCCTATTTTAATATATTGTGTATATTCTAATTTTCTAGTAGAAATTTGTGTATTAGTATTATTATTAAAAAAATTATACATTTCATTTAAACCAAGTGCATTTATTGATTCTAGTTTTAATAAATTTAATAATGGTATAAATAATATTTTTGCTAGTCGTGGTCTAACTTTACCATTGAGAGGCTCAAGATATTTTTTATATATTTCCTTTTGATCATTTGATAATATATTTATTTTATCTTCGTCAAATATTATTTTTTTGAGTGCATTTTCATCATTAATTTTATTTGTTTCTTCATTAGAATAATGTTCATGCATTATTGTAGGTACTTCGCGGTTAACTAAATAAAATCTTCTTGTTTCACGTTCTGTATGTGCATCGTTTGTTGATTTTAATATATATTTGACTTCATTTTCTAGAATATTTTTATTGAGTTGTGTAATATTATCACCCTTGTATGTAGTATTATTATCTATATTATACTTTTTTCCATCATCGTCCTTTCTAATATAATATAATTCTTTATTTTCCAATTTAATAGAACGTTCATTAATATTGGTTTTTGGTACATAATCTGTATATTTTGTACCTCCTTGATGAAGTTGCCAAGTAAATTGTGGTTCATAATCATCATCATCTAAAATATCAAAGATACCTTCTAATTTATCGGTTAATTTCTTTTTTTTGTTTGTGTCATCAATTTTTTTAATAATTCATTTTTTTTATCTTGTGTCGTTGTTCTAAATAGATAATTTGCATTATTTTTATTCAATAATTCTACATTATAAATTAATGCACTATTACTGTCTCTATTTATTTTTCTAGCATACTCATCTTTAATTATAGAACTATTATAAATTGTACCAAATTGACGACCAATTAATAATTTTTCTCTAGCGAAATCATTAATTCTTAAATATACGGAAACATTACTAGCAGATTTACCAAGACCAATTTTAGCATAAAAATCATCTAATAAATATTTATAAATGTTTAATAAAGACAGATAATCTTTTACTTTTCCAGTACAATCTGCAATTTCAATAAATGAATTTGCAGTATCAAATAAATTTAAATTTTTTAATTCATAAAATTTATCCAAAAATACTTTTAACTTTCGAATTATCTTATAATGATAATGATAAAAAAATAAATATTTTGAATCAGATCCAATTATTTTTTCATGTCCATTTTTGTCGTAATCTATCTTTTTATATATCGTGTCTATTACTGATTTATAAAAATCTAAAACACCAAAACTCATATATTTATATTTACGTCTATTATTCGCATTTAATGCTAAATTTGCCATAACATATGAATAATAATGTTCTCTACTTTCAGTTAAATTAAAATATTCAACAGTGCTAACAAATGCATCTATTTTAGTATCTAACATATTTATTAAATTTCCTACTTTATTTATATGTATAGATACATCTTTTCTAGTTTTGATTGTATTTGAAAATTGTATATTTGTTATCTGCGATTCTTCTATTCTATTTAACATATCTGGAATTAAATTGTCAGGTATAGTTGATTCCATACCTCCACCCTGATGATTAATTGCAGTAAAATTCAATTTTAAATCATTTATTAATGAATTAAATGTATCTATATTTTTAATACTCGTAAATAAACTATGAGATACTCCAGGTACCTTTTTATTTGCTTCTTTTGCACGTTTACGTATTTCTTTTACTATTGAATCAACTGTTTTTGGCATATGACTAAATTGAATTTTAATTTTATCAACATCAATATAATATTCTTTTTTACCTGGATATAATGTCTCTAAAAATTTACTGCTTACTATTTTAACATCTAATGGATATAAATTATAATCTTCTTCTTTTTTCAGCTCATTAGTAGAGTTTTTTATAAATTCTTCAATTGTTATCATTTTTTTTATAATTTTTAATAGATTATCTTCATGAATTTTTAATTGTTTTACAATTTCTTCAAAATTTATATTTTCTTTGCCTGCTATATCTATTTCTTTTACAATGTTATTTAAATAATTTGTTGCTAATATTCCATGTTCTTTGAAATGATCTATTACGCTTTTTATATCTTTACTTCCATTTGTTGCTATATTATTTACTGTACCTAAATGCGCAAACATTCTACTTATTGTTTGTTGTTCAGTTAATTTATATATATCATCTGCATCCATTTTTTGCAAATTTTTATCAATTGATAAAATATTCGATCCGATTGGACCAGATAATAATATATTGGATTTATTTTTACCAATATAATCATTAATCGCAGTATTTACAAAATCCAGTATTTGTTTATTTGCTTCTGTTTTTTGATAACTTGTATATTTTTTATTATCTGTAAGACCAGATAAATCAAGTGCTTTTAATGCATCAGATATATCTTTCATACCACCTATTTGAATCATTTTTTTTGCAAAATGTTTTTTAGTTTTATGTTTATTTTTATCAGTTTCAATATCATACAATTCTGCCAAAACATAACTATATATATCAAAAAACGGTTCTTTTGTTTTACCTCCTCGGATATTTTTTATTTTATTTTTTAATTCATATTTATCTTGTTTATTAAATTTGTGTTTGTTTGCAATATATTCTGCTTTTTGAAGTTTTTCTTCACATTCAATTATATTATTATTTAAATGATGTAAAAATAGTTGATTATTCTTTATAAAACTGTCTAAATTAATTTCCATAGTTTGTCTATGTTAATATAAATATTGATAACATAAAAAAATATAAATTTTACAATATTTTATTATAAATTAATTATTATCAATTTATAATATTATTAATAATGATAATAAATGATAGTTTTCAAGGTAGTATTGGTTATAATGGTTTAATTGGACCAAATGGTTCTGATGGCCCAATAGGATATCAAGGTTTATCTGGTAATGTTGGATTTCCCGGTAAAAATGGTGTTCGCGGAATAACAGGGCCTACTGGTTTACGTGGTTTTGATGGACCTAGTGGCAATAATGGTAAAATTGGTAAAATTGGACCGACAGGATTAGATGGTATTACTGGTGATATGGGGCCTCCTGGACCTCCAGGTTCATTTACACGTGGACCAAATGGGAAAAATGGTTACGATGCATTATTAAGTACTTTACAAAAAAATCAAATAATTGATGCATTATCTGGTTCGACAACAATGGATAAATTAATAAATACAAGTGATAATATAATAAGTGGTACAGTACATTGTCCAATTGTAATGGGTAAAGAAAATGCAATTGCTAATGGAATTTTAGACAAAGGTAATGGACAATATAGTATAAATTGTACATATGTTAATTTAATATATCCAGACATATATTATAGTCCACAAGGTTATGTTAAATTAAATGAAAACTTTTTTAACGGAATTAATGTAATTGGTCCTACTGGATTTACTGGACCACGCGGATTTATCGGATTAACTGGTCCAATGGGTTATTCTGGTAAACCTGGTCCAACAGGTCCATTTGGGTATGATGGAAATATTGGATCAATCGGTCCGATGGGTCCGCGTGGACCTATCGGATTGGCTGGTAATAATGGATTAGATGGTAATATTGGTCTAACTGGACCTGATGGTAACAAAGGTCCAATTGGGCCTCAAGGTAAACCAGGACCATCATATATAGGACCACAGGGATTTAGTGGTTATACTGGTTTTGTTACTATTGATTTTCCAAATTGTAAACCAATTCTTGAATCGAATGTGTTAACATTTAATTGTCCAAATAATACTTGGTTAACAAGTATTAAAAATAAAGATAGTAAATTTAGTGGATTATGTTGTCCATTAATTGTTGGTGATAATAATGAACCAAGTACATTTGATATTGGTTTAGATGGTAAACAATATCCAAGTCCTCAAAGTAGAATTATTGAAAAAGCATATAATAACACAAGCTTAGATAATATGTATTATTCATGGAAAAAAATTTTTTCTAAAAATTATGTCACAAATGATGATAAAAATGTCAGAAATGAAAATAAATCAAATATTACTATAGGAACTGTACAATCTGAATTGGTAAATGATATTATATTTTTTGGTAAACAAGCACAATTATTATAAATGTCATTATTTTTTTTGTTAATGATTTGAAATTTTTATTATTTTTGTATATGATAATTAATCAATTATACATGTACATAAATGAGTTACCATTAATATTGGTATACATATTTTTATCTCCAAATTGAAACATAGGTAAAAATAACATCTGTTTATTATGTTGTTTATCACGTTTAAAATCAATTATTTTGCGATCATTATCTAATATGTTTCTAAGATATTTTAATACTATTCTGTCATTTAAAATATTTAATAATACAATCCATAGTAAAAATACTAATTGTTTACAAATATAAAACACATAAATACAACTTATTGATGAAGTTATAACATCAATTGTTATTTTAATACCAAATCCTACTAAATTTTTCAATCCAAAATTTTTTTAAATTTTTATTATGATGTATTCTTGCATTATCTAATAATAGTGTTTTATTGTATAATTCTTCATTTTTTTTTTATAAAATCAAAAAATATTAATCCATTAACAGAACCTTCTATAATATTGTGCATATGTTTACCGTTAATATTTACACAACTAATAATAGTTCTTCTTTCTTGGGTTTTTTTATGTTTTTTTGTTTCTTTTTTTCTTCATAACATATAATAATAATAATATTTATTTAGATAATATTATTTAAAATATCTAAAATATCTAATTAAACACTTAAAAATAGTAATTTAAAAAAAATCAAACTTATAATAAAGATAAAATGGAAGAATATTTATCAGGAAAGAAAGCAAGTCATATTTTAGGTGTACATCAAAAAACATTATATAGCTGGAATGAAAAAGGATATATAGATACAATAAAAACTCCAGAAGGAAAGAGATTATATAATGTAAAAAAAACAAAAAAATACAACAGAAGATGACGAATTAACAAAATCATTAAAAGAAATATATAAATTAGAGATTAAATTAAATCAAAAAAAAACATAATATATGGACGAGTTTCATCAGTTCAACAAAAAGATGAGACAAATAGAAACACTAAAAAAATATTATCCAAATTATGATCTAATAACATATATTGGAAGTGGAATGAATTTAAATAGAAAAGGATTAAGAAAAATAATAGATATGGCAATAATGGGAAAAATAAATGAAGTAGTAATAGTGCATCGTAATAGAAGACATTATAACAAAATATTCAAACGGAAAAATAATAATAATAATAAATGAATCAAAAAATAAAGAACCAAAAGAGGAATTAGTAGAAGATGTATTGCAAATAATGAATATTTTTGTTGCAAAAATAAATGGATTGAGAAAATACAAGAAAACATAAATAAAATATATTTCTAGAGTGTTTTATTATAAAACACTCTAGAAATATATACTTTTTGTCTACTAGTAGATAACCCTGTATGCATATTTTTTACATAATTGGTTTTATATAAATATTAAATAATAAAAAATTCAATTGTCATAATATAAAAATAATAACGATTTGATCTAAAAAATTGAAAAAAAAAATTAATGTATATGCAATATATATTAATATTACCGTTAAAATGTGGAGTAAACCACAATAAAAAATCTGTCGAAACTATTCATTCGTGAATAGTTTCGCGTCCAGAAGTACGTAAACTTCTAACTTCTTCGGAAGTTATATTATTAAATTCGGGTTCATTTCTTTGGGAATGAATACTGCGTCCAGAAGTACGTAAACTTCTAACTTCTTCGGAAGTTAT
>Ga0169931_10006221_pt1 | contig 18072 bp, 16 predicted proteins | sample Kivu_15m_20L_FD_129675 | JGI IMG/M metagenome (GOLD analysis project Ga0169931, IMG submission 129675) | Freshwater microbial communities from Lake Kivu, Western Province, Rwanda to study Microbial Dark Matter (Phase II) - Kivu_15m_20L... | ecosystem: Environmental > Aquatic > Freshwater > Lake... | reverse complement strand
GCTCGGCAAGGAAACGCAGATCCGCATCCCGAGCTGGGAGACCTGCGGCACCGGCAACGGCAGCGGCGCCAAGCCCGGCACCAGCCCCAAGACCTGCGGCACCTGCAACGGCAGCGGCAGCGTGCACCTGCGCCAGGGCTTCTTCAGCATCCAGCAGACCTGCCCGCACGGGGGCGGCAGCGGCAAGATCATCCCGGAGCCGTGCACCACCTGCAGCGGCGCCGGTCGCATCAAGCGGCAGAAGACGCTCGAGGTCAAGATCCCGGCCGGCATCAACGAGGGCATGCGCATCCGCTCGGCCGGCAACGGCGAGCCCGGCACCAACGGCGGCCCGGCGGGCGACCTCTACATCGAGATCCGGATCAAGGCGCACGAGATCTTCGAGCGCGACGGCGACGACCTGCACTGCACGGTCCCGGTCGCCATGACGACGGCCGCACTCGGCGGCTCGATCGAGGTGCCCACGCTCGGCGCCAAGGCCGAGATCGAACTGCCCGAGGGCACCCAGCACGGCAAGACCTTCCGCCTGCGCGGCAAGGGCATCAAGGGCCTGCGCTCGAGCTACCCCGGCGACCTGTACTGCCACATCACGGTGGAAACGCCGGTCAAGCTGACCGAGGCGCAGCGCAAGCTGCTGAAGGAACTCGACGAGTCCTTCCGCCGCTCCGGCGAGCGTCACTCGCCGAACGCCAAGAGCTGGACGGACCGGGTCAAGGACCTGTTCAAGTAGCGGTGCGCCTCATCCGTTGAGATGGCAGGCGCTGTGGTGGCCGGGGGCGATCTCCCGCAGCGGCGGCGCCTGCTCGCGACAGCGCGCCTGCGCGTGCTCGCAGCGCGGGTGGAAATGGCAGCCCTTGGGCGGGTTCAGCGGTGACGGGATCTCGCCCTGGATCGGGATGAAGCGGCGTTTGCGCGCCTCCAGGCCGGGCTCGGCGCGCAGCAGGCCGAGGGTGTAGGGGTGGTTCGGATGGCCGAAGAGTTCGTCTGCGGGCGCCGACTCCACCACCCGCCCCAGGTACATGATGACGACCCGGTCGGAGAGGTAGCGCACCACGCCCAGGTCGTGGCTGATGAAGAGATAGGTCAGCCGCAGGCGCTCGCGCAACTGCAGGAACACTTTCAGCACCTGCGCCTGGATGGACACGTCCAGCGCAGCCACCGCCTCGTCGCAGACCAGGAACTCGGGCCGCACGGCCAGTGCCCGCGCGATCCCGACACGCGCGCGCTGTCCGCCGGAGAACTGGTGCGGAAAGCGCATGAGCACGCTGCCGTCCAGGCCCACCTGCTGCAACAGAGAGGCCACGAGTTCGCGCTGCTCCCGCGCCGGCACCAAGCCGTGCGCGACGGGGGCCTCGCCGACGATGTCCAGCACGCGCATGCGCGGGTTGATCGACGCGTAGGGATCCTGGAAGATCATCTGGATCGGCAGCACCGCCGTGCCGGCCAGGCGGGCCTGCGGCCCGCTGTAGTCGGCGCCGCGCCAGGCGCGCGATCCGGCGCTCAGGGTGTGCAGCCCGGCCACGAGGCGCCCGAGCGTGGATTTGCCGCAGCCCGACTCGCCCACCAGGCCGACGATCTCGCCCTGGCGCACCTGCAGGTCGACGTTCTCGACCGCGTGAACGGTCTCGGCGTGCACACTGGCTCCCAGCAGACGGCTCACCCGGTCGACGAGATCCAAGGGCTTGACGAAGCGCTTCGAAGCGCCGCGCAGTTCCAGGAGCACGGGGGCTTCGTCCGTCATGGGTGCTCCGCGCCGCCCCGCACGACCGCGTCCTCCCCCACGGGACGGTGGCAGCGCACTTCACCCTCAACCACCCGGCGCAGCACGGGCAATTGGGCGCAGTCTGCGCCGGCGCGCTCGCAGCGCGGCGCGAAGGCGCATCCCGGCGGCAGGCGGGCCAGTGAGGGGGGCTGGCCGCCGATCTGGCTCAGCACCTGGCCGCGCGCGTGCCGCGCCGGCGCGGAGGCCAGCAGTGCCCGGGTGTAGGGATGGCGGGGTCGCGTCAACACCCGGGACGTCGTCCCCAACTCGACCACCCGCCCGGCGTACATCACGCACATCCGGTCCGCGAGCCCGGCCACCACCGACAGATCGTGCGTGATCCACAGCAGGGCCGTTCCCGTCTCTTCGCACAGCCCCTGCATCTCGTGCAGGATCTGGCTCTGGATCGTGACGTCCAGCGCCGTGGTCGGCTCGTCGCAGATGATCAGGTCGGGTTGGTTCAGCAAGGCGATGGCGATGGCCACGCGCTGGCGCATGCCGCCGGAGAACTGATGCGGGTAGCTGCGCAGGCGTTGTTCCGCCGAGGCGATGCCCACGCGCTCCAGGGCCTGGCGACACAGCGTGCGGGCCTGCTCGTGCGGCATCGGCCGGTGCGCCAGGATCGCCTCGATCATCTGCGTGTCGATGCGCAGGACCGGGTTGAGCGTCATCATCGGATCCTGGAAGATCATCGCCACCCGGTTGCCGCGCACCTGCCGCAAGGTCTCCTCGTCGGCGCCGACGAGTTCCTGCCCGCGAAGGCGCACGCTGCCGGCCACGATGCGCGCCGGCGGGTCCAGCAGCCCGATGAGGGAATAGGCCGTCATCGACTTCCCGCAGCCGGATTCGCCCACCAGCCCCATGACCTCGCCGGCATGCAGGCTGAAGCCCACGTCGTCGACCGGCCGCAGCACGCCTTGTCGCGATGCGATCTCCGTGGTCAGGCCGCGCACGTCCAGGACGGGCGCGCCGTCGTTCGGGCTGGGTGCAGACCGGTCCATCGTCAGTGCGTCTGCAGGCGCGGGTTGAGGACATCGCGCAGGTGGTCGGCCACCAGGTTGATGCAGACGATCAACACGAGCAGGGCCACGCCCGGGAAGACGCTGATCCAGTACTTGCCCGACATCAGGTACTGCGAGCCGTTGGCGATCAGCAGGCCGAGCGAGGGCTCGGTGGGGGGCAGGCCCAGCCCCAGGAAGGACAGCGTGGCCTCGAGACTGATGGCGGCGGCCACCTGCATCGCGCAGATGATGGTCAGCGGCGGGACGCAGTTGGGCAGCAGATGACGGAAGACGATGCGCGCGGCGGACAGCCTCAGCCCCCGGGCGGCCTCGATGTACTCCTTGCCGAGTTCGACCAGCGCCGTGCTGCGGGCCGTGCGCGCGTAGTAGGCCCACTGCACCGCGACCAGCGCGATGACGATCTTGCCCAGGCCGGGGCCGGTGAGCGCCAGCAGGATCAACGCGATGAGGATGGGCGGAAAGGACAACTGGATGTCGGCCAGGCGCATGATGAGGACCTGGGCTCGGCCACCGGCGTAGGCGGCCGTCAGCCCGAGGCCCAGCCCGAGGGCCAGCGCCAGCAGAGTGCTGCTGACCCCGACCGCCAGCGAGGTGCGCAAGCCGTAGAGGATGGCCGACAGCATGTCCCGGCCCTGCTCGTCCGAGCCGAGCCAGAAGATCATCTTGCCGTCGCCTGACCTCTCGCCGGGGGGCAGGCGCGAGTCGAGCACGTCCAGCACCGACAGGTCGTAGGGGTTCTGGGGCGAGATCCAAGGGCACAGCAGCGCGAGCAGCAACAGCAGCGCGAGCACCGCCAGCGCGGCCATCGCCGTCGTGCTGCTGCGGTAGCCCTGGACGAAACGCTGCAAGGGCGTCTCGAGCGGCGCCTGAGCGTCTGCGCCTGCTGCGGCGGGGGGCAGGCTGCGCGCCGGGTCTTCGGGGTGCGCGGTCACCGCATCAACCTTTCAGGTCGGCCAGGCGCACGCGCGGGTCGAGCACCGAGTACAGCAGGTCGACGGCGAGGTTGATCAGCACGAAGATCGTCACCGTGAGCATCAGGTAGGCGACGACGACCGGGCGGTCGAGCACGCGGATCGAATCGATGATAAGCTTGCCCATGCCGGGCCAGGCGTAGATGGTCTCGGTGACGATCGCGAAGGCGATCAGGGCGCCGAACTGCAGGGCGATCACCGTCAGCACGGGGATCAGGATGTTCTTCATCACGTGCACGCCGATGATGCGCGGGCGCCGCAGGCCCTTGGCGCGTGCGAACTTCACGTAGTCCTGCAGCAGCGCCTCCTGGGCGCCCGAGCGTGTGAGGCGGATCACGAGCGCGGTGTTGAACAACGCCAGGTTGCACGCCGGCAACAGCAGGTGCCGCAGGCCGTCGACGGTGAGGATGCTCAGGGGCACGCCGAACACGGGGACGGTCTCGCCGCGGCCGCTGGAAGGCAGCCAGCCCAGACCCACCGAGAACAGCATGATCAGCATCAGACCGACCCAGAAGGTCGGCAGCGAGAAGCCGAGGATGGACAGGCCCATGATGCTCTTGCCGATCCAGCGGTCGCGGTGCAGGGCGGCCCAGACGCCCAGCGGCACACCCACGACGACCGACAGCACGAGGGCACTGACCGCCAGTTCCAGGGTCGCGGGCAGGCGCTCCAGGATGAGGGTGACCGCGGGCGTGGCATAGGCGAAGGACCGGCCCAGGTCACCGGTCAAGGCCTGGCCGAGGAAGCGGAAGTACTGGGTCCACAGCGGCTGGTCCAGGCCGAGCTCGGCGATCGCAGCCGCGCGCTCGGCCTGAGTCGTCTGCGGGCTGATGAAGATGTCGACGGGGTTGCCGATGGCATAGACACCGACGAAGACGAGCAGCGACATCAAGAACAGAACCACGAGGCTCTGCCAGACGCGCCCGATGACGAAGCGCAGCATGCGCGGCTGCCCCCCTCTGCTCAGCGACTGGCAGGCTGCCAGCGCGCGAGCCCGTGCAGAGCTTCGGCCAGCATCGAGTGCGACTGGTAGGCCTGCATCACGCGCCACTGTGGGCTGGCGGGGTAGAAGCGTTCGCGCATCTGCGCGCGCAGCGCCAGGCCCTGGGCCGAATTCGGATCACCGTGCTGGAACAGCCAGTTCTCGGCCCGGACCTCGTCGTGGCCACCCCCCTGGGTGCGCAGTTCGACCAGGCACAGCGTCAGCGCCTGCCCGGAAAGGATCTGCGGCAGCGCATAGAACAGGTTGCCCGGGGTCTCGGACTGCGCGTCCTTGCCGTGGGCGGCCTTGTCGTCGGCGATCACGGTGACGTTCGCGAACCAGTCGCGGGTGCGCGCCTGCGCGAGGTCATCGTCGATGAACAGGTCGCAGAAGCCGAGCACGCCGCCACCGGTGTGATAGTCGATGATGGCGACGTGCTCGCGACCGGCGCCGTGGCGGGCGACGATCTCGCGGAACAGGCGGTTCGACCATGCGGGCTCGCGCCCGCCGTAGAACACGCCCCGGGGGTTGAGGTACTGGCCGCCGTGGATGGCCTTGCACATCACGTCGTGGCGCGGCAGGCCGAGATGGCGCGCAATGGCCGCGTTGTGCGCCGACAGCGCGGGCTCCTGCCAGTCAGGAGGATCGATGTGATCGCGCAGCGCCGCATAGTCGTCGTTGGCCGGGTGCGCCTTCGTGTGGTCCACGAAGTTGCGGTTCAGGTCGATGTTGTCCTCGTTGACGCGACGGCCCCAGGCGAAGCCGTGCGGGTTCATCGCGTGGATGAACAGGATCGCCGTGTCAGGCACCGCGAGGCGCTCGAACCAGCGCTCGCGCAACCAGGCCACGTGGCAACCCGAGCCCGCATAGCCCTCGATGCCGTGCGTGCCCGACACGAGGATCAGCAGGCGTCGGGCATCGGGCGGCCCCTGCCAGGCGACATCGGTGACGCAGTCTTCGCCCTCCGGCCCCTTGTGCGCGTTCAGGTGGCTGGAGAGCAGGACGGCGCCACCCTCTGCGACTGCCCGCAGGAACTTCCGGCGGGCCTCGGTGTACGTCTGGGCGAAGCAGTCGGCGACACGGTTCATCGACGCCCGCTCCTCACTGGGGCTTGAACAGCTGGGCGAAGGTCCGCTCGTCGCGCCGCCCGGCGTACGAGATGCCCTTCCTGACCCCCCAGGCCGAGACCTGGAAGTACAGCGGGATCAGCGCGACGTCCTCGCTCACGAGGGCGGCGGCCTCCTGCAGCAGCTTGTCGCGGGCGCTGTCGTCCATCGTGCTCAGCGCCTTGGCCAGCAAGGCGTCGAGCTTGGGGTTGCAGTACTTGGACCAGTTCACCACACCCAGCCCCTTGGCCGCGTTCTCGCAGGCCACCAGCCCGCGCAGGCCCGACGACGCTTCGACGCCGCCCCAGCCGATGAAGCTGACCGAGAACTCGAACTTGCCGCCGCGCGGCGCATACACGGCCATCGGCAAGGATTCGACCTTGGACTCCACACCCACGCGGGTGAACATCTGCGCGATCGCCTGCGTGACCTTCTCGTCGTTGACGAAGCGATTGTTGGGCCCGTGCACGGTCAGGCCGAAGCCGTTCGGGTAGCCGGCCTCGGCCAGCAGCCGCTTCGCGCCCTCGGGGTCGAACTTGACCGTCTTGAGGTTGGCGTTGTGGCCCGACATGCCCGGCGGGACCAGCGCCTCGGAGGGCTCGGCCAGGCCCTCCATCACGCGGTCACGCAGCGCGTCGCGGTTGATGGCCATGGACAGCGCGCGCCGCACGCGCACGTCCTGCAACGGGTTCTTGGCCAGCGGATTGCCGGCCTTGTCGGTCACGAAGGGCGACTTGTCGCGCCAGTCGGCGAACAGGAACATGATCCGGGCCGAGGTCTTGCTCATGACCTGGAACCTCGCGTCGCCGCGCAGGCGGGCCAAGTCCGGCGTCGGGATGTTCTCGATCGCCTGCACGTCGCCGGCCAGCAAGGCGGCAAGGCGGGTGGAGGCGTTCGGGATGAAGCGGATCGTGACCGTGGACCAGTGCGACTTGTCGTCGCCGTTGTAGTGCTCGTTGCGCGCCAGCTCGATCCGGTCGTCACGCAGGTAGCGCACGAAGCGGTAGGGCCCGGAGCCGACCATGCCCTTGCCGGCGTTGAAATCCTCGGTGGACAGGCCGTCGGAGGCCTTCTTGCTGAGGATGAAGACCGAACTCAGGTCGAAGGGCAGCAGCGGCACCGGCTCGCGCGTGACCAAGCGCACCGTACCGGTATCGACGGCCGTCAGGCTGGCGAAGGAGCGGGTGTAGGTCGTGAACGGCGCCGGGCTGTTCTTGACCGTGGCCGGACGGTTCAGCGAGTAGATGACATCTTCAGCCGTCACCGGCGAGCCGTCGCTGAACTTCGCGCCGCGACGGAGCTTGAACTCCCAGGTGGTGTCGTTGACCTGTTTCCAGGATTCGGCCAGGCCGGGCTGGATGCGACTGTTCGGATCGAGATCGAGCAGGGTCTCGAAGATGTGCGCCGAGACATTGGTGTTGGGCACCAGGTTCTGGAAGTGCGGATCGATGGAACTCGGCGGGCTGCTCATCGCGAGCTTCAGGTCCTGCGCCCACGCGGGTGCGGCCGCCTGCAGCAGCAGCGCCGCTGCCCCGGCCACGAGCATCCTGCCGAAAGTGGGTCTTCTCGTCATCTTCGTCTCCTCACGAATGGTGGTTGAAGCTTCGAACTGCCGCCGGCGCGCAGCAGCGCTCGACCAGACCGGCGACGAACTGCTCGCAACTGTGCAGTTGGGACAGTTCCACGTACTCGTCGGGCCGGTGGGCCTGCTCGATGTCCCCGGGCCCGCACAGCACGGCCGGGATGCCCGCGCGCTGGAAGAAGCCGGCCTCGGTGCCGAAGGCCACGGCCCCCAGGGGGCGGCCGCGGCTGAGGGCCTGCGTGATGCGAGTCACGTCCTGCGTCTCGGCAGCGCTCAGCGCCGGGATGTCGCCGGTGCACTCGAACTCGAACCGCGCCTCTGGAGCCACGCGCTTCATCTGCGGCTCCAGGTGCTCGCGCGCATGGGCCTGGATGAGGTCGATCAGCTTGCCTGCAGGCACGCCCGGCAGGTAGCGGTAATCGAAGTAGAACTCGCACGAGGCCGGCACGATGTTGCGACCGTTGCCGCCCTCGATCGTGTTGGTCGAGATCGTGGTGAACGGCACCGGGTAGCGTTCGTCACGCAGACCGCCGGCCTGCTCGCGCCAGGACAGGTCCTGGATGAAGGCGATCAGCCGCGCGGCGTACTCGATCGCGTTCACGCCTCGAGGCGTGAGCGAGGAATGCGCCGCATGGCCGTGGACCCGGCAGCGGTAGACGCGCCCGCCCTTGTGGGCCGTCACGACCTGCATGCGCGTGGGCTCGCCCACGACGCAGGCGTCGGGCCGCACTCCGTGCGCATGCAGGGCGCGGATCAGGCCGGGGACCCCCAGGCAGCCGGATTCCTCGTCGTAGGTCAGGGCGATGTGTACCGGCACCGACAGGTTCATGGCGGGCCAGTGCTCGGCCTGCGCCATCACGACGGCGATGAATCCCTTCATGTCGCAGGCGCCACGGCCGTAGACCCGACCGTCCCGGATCTCGGCGCGGAACGGGTCGCTGCTCCAGTCCTGGCCTTCGACCGGCACCACGTCCGAATGTCCGGAGAAGGCCCAGCCACCCGGCCCTTCGCCCAGGGTGGCGAACAGGTTGGCGCGCGTGCGGTCGTCGTTGAAGTCGCGGATCACGCGCGCACCCAGACGGCGCAGGCGTTCCTCGGCCCAGTCGATGAGTTCCAGGTTCGATCGACGCGTGACGGTCTCGAAGGCGATGAGCTCGCTCAGGACCTGCAGCGTCGAAGGCGAAGGGGTGAGATCGGACACCTTTTGATCCTAGCCGCCCGCAGCCGCGCTCCGATGTAATCTGCTTTATAGGCGGCGGGCACCCGCGCCGGTGAAAACCCTAGAATTTCCTGATGCTTCCATGCCCTGAACGTGCCATGGTCTCGGCATGGTTGACCGACCTGGACTTCGACTGGTCCGCGCTCGCCGCGGCAGGGCGTGAAGTCTCGTTCCAGCGCGATGCGGCTGTCTTCCATGAAGGCGAGGCGGCAGAGACGGTCTACCTGATCAGCGAGGGTCGGGTGCGCCTGTCGATGTTCACCGTCGACGGGCGTGAGCGGCACCTGATGATCGTCGGCGCCAACGGCATCGTCGGCGATTGCGGCCTGCCGGCCAGTCGGCGCCATGTCGTCAGCGCCTTCGCCTCTGCGCCGGCGCGCCTGCTGTCGATCCCGGCCCGGGAATTCCTGCGCCGCCTAGAGCGCGAGCCTGCGCTGGCGCGTCAGCACGCCGCCTTGACGAGCCGGCGCTTTCGCGTGCTGCTGCAGCAACTCGAGCTGCAGGCCCACAACTCCGCGAGCCGACGGGTGTGCCATCACCTGATCGGCCTGAGCCATGCCTACGGGTTGCCGGTGGATGGCGGGGTACGCATCGGCATCACCTACACCCAGGAGGAGATGGGCAACATCTGCGGGCTCTCGCGCGTCAGCGTCTCCAACATCTTCTCGCGCCTGCGGCGCGACGGCATCGTCGCGCTGCACCAAAGGCACACGGTGGTGAAGGACCCTGCAGCGCTGGAGGCAATGGCGCGAGGCCGCGCCATCCCGGCGGCATGATTCCACCGCTGACCGCGGCGCCGCCGCCTCGACCGGGTCCCAGGACGCAGACACGGGCGCCCCTGTAAAGCGCTTGACCGACGTCCTTGCCGAGGGGCCGCTACGCTCCCCCTCCCATCGCACCACGACGATTGCCGACCATGGATGCTGAAGCGCCCCGCAGCCGCCTGCAGGTGACGAGCCACTGCGCCGATCTGGCGACGGAACTGCCGTTCTGGAACGTCACCCTGGGCCTGCAACTCCTCGAGATCCACCCGGCCGACGCGCCCAGCACCGCCGTGCTGGAGGGGCATGGCCTGCGTCTGCGCCTGCGCCAGGGCGAAGGCCCGACCCTGCCGGAGCTCGAACTGCTCAGCGACGACCTGCGCTGGGATGCCTGGCGCGAGGCCGGGCCGCGCTCGCCCGGCGGCACGCAGGTGCGCGTCCTGCCGCTGCGCACGCCGCTCGAACTGCCCCAGGCCGTCCAGGCCACGGTGCTCACCCGTGCGGGAACGCAGGCGCACTGGCAGGTCGGCCGGGCCGGCATGCGCTACCGCGACCTGCTGCCGCAGCGCCATGGAGGCGCCTTCATCGCCTCGCACATCCGCATCGTCGACGGCGGCCCGGTGCCGGACTACGTGCACCACCACGCGATCCGGTTCCAGATGATCTTCTGCCGCAGGGGCTGGGTGCGCGTCGTGTACGAAGGCCAGGGCGAGCCCTTCGTCATGGAAGCCGGCGACTGCGTGCTGCAGCCACCGCACATCCGCCATCGCGTGTTGGAGAGCTCGGCCGGTGCCGAGGTGGTGGAGATCGCCGGCCCGGCCTCGCACCTGACGCAGACCGATGCCGCGATGTCGCTGCCCTCCCCTCACCGGCTGCCCCCGGACCACCTGTTCGGCGGCCAGCGCTTCGTCAGGCACCAGGCCGCACGCGCGCCGTGGCAGCCTTGGCGCCTGCCCGGCTTCGAGGCCCAGGACACCGGTATCGCCGATGCGACCGCCGGACTGGCCGGGGTGCGGGTGCTGCGGCCTCAGGCATCAGGAAGCTCCAGCCAACGCCAAGCGCACGATACCGAGCTGTGCCTGTACTACGTGCTGCAGGGCCGACTCGAGGCCCGGCTCGACGAGGAGACCGTCAGCCTGGGCGAGGACGACAGCATGGTCCTGGCCAGCGGCCAGGGCTACCAATTCCTCCAGACCTCACCCGACCTGCGCATGCTGGAGGTCACCCTGCCTGCGAGCTTCGACGTTCGCACGGGCGCATGAGCCTTGCCTGACGTTCGTCTGAAGTTCGTCTGAAGCCCGCCTGAGCTTCGTTCGGCGCTGGCGCGAGCCTCAGACCGACACGTGGGCGAACCTCGGCTCGCGCCAGACTTCGGTGCGGAGCACCTGCGCCAGGCGGTCGACGGCCGTCCAGACCTGTGCGTGGCTGAGGGCCATCGGCGAGAGGCCGAAGTGGATCGAGTCCGGGTTGCGGAAGGAGCCGACCACGCCGTGCGCCAGCAAGGCTTCACTGACGCTGCCGGCGCCGGGGCGGCTGAAGGCGACATGGCCACCACGCCGGTCGCGATCGGCCGGTGACGTCACTTTCACCCCCAAGGCGCCGCAGCGCTGCTCGAGCAGGGTCACCATCAGCGTCGAGAGCGAGCGGTGCTTCCAGTTCAGGTCTTCGGGACGGATCGCCTTCCACAGCTCGGCAGCGGCCGACATCGCGACGTTGGCCAGGATGGACGGCGAGCCCGCGAGATGCCGGCGCACGCCGCCGAGCGGCGCATAGCGGTCGGCGAAGGCAAACACGTCGTGGTGGCCCATCCAGCCCGCGATCACCGGCCAGTCGCCTCCTGCAGGCGCGGGGGCACTTAGCTGTCAGGTCCCACATGGCCAGGGCGCCGCAGCCGTGGATCAGCCGGTTGGTGGCGGCCATGTCCCAGCGGTAGCCACTGCGGTAGTCGGCGTGGCTCAGACAGACGACAGCGACGTCCTCATCAAGTGCCGCGGGCAACTCGTCCGGCCCCTCGATGAGGCGCCACTGCGCGCCGTCGCCGACGAAGCGCGCGAGGCCTTCGGGTACGTAGACGTCGATCGGGAAGTTCTCGGGCTCGGTGACGATGACCCGGCGCGGGGACTGCAGCTTCCAGCCGTAGGCCAGCACAGCTTGGACGGGTTCACGCTCGTGCTGTCGCTGAAGACGACCTCACCCGCACCCACGCCCGGAAGGTGGGCGAGCGATTCCCCGAGCAGCCAGGGCTTCTCGAGCCAGTCGGAATGGCTCCAGCCGCGGCGGCGCGCGTCGCGCCAGCCGTCGAGCAGGAGCGCCTGGACCCGCTCGGGCACGTCCGCCGGCATGGCCCCGAGCGAGTTGCCGTCCAGGTAGACGGTGTCCTGCGAAGGCTGGGCGAAGTGCGCGCAGACGTCGCGCAGAGGATCACGGGCGTCGAACTCCAGGCAATCGGACCCGGTGATCATGAAGAGCCCTCCCCTTCCCGGGAGGGTGCCTGCTCGAGCAGGGCACGGATGAGGTGCACCTCGGCGTCGTGGCAGGCGACGAGGCGGGACCAGCGCTGCGCGTCCATCGTCGCGCTGCGCCAGGCGATCAGCGACACGATGCAGCTCGCCGGCTCCGACGCCGCGCCATAGGGCACGACGCGCGCGACGATGCGCGGGCTCAGGCGCTGCGGGTCGTCGCCGACGAGGTAGTCGACCTGCATGCGCTGCGCGTCGACGATGGGCCGGATCAGCGACGACGACCCGTCGAACATCGACGTGCCGCGGAACAAGCCGGGCTGCACTTCCTGTGTCTGCACCGAACCGAGCGCCCAGCGCCCCAACGCCCGCCCGTCGCCGAGGAACTCGAGGGCCCTCGAAGGCGCGACCGCGCACAAGATGCTGGCGGCGTGGCACCAGTCGAGCCCGGGCACGCTCATGCCGGGATCCCGCAGGCGAAGGCCGGGCTGCGCCAGCGTGAGCTCGACAGTCCGGCGCTCGGGCAGGACATGTGGCGTGAGAGGTGCAAGACGCCGTGCCCCATCGGATCGGTGAAGAAGGTGGGCCGCGAGTCTACGCCGCGCACGGGAGCGCGGCAATGCAGGCCGCGCCAGCCGCCCGCGGTGGCGGACCCGGCCGGTGCAGGTGGCGTCGGAGTTCGCGTACCTGCCGTCTGCGTCTGCAGACAGCAAGTCCACGCCTGAAATACTGTATATATTCACATATACAAGAACGTCTGAGGTCACCCATGAGACCAGCCATCACCATCGTCCCCCTGGCGCCCCTGCCCGCGGGCACGAAAGGCCGCGGGGCGCAGACCCATGTGGCGCACCGGTTCGAGAAATGGGAACGCGAAGCCTGCGAGGACGGCTGGGGACACGAAGGCGAAGACCAAGCCACCGCGCCCGCGGCAGCCACGGACGAGGACGCGCGCGGCGCCGAGGCACCCCCTCCCGCGCGGCCACGCACCGAGGTGATGCCGGAGATCGCGCGTTCCATCCTCACGCGCAACACCTCGCCCGACATCGGCTTCGATGTCTCGATCAACCCTTACCGCGGTTGCGAGCATGGCTGCAGCTACTGCTATGCGCGCCCCTCGCATTCCTACCTGGACCTCTCGCCCGGACTGGATTTCGAGACCCGCATCGTCGCCAAGACCAACGCCGCCGCCCTCCTGCGGCAGGCCTTCGACCGCCCGAGCTATGTCGCCCGGCCCCTGGCCCTCGGCACGGTGACGGACGCCTACCAACCGGTCGAGCGCCGGTTGCGCCTGACGCGGGCCGTCGTCGAGGTCCTGGCCGAGTACCGGCATGCCTTCGCCGTGGTCACGAAGTCGGCCCTGGTCGAACGCGACCTGGACCTGATCGCCCCGATGGCGGCGCAGCGCCTGGCCGCGGTCCACGTCTCCCTCACGACGCTCGACGACGCGCTGGCGCGCCGGCTCGAGCCGCGTGCGGCCTCACCGCGCCGCCGCCTGCAGACGATAGAGCGGCTGGCTCGCAGCGGGGTGCCGGTGGGGGTGAGCGTATCGCCGCTGATCCCCTTCCTGAACGAGCCCGAGCTCGAAGCCATCCTCGGGGCTGCGGCGCAGGCCGGCGCCCGATCGGCCTTCAGCGTCGTCCTGCGCCTGCCCTGGGAACTCGCGCCCTTGTTCCGCGAATGGCTGCAGCGCCACGTGCCCGACCGCGCGCAGCGCATCATGGCGCGCGTGCAGGAAATGCGCGGCGGGCAGGACAACGACCCGCGCTTCGGCACACGCATGACCGGCCAGGGCCCCTGGTCGGCCTTGATCCGCCAGCGCTTCGAGGTGGCTGCGCGGCGCCACGGCCTGAGCCGCACGGGCGTGGCGCTGGACCTGTCGGCGTTCCGCCGCAGCGGTCAGGCTGAATCGAACCCCTCGCCGACGGCGCCACCTCCGGCCGGCACCGCAAGGCCGGGCGCCGGATCGGCATCGGCAACGACGAGGCAGGCCGAACTGTTCTGAGCATGGGAGGCTGAGTCGTCGTGCTCGATAGCCTGTGTTCCACGCTGCGCACGCCAGCGGCCGGAAGAATGGGACCGGTCAGTATTCGCTCGCCGCGGCGTCGGCCGCGAGGTTGTCGAACCGGGTCAGCGGCTTCAGGAAGGTCAGCTTGACCGTGCCCACGGGGCCGTTACGCTGCTTGGCGACCACGATCTCGGCCACGCCCGGCTCCTTGGACTCCTTGTTGTAGTAGTCGTCGCGGTAGATGAACATGATGACGTCGGCATCCTGCTCGATGGCGCCGGACTCGCGCAGGTCGCTCATCATCGGGCGCTTGTCGGGGCGGGTCTCGACGCTGCGGTTGAGCTGCGACAGCGCGATCACCGGGCACTGCAGTTCCTTGGCCAGGCCCTTCATGCCGCGCGAGATCTCACCCAGCACGGTGGCGCGGTTCTCGTCGCTGGTCTGGCTCGTGCCGCTCATGAGCTGCAGGTAGTCGATGACGATGAGCCCGAGCGTGCCGCCGTACTGGCGCGCCAGGCGCCGCGCACGGGCGCGCAGCTCGGCTGGGTTCAGACCCGGCGTCTCGTCGATGAACATCGGCGCCTCGCCGAGCTTGCTGGCCGCCTCGGGCAGCCGCTCCCACTCGTCGTCGCGCAGGCGCCCGGTGCGAAGATGCTGCTGGTCGATGCGGCCGAGCGAGCCCACCAGGCGCAGCGCCAACTGGGACGCGCCCATCTCCATCGAGAACACCGCCACCGGCAGGCCTTCCTGCACGGCCACGTGCTCGGCGATGTTCAGCGCGAAGGCGGTCTTGCCCATCGAGGGCCGGGCGGCGACGATGACGAGGTCGCCCTTCTGCAGGCCCGCGGTCATGCGATCCAGGTCGTAGAAGCCGGTGCGGATGCCCGTGACGTCCTCCGCGCCGTTCTGCTCGAGTTCCTGCACGCGGTCGATCAGGGCCTGCACGAGCTTGCCCATGGCCTGGAAGCCGGCCCCGGTGCGGCTGCCCTCCTCGCCGATGCGCATGATCCTCGACTCGGCCTCGTCGAGGATCTGCGACACCGCCTGGCCCTGGGGGTTGAAGGCCGTGGTGGCGATCTCGTCGCTGGCGCTGATGAGCTTGCGCAGCACCGCGCGCTCGCGCACGATCTCGGCGTAGCGGCGCACGTTGGCGGCGCTGGGCACGCTCTGCGCCAGCGCGTTCAGATAGGCGAGGCCGCCGCAGTCCTCGGCCTTGCCCAGGCTCTGCAGCGCCTCGAACACGGTGATGACGTCGGCCGGCTTGCCACCCGCGACCAGCGTGGCGATCGAGCCGTAGATGAAGCGGTGCTCGTGGCGGTAGAAGTCGCTGTCGTTCAGCAGGTCGGCGCAGCGGTCCCAGGCCAGGTTGTCGAGCAGCAGGCCGCCGAGCACGCTCTGCTCGGCCTCGGTGGAGTGGGGTGGGACGCGCAGGCGCGCGACCTCGGCGTCGCGGACGGCACCGCCGGCAGAGGGCTCGAAGACAGTGGACATGCCCGGATCATAGGTCCCGGGCCCGGCCCGGCCTGTGCACAAGCCTGGGGACAAACGGGGCAGCGCCAGTGGACAAGGACGATCGAGCCCACCCTTGCCGTGTCACCGCAGATGACAAAAAGGCCCCGCCTTTCCGGGCGGGGCCTTCACGATTGGTGGGCCCTGTAGGATTCGAACCTACGACCAACGGATTAAGAGTCCGCTGCTCTACCAACTGAGCTAAGAGCCCGTCTCACCCGCCTGTGACCAGCTCTGACGAAACGTCGAACCGACCCAGACAGGGTTTTGGTGGGTTGTGCAGGATTCGAACCTGCGACCAACGGATTAAAAGTCCGCTGCTCTACCGACTGAGCTAACAACCCTGTCCGCAGAGCCTACGATCATAGCACGCCGGAGAACCTGCTCGACGACCTCTGCAGCAGCGGCCAGGCCGAAGGCCGCGGTCACCATGACGCTCGAGCCGTAGCCGTGGCAGGCCAGGCCCGCGCCGACCTCGCAGCCGACCGGCCGGTGCACCGGCTCGCGCGAGTACACGCAGCGCAGGCCCAGGGGCGCGCCGCGAGCGGCTCCGTGCTCGCGCCGCAGGCGCTGCCGTACCGAAGCGAGCAGCGGGTCGTGCGTGACGGAGGCCAGGTCGTCGACCTCCACGCGCTGCGGCAGGCGCTTTCCGCCGGCGGCACCGACGCCGACGAAGACCACGCCCGTGGCGGCAGCCCAGGCCGCCAGCGCCACCTTGGCCCGAACCTGGTCGCAGGCATCGACGAGCGCATCGATCGGGCCGGGCAGCAGCGCAGGCCAGTTGCCGGGCTCGACGAACTCCTCGACGACGACGACATCGCAGCCCGGGTGGATGTCGTCGATGCGCTCGCGCAGCGCCTGCCCCTTGCCCATGCCGAGCGTGCTGCCGAGGGCCTGAACCTGCCGGTTGACGTTGGACTCGGCCACGTGGTCCAGGTCGATCAGCACCAGGCCGGCCACGCCGCTGCGCGCCAGCGCCTCGGCCGTCCACGAGCCCACGCCGCCCAGGCCCACGACCGCTGCGCGCAGCGCGCGCAGGCGGGTGTAGCCCGCGTCCCCGTACAGGCGGCGCAGACCGCCGAAGCGGCGCTCGAGGTCGGCGTCCACGGGCGGGGCGAGGCCGATCAGAGGCGCTCCAGGCGCCAGACCTGGTACTTCAGCCCCAGCACTGCGCCGGCCAGGATGCCCGCGAGCGCGACGAAGCTGCCGAGCGCCAGCGTCGACACCCCCGACAGCCCCTGCCCGATGGTGCAGCCCATCGCGGTGACGCCCCCGGCGCCCATCAGCACCGCGCCGAGCAGGTGGTTCGCCGTGTCCTCGGGGCCACCGAAGCCCTCCCAGCGGAAGCTGCGCGTGGCCAACGCGACGACGGCCGACCCGAACACCACACCCAGCGTCGTGACGATGCCTAGCGTCAGGACCTTGCTCTTGTCGCTGAACAGGATGAGCCAGTCCAGCGTGTAGGCCACGGGCGCGACGAAGGTGAGCGACTCCATGCGCTGGCTGTTGGTGGCGAGGAAGGCCTCTTCCAGCGTGAGCGGGTGCTCGGCCAGATGCCCGAGCCGGCCCGAGACCCACCACACGGCAACGACGACCGCGCCGATGCCCAGGCCGCCCAGCAGCACCTCCGGGCGGCGCCCCTCGACTCGCATCAGGGACCCACCCACCAGGGCCAGACCGATGACGCCGCCGGCCAGCAGCGCCAGTGTCGGGCGCGGCAGGCCGGTCACGAACGACAACAGGGACGGCAGGTCCTGCCCCGCGGGCAGTTGCAGCGCCACGTGGTCGACTGTCTGCACGCGCGCGACCGCCAGCACGCCGCGCATCGTGGCGTAGGCGGCCAGCCCGAGCACGCAGAAGACCACCAAAGCCTTCAGACTGCCGCCGCCGATGCGCACCAGCGTCTTGTTGCCACAGCCCGAGGCCAGCACCATGCCCACGCCGAACAGCAGGCCGCCCACGAGGTTGGACAGCCAGATCAGCCGCGAGCCGGCATAGATGCTCTTGCCGGCCTCGACCCAGCCGAGCCCCACCATGGCGTTGAAGCCGAGCATGGCCACGCCGGCAGCCAGCGCCCACATGCGCATGCGGCTCCAGTCGCCCATGTTGACGATGTCGGCCACCGCGCCCATGGTGCAGAAATGCGTGCGCTGAGCCACGGCCCCGAAAACCGCAGCCAGAAAGAACGCGGCCCAGAGAACCTGGGCCGACATTGCGGGGAGATCCGACTCTTGCACCACAAAAGCATTCTAGGAGGCTGTCGGGCTTGGGACGCCGAAAGCGCAAATCGGCCTCGGCGAGGCCAGTTCTTGCCGGATCTGCAGGCCCATAGCCCCGCTACGGGCCAAGAAGACGGTGAGAAAAGGATCGCTGCGGCCGATTTGCAGCCGGCAATTCCCAAGCCCGACAACCTCAAAGGCAGCGCAGTGCCGTTTCGACTGAGACCCGTGCGCCGCCCGAGCCGACAACGGGGGCTGACGCAGACAGCGCCGTGATCCTCCAGCGCTACTTGATCGACTGCAGACGCTGACGAGCAATCCTCGACGTATCGGAACTCGGGTATAGGCGCAGCAAGGAGTCAAGCGTCCTGCGCGCCGCAACCTTGTCCTTCAACTCGAGTTGGGCAGACGCCAGCCAGAGCATGGCTTCAGGTGCCTTCGGGTGCTCGGACATGTCGTCAATCAACCTGGT
>Ga0169931_10006220_pt1 | contig 18074 bp, 11 predicted proteins | sample Kivu_15m_20L_FD_129675 | JGI IMG/M metagenome (GOLD analysis project Ga0169931, IMG submission 129675) | Freshwater microbial communities from Lake Kivu, Western Province, Rwanda to study Microbial Dark Matter (Phase II) - Kivu_15m_20L... | ecosystem: Environmental > Aquatic > Freshwater > Lake... | reverse complement strand
TCGGTGTAATGGTTGGTGTTACTGTTTCTGTTGGTGTTATTGTCGGTGTAATAGAAATTGTCGGTGTAATGGTTGGTGTTACTGTTTCTGTTGGTGTTATTGTCGGTGTAATAGAAATTGTCGGTGTAATGGTTGGTGTTACTGTTTCTGTTGGTGTTATTGTAGGTGTAATAGAAATTGTCGGTGTAATGGTTGGTGTTACTGTTTCTGTTGGTGTTATTGTAGGTGTAATAGAAATTGTCGGTGTAATGGTTGGTGTTACTGTTTCTGTTGGTGTTATTGTAGGAGTAATTGTTGGTGTAATGGTAACTGTTGGTGTGTTTGTAGGAGTCTTAGTAACTGTAGGAGTAATTGTTGGTGTAATGGTAGCTGTTGGTGTGATTGTAGGAGTCTTAGTAACTGTTGGTGTGACTGTACGTGTTGGTGTAATAGTCGGTGTTATTGTAGGTGTAAATGTAATGGTGGGTGTTATTGTTGGTGTTATAGTAGGTGTCTTAGTAACTGTTGGTGTGACTGTACGTGTAGGTGTAATAGTAGGAGTCACTGAAGACGTAGGAGTGATGGTAGGTGTTATCGTAGGTGTAAAGGTAATAGTCGGGGTAATGGAAGGTGTAGGTGTTATAGTAGGGGTAATAGATGGTGTAGGTGTAGGGCTTGCTAAAAATGCGTTAATATGAAAGTTTTTTGTTTTAAATTTTGTGTCTAAAATATTTGTATTAAATGATAATACAGGGTATACAGTGGGGGGTAAATAATAAGGTAATAGTAAATTAAAAATATTTCTATACTTATCACCATCACTAAACCTATGATCTAAAACAGCTCTTTTACCTAAATCTGTAATTTTTAATCTAAATGTATTATAACTTACTTCTGTATTAGATTGTTTATAAAGATGAACAGGTGGTGAAAAAGAAGAACCTGCAAGATTTTCCGTTCTATATAACAAATTAAATCCCGTATCTTCACTAGATCTCACGGTAATACTATTAGGTATAGCTACATTGTACCCATTCATAGAAGGTGCAATATTATTGGTACCAAAATTACCTCCAAGATCAAAACCAATAGATAAAGCACATTTTTTAATTCCTGGGTAGTTTCTATCAACTAAAATAGGAATAGGAGAAAAAAGAGTCTGAATAAATGCTTTAGTAGATCCTAATGCATATCCGGGGCCTATCTCATTTGAGCCAGGGACGCTATAACCTGGATCAGGCGTTCCAGGCACAACAAATGGTATACCGCTATCAACTAAGGAAAGACAAAATCCATGATTACCGCTTACTGTAGACCCGTAACAAGAATAATCAAACGCAACATAGAAATCACGACTCGTATCTACTGTTTGATTTAAATAAACAGCAGAAGATTTATCTTGAGGTGTTAATTGATAGTAATTTGGCATATTAATTAAAAACAAAAGCTCCATCTATTACTGTTCCTGCAGAAGGTCCCAATGATAGGTAAGTAAGATATTGTGCAGAAAGAGATGCGTATGCAAAATTGCAGGTAAATACATCAGGAGCTAATTTATACATATAATTGTTAACATTAGTTATAACGCCGTCTATATATTTAAAGTAAATCTTAAAGATATAAAATACGTTGGCTATGTCTTTACCGATATATGAAATAATATAATTTTCAGTTTCACTGTCATATGTCATGAAAGGTTTTTCTATTTCAACAATATTGACATTTATATTTTTACCTGATAGAGAGAAATAGCTTAAATCATAGTAAGATAACTTGCTTTCGTCTTCTAACGGGAAAATCTTTTTGTAACTTAAATCGTCTACATTTACAACATAAATTTCAGGATATACAATCTTGAAATTAGTGTCTCCAAGTAATGGGTGTAATCTTGTCTTACAAAACACTAATAGCTTGTCATTTTCATTAAACCACACGGTAGAAATCTTTTCAAACAGTTTATTACTACCTCTTTGAAAAAATGCATCTGTCTTAGAGACATTTTCTATTAAATTTGTATTGTAATCGAATTTAATTTTATCAAAAATTAAATAATTTTCTGTTTCAAACTGTAGAGAGTCGTAATATAAATCAAAGTTTATAAGTTTGTTATTAAGCTCGTTATTAATAGATTCACTATATTTGACTAATAATCCGCTTAAGGCAGAGGAAACAGGGCTTATTATAGTAGAATTAGAATTTCTAAAATATAGCTTACCGAAATCAACAAATTTTGTTTGATATACAAATCTTTTAGCGGAAAGCCCTTGAACATATTGTTCTGTTTTTGTATTTCTTAAAGGTATGTTGTAATTTAAATAATTGCTTTCTTCAGCATATGTAACTTCTCTAGATAAAACCACATCACCGCATGGAGCGGTATTTCTATATACATAAATAAAACCGTTTATAGGAGTAATTGCAGACTGTGGAGGTACAAAAGTAAATACACTAGGATTTACGAAGCTAGGTCTATAGTCTGGCCCATCTGGTGATGCTCCACTATCAATTAATTGAAGATAATAGAGCGTTTGTGTAGCAGGATCATAGGTAGGTAAATCGGAAGGCACATCAGGTAGAAAGTTGCCGTTAGGATCTAAAAATGTAACGCCGTCAATAGTACTGCATACGAATGTAAGGTCTACTACGCTTGAGCAAAATGTCTCTGGTTGAAATCTGTACGAAATTACAGGTACAACTCCACCTGAAAGTAAGAATTTAGGTGGTCCTTGATTATAATATTGAGCTGATAAAGGTGATGGAGTTAAATAAGACGAGCCTTGGTAGTAAAACCCTGTACCCGGGGGCATATTTGTAGTGGTTTTTAGTATAATACCAGAATAATTTTTTGCAGGATTAACTTCTGTCCAATCAAAATTATATCCTGATATAGAATCGTAGAAAGTATATCCGTCTAATGTAATACAATATTTTAAGCTATCATCTGATGATTGATTTTCGCTAACAAGAAGTTTATTAGGAAATACATCTTTATATAAGCTATACTCATTACCAAAAACGTCAGTTTTATACTGAACTAGAGTTTTGTTAATTGAGTAAAGTTTTTCTATTCTATTATCAATAGGAAACAGATTCTGAGGAACAATAGGAAATACATCTTTATTAGCCCAAAAGGTTTTTTTATCGCCAGCAAAAAAATCTTGAGGATCTGAATACCTTGCTATGCCCTGAAATCCTAAATTTAATGTCTGTTCTCTACTTTCATACGCTCTAAAAATTTGAAAATAAGGGTCGGTTTCTGAGTCACCGAATGCATATTGATTAGAAAAATCTATTTTATTAAAGTAATTATTTTCAGTAAAAATTAACGGTGTTTCAAACTCTTCTTGAGACAGACCAGATACATTACCGTACTTTTTAGGGTCTGGAAATATATAAACAGTGTTGGGTTTTAAAGCGCTTAAATTAGCAGCAGCATTTAAACCAAAATTAGCAAAAGTAGATATACCGATTTTATCTGGTTTAAAGAATAAACCAATCTGTTTTGCTGTTTTGGTAAAGATACTACTAGGAATTGCTGCTACTGCAGGGTATCTTTTATTTACATAATTAGCAAAACTATTAAGTGCAGAAAACAGTTCACCAGTTAAGTATGTAGAGGCAGTAGAATCAGTAGAAAGATAGTAAAAATCAGTTCCTATAAATTTTGTTACTTCTTCTTTTTCAATATTCAAATTTAAGTTGCTTTGTGTCTCAGTATTAACAGTGTTTATAAAATCAGCATCTTTTAAATAATTTAATTGTGTACTACTCGGTCTTACATCTATACTAAAGTTGTTGTCACCTAATTCTATTAAGTAAAACGGATAAGAAGTTATAGCTTGAACTATTGCAGAGTTAAAATTAGTAAATAAATTAGAGTTTATATCATAAACATTATATTCAAAGTATTTTTTTCTCTCACCATTTGTTACATTATATGCTGATACCGGTACGTTGGGACTTATATCAAAATAGTTTGTATATGTATCATACAAATCTTCAACATTAATAACCATATTATTTCTAATATCAGAAAGAGATAAATTTAATGTTCTAATAAAATCGGTTAAATCTTCGGTCTCTAAAGATTTAGAAATTTCATTGTAAATAATTTTTTCTATTCCATAATTCGATCCTTTGAGGTTATATCTAATCTCTGCTGTTTTAACATCATCACGCAAAGTACTGTAATATAAGCATATATCTTTTATTTTTTGTGCAAAAAACGGTATAGCAATAGCAACATCTCTTTTATTACTAAAATCTATATTTTTTAAATAACGCTTTTCATCAGAAGAAGTAAAAGAAATAACAATTTCTTTAATTAAAGATACATATAATTCTCTAGTTATTTCCTCCCTATCGACAATATTTGAATTTTTAGCCTCGTACCAATTGTTTAAGTATGATTGATATCTTACTAGAAAATCATCTACATTAGTAAAAATAGTATTGTTATACTTTAACCACTCCTGAAAGGAGAGAGGCTGATTACTATCAATAGGAATAATTGGTACATTAAGAGAAGTTATAGAACCTTCTATTCTTTCATCTATAAATTTACTTGAATTTACCATTTTATTATTTAGTTGTTGTAGGTTAAGTTGGTTGCGCTTAAGAATAATCTTAATCCCTTAGTTAATTCATAACTTAACAAATTTTGCATTACACCATTATCTTTACTCCAGTTTAAATAAGAGCTATTATAAAAGTTTAACGTTGTATATGGGTTATTCCAATCTACGATATTATCGTATATAGTATCATCAAATACTGGTACGTAGTTATAGAATGAATAGAAATCGCCAATCTCACTGCCAGTTAATGATTTAGGAGCTACTAATCCCCATCCCCAGTCGTAAGAATAAGAAGATAGAGGTATGGTAGTACCGTAATTAAGATATTTGCTACTACTTAATACCTCTGTTTTATTTACTAAAGAATATATTCCTGAGAATTTTTCAAATGATACTAAAGGTACACCAGAAGAAACAGTGCTAGTAAGTGTAGAAAGCTGAGTGCCTAAATTTATACCAAAATTAGGATTTATAATAGTACCGTCTTTATTAAAATTTAATGCAAATTTATTTTTTTCGCCCCACAATTTTTTATGCTTTATAGAAAGTAAATTAACTAAACGTTTAAGTTGAGGAGGGAAAGGATAATTATACTGCTCGAATTGTATAGACAATTCTTGACAAAAAGATAAGAGTTGATCTAGATTTGAAAAGTCTATATCAGCATTATTTGAAACATAATTGGCTATTTTTTCATACACTGTCTTACCTAATTCATAGGGCTGTGCGGATATACCGCCTACTATGCTTCCTATAAATCTATCAAATAAAATATTTCTATCCTCAAGGTTTTCAGAAAAAACTAAAGATTTATAAAAGTCTAATGCATTAAAGTCTTCATTAATTTTATAAACATTATAACTACCAGAAAGAGGAAATATATTAAACGGGCTAGAAACAGCAGATAATGTTCTTAAAGTAGAGGCTGTATCTATGTATTTGTTAAGCCACCTACTGCCTAGCCAATCACCGTAGGCTTGAAATCTTTTTTCTTCAAAAGTAGAAGGCATATTTTGTAAGCTGTTTGGTGGGTAGTTTAAATCTATACTTAAAAGCTGGTTTACTGGCTTAGGTTCTTGAAGAGTGTCAATAAAATAAATTTTATTATTTAAATCATTAATTACCCAGATGAATGCAGAGGTATCAGCAGCTATACCTCCAATGCTTTGTATATAATTTGTTGTATTTCCTGAGCCAGCGGAATAATACGTTTTTTGTCTTGTAAGACCGTCTATTTTTGTTACTGTATCTCTATTTTCTACAACCCAGGCATTTTGCGCGCCGTCTACTGTAATATTACCAATTAGCTTGAATCCTGGTAGCGGGTATCCTGAAACTACATTTCCAAATGAATCAAATTTATATAAGTAATCATTTCTTGCTGTAAGTTCTTTTGCTGATGTAGTTAAATTGTATGTAGTAAGCCAAACAAATTTGTTTCTATCAATACACAATTCAACGGGTGAAAACATCCATGGAAATGGTATTGCTGTTAACAACACACCGTTAGTATCGTATTTTACAAGAAAATTAGATGCAGGGTGAGTATATGACACCCACAGATTATTATCAACATCTGTATCAATGGATGCGGGTAATAATAAATTTTCTCCTGCGAAACCACTTAAAAACGGTATATTATAATCGGAGCTTAAATTAAACACCAGATTATTCATATCTGGTACAGCAACAGCTTTAACATATCCGTTATTTTTGTCTATTTTTATTGCAGATATAGCATCAAAAAGTGCTATCCATAAATCGCTATTTCCATCTAAGCAAAGACTTCCAGGTGCAGCACTGCTTAATACTGGAGAGAGTAGGTTTCTTGTCTCTATACTACTTGTATTGTAATTAAAGTAAGGAAATGCTGATAGAGAAAAGGAAGATAATATATATCCTGCATTATCAAATTTAAATACTTTATCAGAAGTACCGTCTGCAAACCAGGTTTGATAATCTTCACCAAACCCTGCACCTGAGGGTGCTACCTGTATTGCATATACATTTCTATTATTGTTAGAATCAAAAAAGTTTTGATTTGCGGATATAGTTAATGTTAAATAACCTGGACAATTAGTATAAATTTGTACTCTAAAAAATCTTAACAGTACATTATACTGTGGAAGCGCTACCCACCCTATTAATGAATCTTTAGGAAAGCTTAAAGGATCTTGTATAACTAATGAAGCTGTTAACACACAATTTAAAGTAGGCTCGGTTGGAACGAAATAGCCTTTATAAAACGCACCAATCGATTGAGGAATTTCAGGTGTAAAATCTTCATAAAATTTTACAGAAGTAACTGGCTTTAACCCTGTTGACGTTTGTTCGGCTAATCCAAACTGTAAATCATAGCTTGATAGAGATGATAAAAATGCATTAATAGTTGAAGATGATAATGGTGGGTATGTTTTGGTTGTAAACCCTTCATTGTCTTTAAACCTAATGACAAAAGGTATCTCGGTGTTCTGCCAGCTAATTTCTGGAATATAAAATTTAGTGGTTGATAGAGCGCCCTCACCGTCGATGCCAGTTGTAGTTATTGTTAATCTATCAGCCGGATTATGTCTTACTTTAATAATAGGTAAAACTGTTGTTTCTATGTTTTGAAACCCGTAAGGTGGATAATTAACGTATTTAAAAGTTTCATTCGTTTGTGTATATTTGTCATTAAATTTAGAATTATCTAAAACACCATATAAAAATATAGGATTTTCTCTGGTTGTATAATTTTTTACCCTATCATCAACATAATAAAATTCACAAGTACCTGTAGTGCCTGCGAACACACTATTGTTATCATCCTTGCTACATCTTTCTATAATTCCATTATTAATTCTACAATATATTTCATCATTTGTTGTAGTTAGTTTATCAACAGCTCTAAATTCAAATGTTTCGCCTAATTTTTGCTTCTCTAAAAATCTGCTTAAAGATCTAAGATGCGACCATTTATCATCAAAGAAATTATCTACATTTTGATAATCTCCAATAGCACCAGAGGCATAAAGATTAATTGTATAGCCGTGAGCGCTTAGTGCGTTGTAAGATTGCCAGCTAGAATGTCTATCAATGTATAGTGGATCATTAATTTTACTAGCAGGTACATCATAAATAAATTTTCTATAATCTCTAAATAAAACCTGATCTATGACAAAATTATGTATATTTACTGTTGGTTGATAAGAACTATCAAATGCGTTTCCTTGTTTATCGTAAATAGTTAAGCGTATTCTATAATCACCGGGCCAAACATATTGATGTGTGGTGGTGAGGCTGGTAGAAAATGTACCGTCACCAAAGTCCCATCTAATTAATTTATTAGAGATGCTGCTTAGCGTAAATGTAGAGAACGAATTAGAAAAGTCAGGATAAAAGGTAAGCGGTGTATTAGGAAGTGTATATGCAGATAAAGTATCATTACCTGCAAAATCTTTTATGTTAAAGTAAACATAAAAATAGTTTACTTGACTAGCCATTAGAACTCCTGTTGTAATGTCTGTATAGAAGGTGTAATTACAGTTATCTTATTAGCGAAATCTAACACATTATTTAAAAATGGAAATTTATAATAAGGTAGTTTAGAATCTTGGGTTGTTATTTGTATATCAGTTTCTGGGTAAACAGGATTGTAAATTAATAGGCTTATACCAGGTATAGTTATCTTAACACCGTTCTCTGTTCTTACAGTATTAATTACCTTTACACCTTCTAAGGCAAGTATTTGATTTGTAATGTCGGTTAAGCTCATTATACCGCCTAAATTGTCTTTAGATGTTGAAAAGTAATTTGCAAAAATATTTTTTATTTGCTCTTTTAACGATTCAGGATTACGTTTTGATGTAACTTCGCGTACAATTTCTATAAATGTATTATCAGATACAGCAGGAGTTAGCTTCTCACCGGGGAATAAAATGCCTATATCTATAGCCACATAAACAGGGTCGTTAATAATAATTTCTGCTGTGGTAAGTTTTACTTGCTGTAGATCATTTAATAATAGCTGTTTTTGCGCAGAATTTAAATAGCTAGCTCTAGTAGTAAGCGATGTAAGTTTTTCTAATTTAGGAACGGCGTAAATGTAAACATTGTTAAAGTTACATGAATCGGAAAACTTTACTTGATTAAAGAGTACACGGCTTTGAAGATTTGGCTTATCAACGCCTAAATCAAAATAATATTTTAAATGCCCTGAGATATAATCCCAGTTATTTACTGCTTGTACTGAAGAAATAATATTACTGTAATTTTTTGAAACATAATTTATAAAGTCATTTGAAGTAATAAGCCTATACTGGCTTCTAAACGTATTGATAGCGTTATTTTTTATACTTTCTGTAGATTCAACATCAACAAACTTTGTAGATGCATCTATATTTGAAAATTCTAAAGTAGAGGCCTGTAATACTGTTATAAGGCTTAAATTAGAAGGTGTTGTATCATTCTTAATTTGCGTAAATTGTGGTGTATTGTAAAAAAAGAGTTTGTTACCGTTTAAAACACCGGGCCCTACTTCGCCGCTTGAGCCGTTAGATTTTAAATAATATACAGCGACTTCATCGTTTTCATTTAATTTTTTACCTGTAACATTATTGCCAAACTTAATTTCATATCTTAGATTTTCATTAAGTCTTATTTCATATACGGTAGAATTAGATCTTTCAAGATATAAAGATTGTGTTGGTGTCCACTTTGCCCATTTTGGTGTTGGTACGCTATTATCTTTTACATAAACATCAATATTAAAATGATCTATAATATCGTTTACCCCATTACTATCTACTACAGTAACTGTTAATACCTCAAACGGTTCACCGGTGGCTGTATATGTTGGGTATTGTACATAAGAACCTTGATATAGTAAATTATTTTCTTGTAAATCTAGCAGAGCTTCTGCACCACTAATTGTTTTAGCAAATGTAACATCTTGATTAAAAGAATAATTTACTCCATTAAGAGTAAAATAAGAATATCTTGGAATCGTATATATACCAGGTAGTAGAGAATCAGTTGCATTAGCAAGAAAAGATAAAATAGAAGTTTGAAACCCGACAGGGTTGTAGCTAATTAGCTTAACAATCTTATTAATGTTTTCATAAAGCTCGGCAGTAGTAAAAGTGCTTTCAGAGCTAGTTCTATTTAAATAAAAAATTAGAACATGATAAGCATACGCTATAATATCTATAACTGATGAAATATTGCTACCTTCAAAATTTTGATCTGTAAAAATATTGTTAGCGTTTAATCTTGTGTTTATTAAACTCTTTAAGCTTGTAGCATCAAACGCCACATAACCGTCAGTTGGTAGTTCGTAGTTATTAAATTCGGTTGCCATATTAGTTATTAAAGAAGAATCCCGAGTTACTTAATGTACCTACAAGTCTAAAACTACTTGTTGTTTCAAGAGTAAACATAACTAAGGTGAGTGTTATTTCATATTGTTGATTAGTTTCATCAACCTCAACATTTATATTTTGAATTTTAACTCTTGGTTCAAATTTAGATATAGCATTTAGAATATCATTACCAATATTTCTTGCTGTTGTCTCGCTTACTCTTAGAAAGAGATACTTTTGTAAATTTATGCCAAAATTTGGATTGAGTATTCGTTGCCCTGGAACCGTAGTAATAATATTAAAAATAGAATTTCTAATAGCTGCATAATCATAATCTACAACTAGGTCTTTTATTTCTTTATTTTTTAACAATTCATTGTTTTGAGTATAGCTAAAATCAAGATCTAGCTTTAAATCCGTGTAAGTAAAGTTACTTACTGCCTTTTCCGGTCTTGCTATAGATTCTACTTTAATAGTGGCCACGTTATTATTTATATATTTTTTATTCTTTTAAAAATGGTTTTATACTAGTAAAAACAATAAATAATATTAGATGAATAGGAAATTTGTCAAATTATACGAATCAGCACTACAAAGATATACTAATGGTGGGTTTTTAACAGGAGATCATGTTATCTTTAAAGAAGGGTTTCAAAACGATCCTTGGTTTAAAAATTTAGGTATTAATACTAAAGAAAAGTTAAAAGCAATGATTGAGAGTGGTTTAAACCTACGTATATCTGCTATAAAAAACGTTTTACCAGCTGTTGGCGGTGCAGGTAATACAGATTATACAGGTGTAGATTATAATATTGATATTACAACAGAGATGGCTCCAGGAAGATATGGTGATTTTGCAACAGTTCCTGCAAGATTATTAGAACCTAAAAGCTCATATCCTAATTTGCCTCCGGTGCCTGAAGTATTTAAAAAAGACGATCCGGGTAAGCGTGCAGCTATTAAGCCAAAGAAAGTTAAGGATGAAGCTAATGAAGTTCCTTTCTTATCTCCTCGTGATACAAGATTATCTGATCTTGGAAATGGTAAGCTGTCTAAAGGTGATAGAGAGCTTTTAAATACAAATGTTAAGATTCCATCAAGTCCTGCTAAAGGGCATTCAGATCCTGCAAGCTATACAGCAAATTATCTACCAAAAAAGAGATAATTAAATTTCCGATAAAGCAATAAAGCAGGTATAGCAATTTATTTCTTGATCAACAACAAAACTACTTCTGTATATATATTCAGATAAAGTAAGTAAATAATTTTTCTTTTTGTTAATATCAGATTCAGCTTTATCAATAAAATTAAATAAATTGCGCATTAAAATAACATAGTCGCTATTAAACTGTGTCTCGCTTTCGATAAGCGCTTTACGTAGTGTTGTAATATTCTTCTTTTTAATTTCTGAAAAGATTAGTTGTAAAACATCTTCATTCTTTGTATCAATAATTTTTAATTTATTATTGTAACTATGCTTTTGAAGTTCATTAATACATTTACGTAGATCTGGGTAGAAAGATTTAATAAAATCTATAAGTTTAGTTTTATCTGATTGCTCTATTTCAATCTTTTCTGCTTTTAAGATAGCTGCACATCTTTTGACCATTCCTTCTAGCGGCGGTGTAAGATCAAAACTCTGACACCTACTTTGAAGGGGTGTAATGACTCTGTATTTGTAATTTGCTGTAAGTATAAATCTTGTAATTTTAGCAAACTCTTCCATTGTATTACGCAATGCACGTTGCGCATCAACAGACAATCCGTCGGTCTCATCTAAAATAATCACCTTTATCTTACCGTCAATGCTTTTTGTCTGTGCAAAATTAGTTACCTTACTTCTAATAGTATCGATACCGTTTTCGTCGCTTGCATTAATATACAAATATTGACATTCAAGCAATTCATTAACAATAATCTTAGCTAAAGTGGTTTTACCTATACCCGGTGTACCAATAAACAATAAGTTAGGTATTTCTTTTTTAGTATTGAACGATTCAATAATAGATTTATTGTTATCTGATATAATAAAATCAGATAACGTTTTGGGCCTATATTTTTCTACCCAAATATTATTAAAGTTATAATTCATTACTTACCGGAAGAACCAAACCCCTTTTCACCTCTTTCAGATGATTCAACTTTACCCCATTCAACTGGCATAGAAAAATTAAGGTAAACTACAAATTGCGCAATTCTGTCTCCTGCTTTAACTTCATAGTCTTTATCTGAAAGATTATAAAGCTTCACGCCAGCATCACCCCTGTATCCGCAATCAATTATGCCTGGATGAGCTAAAATACTATGCTTAAAACCAAGACCGCTACGAGATTCTACTTTCACCCAATAACCGTCAGGTATAGATGCAAATTTTAACCCTACTCCTACAACAGTGTTACCTTTGGCAGGTATAGTTTTATCTTCTATAGAATAAACATCGTATCCGGTGTCAGAATCATGGTTTTTCGTAGGTAGTTTTGCTAAATCATGTGTCTTTTCAAACTTTAACACAGGTAAGAATTGAATATTTGGGTCTATTTCACGGCTATTACGCGGATCTATACTATACATATACAAATTATAGTATATACATTATTAAGATCAATAGATTAAATAATTTTATGAGTGAAGAGCTTAATGAAATGGTAGGCGACTTATTAGAACAGCTAAATGATGCCAATAAAAAAGCCGAAATAGCTAAAAAAGAATCTAATCCATTAAAAAAAGAGGATATGGAAAGATTTGTTGTTGAAAAGGCAGGAAAGCTAGTCGAAGAAAGTTTAGAAGTCGTTACAAATGTAAAAGATTATATTTCATCAGCTCCTGAAAGTAAGGATGTTGGATCATTAGCAGAGTTAATTGCAGCTACCTCTACAGCAATTGAAACTTTGAATAAAATTATAGTGACAGACAAGAAAAATGAAACTCTTATGAAAGCTAAAGAAATGGACATTGCATCAAGAAAAGAATTAAAAGAATCTGACAATCAAACAAAGCTATTAGCTACAAGAGAGCAAGTTTTTAAAATGCTTATAAACAGTGCAAATAAGAGTGCTGAAATAATTGATGTTTAAAAGTCTTTTTTGTTAGTACATTCAAAAAATCTTGAATAAAAGTCTTTCCATATTTGCTTAAAGTCAGGAACAATATCTTTAAGTATATTTTTAAAGTCATCGACCTTAGGAAATTTAGGTAATAAGCTTTTTATCTTATCTTCTATATTATCAATATCAAAACTACCTGTAATATTATCCCAATCTATCTTTCCTATTATAGGAAGCTTAAAATTACATACAGTTTCTTTTGTCTGTTCAGCTAAAGCTAAAATACTATTTGCATCTGCATTTTTTAAATTAGTATTAGTCAATATTGCAGCTATTTCGGGAAAGGAACCTGAGTCGACAGAGGGCAACACATTAGGCATATTAAGAACAGGAAGAGTAGCGTTAGAAACAATGTTATTTACAGAACTCGCGAGTGTATTTGTAGGCCCAAGGGTTTCTTGAATACCGGGTAAATTAGATACACCGGCTTTACTAACAGCGTTATTAAGATTTGTTAAATTTACATTAGGGGTTCTCACATTACTCAATGCAGCGTTTAATTTTGCTTGTGCGGCACCTGTTAGTGATGCGGGAGTTGTGATTTTAAATGTTCTTTGTTGATACTTAAACTTATCATTTATCTGCTTTGTGGTTATATCGTTTCTAAAGTCACTTCTTAATTGCGTTTTGCGAACAACACTAAGGGTACCTTCAATAGTTTTAGAACTCATAGATTCTTGTGTTTTTCTCTGTAATAAATCTAAGCTTTGAGCTAGATTTTCAACATTCATCTTAAACTCTATAGGAGTTATAGATTGAATATTTGCAGAAACATAATTTCTAGGGTTATAGCCTATCTTGTCGTTAATATTACTAAAATAACACACATATTCATATAATTCTTTAAATTCATTTACTAATTCGCTAACTAAAGTATTAATTTGATTATAAAAAGTGAGATAAAAGTTTAAATCTGTAACTAAATTTAATCCATGAGGTTGAGTAGAATCAATAGCAATATTATTATCAGAAACTCTCTGTAAATTTATTAAATTGTTTTTCATTAACTTTGTTGTGCTAAGACTTAGCTCTTCGCTTACATTTTTTGTTGAGTCGCTAAGTTTATTTGTTAAAGAAACGGGTATTGTTGATGGTGCCCCAAACGAACATGTTAAATCGAACAATGGTGATACAGAATCATCAAACTTTACTCTAGTATTTGCAAGAAGCCCTATACTATCACTGGGTGTACTTAAAAATGAGTTTTTAGCTAGCTCTACTGAGTTTTTAATTTCTTCTATACTTGAATTAAATTTTTTAAACCAATAGAAAATAAAATCATTTTCGTAATTTCTTAATTTAGAGATATCTAAAGTGCTAAAAAATGATGTTAAATCTGTAATAGGATCGCCACTCTTCTTAGCATTCCAAAATTCAATAGATGTAGTTAACTGTTCTGTAAGATCTCCTGTATTTCTTGTTTCAGAGTCGGGTTGCAATTCCTTAACTGAGGCAGAAGTTGTAGAAGAAGGTACTATAGATGTATTAGGAGGTGTAACACCTGTTGGCGGATATACTTTTACCTTTACAACCTGCGGATACTCTCTTACAAACCTTTGTTGTTCCTCATATGTATCAAAATAAACATCAATTACAGGTTGACCTCCTGTTCTTTTACTTGCAGTTCTTTTTACAACCGCACTGCCCGTATCCATTGCAAGATAATTGCTTCCTAAACCTGGTAAAGACACTGTACTTCCATAAGGAATAACGTTTTTATCTACAGCAACACTCTTTCCCTGCACTAAAGGCCCATACTTCTTAGACATTGAAGCGAGGCCTTGTTGAGTATATACATCAGACCCCGGTTCATTTCTAGAATATGCAGTAATTCTAGCTTCTACCTCATAAGCACCGTCTTCGGATAGTGCAGGTGGTTGCTGAGTTATTGCTTTGGTATCTGTTAAGCGCAGAGGTTCGGGTGGGCCATAGGAAATACTACCTATAGAATCAAGAAAGTTAGAGTATTTTTTAACAAATTCGGTAGAGTTAGCTATATTAGAATCAACTAACTCGGGATATGATGTTCTTGTATTAGTTTTTATCATATTATCTGCTATTTATTAAGAATAAGTTGTCGTAGCTATATGTTTTTACACATCTTAATTCGTTAAAATACTCATTACCTTCAAAAATATGCTTTACCTCAACAACAAAATATACCCCTAATAGCTTACTATCAAAATCACTGTAAGGAATAGCACCATCTCTATCAATACCTATAAATTTACCTGCTTCTCTATGGGTTGAACCGGGTACTTTAAATAAAACAGTATTGTTAAGAAAGATGTTACCGAATAGCGCCTTATTTCTACCAAATGATAGCCTTTGATCTGCTGCTTCAACAACAGAAAATATGTTCTTTACATTTTTTTGCAAGAATCTATATTCTCCGGGGTAAAAATTTATGTAAGCGTTATTGTCTATAGATAAACTGTTAAAAGGCTTTACATAATTGTCTGAATATACACTTAAGCAGCTTGACATTGTGTTTCTTTCTTCATCAATATTAAATGTTTTACTGTCATAATCATAACTATGAATGATTGTAGACACAATTTCTTGTTGAGAATAAATACCGGGCATTGCATCATAGGAAAAATTGTTAATAGTTCCAAATTTTCCTAAGTATAAACCGTTTAATGGTGTGTAGGAGACAGCATTAATACCAAATTCATTTTGTTTATCTGAGTATATACCTAGTTTAAACGTTTCTAGATAATATTCCCCTACACCGCTAGTGTTACCGTTCAATGCTTTTTGAAATATTTTATTTAAACTTTGTAATTTAAATACGTTTGATCCTCTTTCTAGCCTTAAAAATCCTTGATCATAGTTATCATTTTTATCAGAAACGTGCCTAGACATTAGATACTGTAAGCAATCTATGCCTTTGTATCGAGCAGGAGCAGAAAAAAATACGGTGGTTGCGCCTTTATCAAATTCTTCATCGCTTACACTCGCACTCCAACCATCATCCTCATTAAAAAACTCCTTTAAAAAGAATTTTACAGCATCTCCTGTATTTACACTTCTATCATTATCTGATAAATTAGTTACTTGAGAACCGTCAACATAGTTAGCAGTAGAAAAATATGAATTTTTTTCCTTTAAAAACTCATAATGAATATCCCAAAAGCTTAGTTTTTTAAACTTTTCACCCGGTAGCGTGCCTGGTATTTCCTCAGAATCATAGATTGAAAAGGTAAAAATTAATCTAAAGACATCTTCTGCATCTTTACTATCGGTTATTCCGAATGGCGATTCATCCAGCTTAGGCATTATATCTATTATTAACATATCTCTAGAATCGCCTTTAAATATAAACCCTTTGTTAGGCGTAAAGGTTGAAGAGGTGCCTAACTTTTCATTGTTTTTAAAATCAGCTAAACGTTCAACTCCATCAAATCTATTATTAATTATAATATACCCTTTATGATAGAAATTAGTAAAGGTATCTTCTATTACTAATGAATTAATAGCACCTATCTTTAATTCCTGATATCTACCATCAGCAGTAAACAACCCTACATTAAACTTGTAGTGATTGTTATTAATAATGTTATCAAAATTAACATTAGCTAAACTTGTTTCTGCCATAAATTATTTTAAAGATAGTTTAATTTCGTTTAAAATAGTATTTACGTAAATAGGCTTAATAATCTTTAACAATGTTCCTCGGTCTGGGTATTTGACGGGATTGTAAATTTTATTAGTAAGACAAATTAACCACCATAAATCAATGGTTTTGTAAGCATTAAAGCTAATGATCGTCCACGGGATACGCTCATTTACAAGCTGATAATATATAAAATCATCATTAATATTTTCTGGTAAATATATAGATTGTAAGAGATTATAATAATATTGATTTATATTTTCATTTTTATATAATTTAAAAATATTTTCATATCTTGTGTTTTTTAATGACGGCAATGCTTTTATTTTATTTTGATAATTACCGTTTTTCATAAAAATATTTATCTGTTAATTATGTTACGCACTAAATCTACTACTTGCGATTCTCTAGTAGAAGTAGTTACAACTTGTTTACCATTTAAAATACTATACATAAAGTTTTTAGATTCTGCAATAAGGCTTTTTACGCTTATTTTAACATTATAAGCATCAGGAATAATAGCTGTTATTTTTCTAGGCGTGCTAGAGTTATTAAAACCTCTTACTAAATTCGGACTATTAAATATTTTATTAACAATACTCGTAATCCCGGGTTGTATGGGGCTTGTTGTGGGCGAAGACGCATCAATATTGATATTATCTATATAAGAAAGGTCAAAAGTTAACTCTCTTCTAGATCCTTGAAATTCAACCGCAATACTAGATATGTAACAAAATGGAAGGAATTTAACTCCAGGAATTTCTACTTGGTAAATCGCGGGAGGATCGATTAATGAGGTGTTTCGTCTAGAAGGCTTATTGTTATACAGGAGTAAAAACAATAATTCCCAATTTCTAATTACATCATCAAATGCAACTGACCCGGTATTAATTAAAGGAAAAGAAAAAGAAAATTCTTCACCTTCTTCACTATAATTATAAAATTTAGACTTCTCTACAAAACTTATAGATGCAGGGCCTCTTAAGATACTTGCTATGCTTGCAACATCAGTTAAAAGTTCTGCGCCTTTCTTTAAAATCCCTAAAAATGGGTTAGGAGCATCATTAGAAAATGCGTTCTGTTGAGCTCCACTATAATTATCGAAATAGGGAAAATGAAATTCCCACCCCGTTGGCTCAGTAATGTAAAGGTCTCTGTAAGGTCTTAAATAAGGATTAGTGTCAAATATATTGTTATCGTCTTGTAAAAACTCAAATTTTTCTTTTAATTGATCACCTAGCGTTTTACTACCAACTTCTGTAGATACTACTGCGTCTTTTGTTCCTTTTACTACGTTAATAATTTTATTTTTAGTATCTTCTGGTAACTTGTCTAGTGCTGCATTTACAGAATCCTTAGTTACACCATAAGAATATTTTAACTGGGAAACTAAAGCATTTGTTTTAAGCTTCTTTTCTGTTAAAATAATCTTAGGTACTTCTTGCCTGGCTTCTTT
>Ga0169931_10006219_pt1 | contig 18075 bp, 2 predicted proteins | sample Kivu_15m_20L_FD_129675 | JGI IMG/M metagenome (GOLD analysis project Ga0169931, IMG submission 129675) | Freshwater microbial communities from Lake Kivu, Western Province, Rwanda to study Microbial Dark Matter (Phase II) - Kivu_15m_20L... | ecosystem: Environmental > Aquatic > Freshwater > Lake ... | reverse complement strand
TATCTTTAAGACAAGATTCTTTATTTATTTATTTGCTAAAATTACTATCACAGATAAAATCTTCAAGTATGTCATAGGGATTTATTAGTTTGGTTTATATATTTTCATTCTTGTTATTAAGGACAACCCGATCTAATTTTTAAAGCTCAGTATGCTAGCTGAATTTTGGCTCATTTTCACATGTATCATCTGCAAATACAGTATTTTATATCTCTAGCTACTATTAACCAAGTTTTTTTAGGTAGTTTTTATTCTATTATTGATTGATAAGTTTTTTGCCTTACTCTTCCTTCTAACTTTTTCTGAACATTTCCTAGAGAGAAGAAAGGCCAACTATATGCTATATTTGAGCTTCTTACAAATTTTAAATTTCATTCGGTTATATTTCCCAATGATCAGCTAGATTGTTTTTACTCTGCATTTCTTCTTGGATCTGATTAACGACTCTTTATGAAGACTCATTTCGCTACGAATCTACTAAAAGTGAAACTATTTCACTTTGCCAAGAGATCAAAGAAAAAATTACTATAAAAAGAGGTCGAACCGCAAATGTTTCTGCTGCGATTGCAATTAAAAAATTGATCAAATAGTTATAAATGTGACTATTGATGTAATTTTTATAGCAAAGTCCACAAAGAGTCAGCTACAGGCTCATAGAAATCAAAGCCATAGATAAATATACAATTTTTTTAAAATCTAAGCTCTAACAGTTTGTTTATTAACTATAAACCTAATTTTTTATTGTTTTTTAGTATTTTTGTTTAAACATTCTGCATTTGCTTACAAAAAAGATCAAAGAAATAGATGGACCAAAAGCCAAAGCAACCTACCAGTTCGCTGTAAAGTAAACAAAAAAATTGATTATCGAGCATATGAAGAGCTGCATCATGATTCTTTTTTTATATTTTTGCCCACAGATACAAAAGATAGTGTAGTTACGTACCATAAAAACAAGTGTTTAGCAAAAACTTGACCTTTATGTGCTTTATTAAGGATTTTTTGTTTTATTTTTTTGTATTAGTTATATATTGATTTGTTTACCATCGACGTTTTTAGTCTAATTTCTGAGCTATCTAACTGTAGGTTTAAGCACAAGAATCTTTAGAAAAAGTAGAGAGATATTGAGACAGAGAGTTACAGGAAACAAGTCGATCATTTTTTAAATATTAACCGTCTAATAACTAAAATAAATTAGAATCAAAAAATTTTAAAATAATGCAATTTTATTATGTATGAGTCTAGTTATGATATAAGATTTGATTGGTTTATGTTGTATATACATCACAAATCATTTGTGTTTTTCCATCTGCATCAGAACATGCCTTCCATATTGCGATTTGCTTATTTCCTGGCAGTTTTATTTGAGCTCATTCTTCAGCAACTGTTTTTTGTCCTTCTAGCATCGCTCCAGTAGACTCTGAATCACATAGTTTCCGAACTGGTTTTTCGCAAGAGTAACGAACCTAATTAACATCGACATTACTCATGATTGTCCACTAGTTTTACGATGATCATATCAATAAAGCCGCTGCCTGCTGATTTGATTGCTTTTTCGATGACGTTGCTGGCAAATTTGTTGCAGGAAAGCTCAACGAAGTGCTAGGTTATCCACTCGAGCACTTGCTTGTGGTGCTATTTGGCTCGACTCACAATATACTGCATGATGTAGTTACCGTATTGGCATTTCGACAAAGGAATGCTCATCGCTATCAATTTCTCCATTATGAATTCTCGACTCTCAGCGTTCTGTGCATTTTATAAGTATTTTTGAATCACTCTGCATCCGTAAGCGTGGAAAGAAAGTTTTTATATCTATATATCAAGTTTATTACGTTGTCAGTGATAATTTTTGCAATACTTTGGACAGAAACTTCGCTGAAAAGTTCTAGAATTCTCTGAATAATGTGATTTCCATTTTGATTCATAAGTATCTGTAGAAGATGAGGTTGTAGTTGCTTCATTATTTAAGCCTGCATTTGTGGATCACGAGTGGCGTACTCGACTATCTTCTGGACTACTCTGCACCCGAAACTATGCAAACTTATGAACAGCATATCTTTTTTCACAAACTCATAAATGGCCTGCTTGTGTTTTTCAGCGCCCACTTACACAAATTTTTGAATCACATAGTTTCCGAATTTATCATAGATAAGCTATCCCATTCTGTTTTGAATGGCCTAAAAAATCTTGCCCAAAACGAATTAATTGGCTGTCTAGAGAGTGGTTTGCAGATTTCTTGAGCCATATTGGTCTTTGCACCACTCAGATACATACTCAAGGTTATTTAAAATTTATTATTCCGGGGAAAGTGAGGAATAATAATGAATTTCGGGTATGCCGATGTTCTGATAGCTCTGGTAGTTTTGATACTCCATGTCGTTCTGGAGACTCAGTCTGGGTGATAGTTGACTTACTTTCTGGTGTTGTTAAGCTGTAATTCAAACTCTGACGTCTATCTTTATTTTTATTTCATGCTGTTTTTCTGGGGCGTGTTGAAAGCAGAGACTGCCCACGTCTTTTCGGTCTAGTCGAAAAAGTCTTCCTCGAGCTAGATGATGGCAGAGTTACTCGGTAGCCGAGGTTGAAAAAAATGGGCGGGGCAGAAAAAGCCATTTCTTTGTTGTTTTGATGAGTGTTTTTGAGAGAAGTAGCAGTGGGTACATCGTCATCTAAGTTATTGAGTGAGTTACCATCGAGTAGATGAGAAGGCAGGTATTTTTAGTCTTCCTACATTAATTCTTTATCCATTGTAATACTATGTGATTATATGACCCTATTAGGCTTATGATCACCTAATATCATTCAATACACTTAGCTTTAATAGTAACATATATATAATTCAGATTATTGATCATCATTTAGGTTGTGTTGTATTAAAAAGTGAAGATTTTCCTGGGGTAAATAAGCTAGACTGATTTGTGGTATTTGATGAGTTTGTCTGTTGAAATGCAAAAATATTATTTGGTAATGTGTTTTGTGTATTTGCACTTGCAAAAATATTCAAATTCGCTCCACTCGAAAAAGGGTTAATTTTTTCAGAAGAATTCTGACTTTCATTACTTTTTTAAATGTTTTTAGTGTCAGCTACATTTGTTTTTTCTTAAATCTCTTTGGAAGGAGTATTTTTCTTGGTTTATTCAAACATATTCAAACTTTAAGAAACATTAGCAAACATACTTTAGTTTTTTTTCGGACTTACATTTTTATTATCTTTTGGTTTGTTGCCGAATAGTGTCTGACTTTCAGATGCATTATTTATAAGATTACCGAATAAAGATGGCGAAGGAGATGAGCTGGGTTTGTCTGGTGATCCAAACATATTATCTACTGTCTGAAAGTTTGGCAAAGCAGAGCCTATCGGATTACTTTTAAATTAGATTTATTGATGTGGTTTTGTTTAAGCAGCAACTTTTAATTTTTAAGGCTGCTTTTGTGGTGGAAGCAAGCCGAACAAACTTGAAGAAAATTCATGAGATGATTTAGTTTATTGTGGCAAACTTGAGCCAGAGGAATTTATTTTGTCTTTTTTTTACTAATTAAGCTTTAACTAAGTATTACTTTTAGAATTTTATGTCGGTTTGTTTTTAGTAAAATTTTCAAACAAACTTGGTGAAATTTTATAAGAATTTTTTTATTTTTAATTTGCTCTGATAGGGGCCTAGCTCTACTTCTTAGCTTGTCCATTATTTTAACTGATTGATTTAATTGGTTCTCTTTTTTGTTCTGTTATCTGTTCTTTGATCGAAGTTTTTTGTGTTTTGATTTAGCAAATCTATTTACTCTTGCCATTTTATTCATATTCTTTGATAATTTTTGCTAAGTATTTTTCTTTTTAAGCTTCTTAGGAGCCCTCCCAAAGTTTTTGATGTTGTTCATTAAGAATTTTATCGACTTCAATCCGATAATCACTTTTGCTCAGACTTTTTTGCATTTTGATAACTCCTTATTTTAAAGCTTGCGACATGGCGTCAATCACTTCTCTTTCTGATGGATTTTGAAGTCGCTATATGCTCTTTAGCAGTCCTTTTTTGTAGTGTTTGTAGTTCTATCTATGCTGATTTATGCTCATTTCAATCAGTCTTTCTTTAATTTGAGTTTAAATTTGAGGCTTTTGTAGAAGTTAAAGCTTGCGATTAATGTCAAGTTTTGACAAAGTTGACTACATAATAATTATAAAATGGAGGCAAAATCAGTCACATTAATACAAATTTTTAAACTCTAAACTCTTATATTAATCATTTTGTTTTTAAATGATAAATATATTAAGATTTATAGTTTTTAATTGCTTTGATTAAAGTTGAGAATATGGTGCTGTTTTTTAACAGTGTTATAATGCAAATTTCGCTGGATAAAACATGCGAAGAAAAGTAAAATATACCAGCAACAACTCAAAAAAACAGCTGCTACCTCTGATAAAAAACTCTTATATCTCAAGAACGAGTCCTAGAGTGGCTCAAAATAATCGAAGTCTTCCTAAAACTCCAGCTCTACATTTATAGTTAGCGCAGTAAAACAGAAATCAGATAAACAAATACAACTTAGAAGGCATTCGTAGACCTCTAAAAGATAAGTTGAAGGCAGTTTATCAAAAAAAGAAAAACTTATAACCTTCTTCCTGTAACGAATAATCTAGCATATGTAATGATGAGGACGGCAGAAACATAACAAACAACTTTCAAAAATAGATAGAAAAGAACCTCATTATGATTAAGCGGCATAAATAAAGTCAGAGACGGCTGGCAACATAATAAAAAATTAGGTATAATAGTTCACAATCGATCTAGTAGTCAGCAGAATTACCAGTGAAACGTAAACGTAAAAGATATACGACTAATTTTCAAGATGAAGTTTTCTCAAACCTTACTTAAATAATCGCTAAGTCTCAAAATAAAACTCCACTTATAGAAGAAAAAGATTATGACTCAGCGGCCTCAGTCATAAATGTGAAAAGTCAAGGCCATACTCGCAAGAATAGATAAAAAATCAAAACTGAAGCCTATGGTGCATAATTTTAGCCTAAGATGTAGTAAATAAAGCATAGCTAAAATTACTTGTAGTGGCGTAAACTTTCGATAGATTCTGAAGATAACTGCAAGATGAGCTACAACATTTCTTCTTACGAAATAGAAACAGATCGGCTTGAAAAAATAAGAATCAAGAATGAACTGTCTCTTAGAAAGTACTTTGAAGGCAAAAGCTACCTTAATAAATTAGTTAAATATAGGGATTCTTCAACGCTCATCTCACAGTGATTGCTAACATACTCTTTCAATATTTGATTTAGCAAATAAACATCTATTTTTAATATTTTTTAGATAATCTTCACGCCGATCATTTTTTAGATATTTTATTTTTCTGTTTAGATTCGATTTTAGTTTTTTCTGCCTTTTTCTAAACTGCTTTTTTCTAAACTACTTTTTTCTAAGCTACTTTTTTGTTTTTGCTATTGGAAAAAACAGTAGTCGAATCGAAAAGAATGGCATACGAGCAAAGGACTATCAGAGCTAAAATAATAAGGTATTTAACTGTCTTCAAGGTTGCTATTTTACCTGGAGTGTCTACTAATACATAATCTTCTTCATTTTCTTAAAGTTTGTGAGAGACTTACTTTTCTTCTTGATTTTCTCTGCCCATTATAAACAAAATATTAAATATGTAATCTTAATTTTTACAAATATCATTTAGCCATCAAACGTTAATACCAATTTCTGATTCTTTTTCCTAACATTTTTTATATCTTATCTCCTATTTTGGTTATTTTTTAATCGTGAAATTTTTACTTAGCTAGTCTATGAGTTTAAACGTCTTCGCTGTATTTTTTATACAATTTTTGTCTAAATTAATATTAGCTTTTTAGTTGTTCCTCAGTCATACTTCTAAAGGCTCTATTCCATTGTTCATTCTTCTTCATATTTAAATAAAAATTATCGAGTTCATCAGTAGATTTTTTGTAAGTTTTATAGTCCTATCTGGAGTGTTTCATGTAGCCTGATCTATATACAGCCCACTAAGCTCTGCTCATTTGACTATACGCCCCGTATTTAAGTGGTCTGCTATAATCCTGTGGATTTGCAAGAGACTATTAATCCTCTTAAGTGTATGAGTCCTTATTGGCATCATATTATTTTCTCAGTTGGGCTTGACTTAGAACATTATAAGCTTCGTTTATTTACTTGAATTTTGATTAGTTGCCTTTGTTTACATCAGGATGGTACTATTTAGCTAGTCTGTAAAAACTTTGCTTTATTTAGTGCAGTTATGCATTCGGATTTACTCCTAAAATTTAGTAGTAGTCCTTTCTGAAGTCAATAAAATTTTAGTCAGAACGATAAAAATATCTGTTTTGAATCAAGAGTCCTTGTGTAGGCATAAAATGGGTTGTTTTAGTGCTAATATTAAGTTTTGAAAGCTAAAACGATTTATTTCTAGCTTGAATCGGTCTTATACTTATGCTTAGTCTTCTAAGAATCATACCTTTTATATACAAAAAATTATTATCTTTGGCCTATTAAAAAATCTACTAATAATATTAGCCTTTATTATTAGAAACGATATTTTATTTTTATTAAGTTTCTGTTTACATAAATTATAATATCAATCTTAAAAATGAGATTCTGTTATATAATAAATGAAGGCAAGGTCTACAAAATATTCTTTATTGAATACTACTGAAGCAAAATAAAAACTGCTAGATGACGAGAATATTGAAACCATTTACGGGAATAGTAAATCTTAATCCAATGATGTTCCTTACAGTCGACTATAAACCTCGCGTTAATCTGTATATAATCAGGAACATCAAAGATTAATTAAACTAAAAATAACCTAAAAAATTAGCCTGTATTCGTGTCAAATTCATCTAAGCCAGATCATGTTTATTTAAATAACAAAAATGAGCAGAAATTTTGTAAATAAGTTAGCAGTCAACTGCAAACTTCTTTATATCAAAAGTATTCTTTTTTTAAGTAAGCCCATATTCTAGTAGTTCAAATACGAATTTGTGTTCTTCAAATATAAAAAATCGACCTCCCTTATTTCCTTTAGTGTATTTCTTATATAAACTTAGAATTACAGCTTGTACACAATGCAACTGTAAACAGCGAATTGCTGGCAATATAAATCAATTTTATTGTTGTCAGTGTGGGCATCTTAACTCAATTGAACCTAGCTTTGGAATGTTTATTTGTGGTGTTTGCAATTAGCGAGTCCCGTACAAGTTAGGTGTTAGCGATTATATAAGATGCCATATTTGCTCAACCGTCAATAAAGTACCACAATATAAACCTACCTCTAAGATTAATGCCGAGTCTTTCAAAAAATAAAAATAATAGACAAAGTAGCTTACATAGATTTAAAAAATAAAATTAGAGATAGAAAAAGGCTAAACTTTATGATCATTTATTCATTTCAAAAAATTAATTTTTCAATAGCCTTTTTAATCGGTAAATTAGCTGTCTTTCCAGAATCCATCAAAGATTTTCCTCTCTGTTTCTAATTTTAAAACTCCTCTGCCATTTCTTTATCCTGCTTTGACGTTTCCTTGGTATATGCTGCCGTTTCCATAGTTAATCAGACACTTTCCTTAAGCTTATTATCTTACAAAATTTCCATTGTAATTAAATCCATAATTTGTACTTATTTTACCCTCACCGTGTCTTAAACCTTACTTAAATTCACCATCATACTCTGTTCCATCTAACCAAAGATAAAAACCTTTACCCTATGGCTGTCCTTATACGTAATTTCCTTAATACCTGTCTCCATTGGGAAATCTTTAAATTCCTTTGCCATGTTTCAAGAAATTTTTAAAAGAACCCTCGTAACGCTGGCCTATATAGAATATACAATACCATTTTTCATAATATGTACTCCTTATCCTTCTACGATATTGCTACTCCATTATCCCATGTAAGAGTGGCCAGATGGACATGTCCACAGGCCTACTCCATGTCTTTTTCCTTGCTTCCATTCGCCAGAATACAATTCACCATTTTTGCAGTTAAACTCTCCCCTGCCTTACTTTTTGTCATTAAAGAAGTTACCGTTGTATATTCCAGTTTAAGTCTGTTAGTATCCTTTGATTTTTTGATTATCGTGCCAAATGCCTTCAAAAAGATAGTCTTAAGTTAAAAGTATGCCTTTTCCTTCTTTGATTCTTTGAAAACCTTAGCCAAAATACAAATAATTTTCACCCAAATCTACTATGAAAGTTTTTTGGCGAATAAGTTCTTAAATTTTAATTTCTACAAAATTTGGACGATAGTTTTTTATAAAAGCAATCACCTATTTCTAGTTAGGCAGCTTTCTCTTTATTAATTTTTTATTTGACCCGTCTGCACTAAAAAATTTAAAAGTATTTGCAGTTGTTTTTTATTTCATTATTGCAAAATATGTTTTAAATTTGAGAGGATTCGTCTACTTCCACTCTCTCTTTTTTCTTTCGTTTTTGTTCTCAACATAGTGTTTCATTGGTTCTTATCGTAGAGAATACTATTTTTTGCGTTTCTAATCTATAGTTTTGAACTAAGATTTGTATTATTAAAACTCTTAGTCTTATATCGTCAACTTTATGTTATTTTTATTTTTTTTATCTAAACGGTCATCTTTCTATTTTTTTAATTGTATTTTTGGTATATTTTTTAGCATTTTGCGTCGCTTTTTGTTTTTAAATTTTGATTAAGATCTCTTTTTCTATACTATGAAATCATCTTTCATATAATTTTTGATGATTTTTTATTATCTTTATTTGTTTTTTATTTCTGTTTACTTATTTAAATTGAATCTAGGAAGCATTAAACTTCTTTTCAAACTATGCTACTATTGTTGATGATTCTTTTTGTATGCTATCTAAACGCTTTATGAACGAAAAATAGGGCTTTGAAGTGATTAAGGTTGCTTCAAGACACTAAGAAGAGCTCTCAACTCAGAGGCAGTGTCTGTAGATGGTTGAGTCATTCTTCTATGAGTTAAAGTGCGCTTACTATGGGATGGCTTTGACATTGCCTCTTATTTAGCTATTATAAACAAAACATGTAAAAAATTATGACTTACAATATTAATAGCTTGATCGACAAATAATAAATTAAGTCATTTAGAACCGGATCTTTTTTTTCTTTAATCTCGAGACGAAATTTTTAAATTCTTTTGTCCGACAGCCTGACTTTATATACTAAAAGCCAATTATTTTTAAGCGATCTCATGAGCGATCCGATTGAGTTTCTAAATGTCTTCGACATCGACTATTTCTTCATTAGGAGCTGCCTGGCTATGAGCTTTTTCCTAAAAGTGCTACATAATTTGACCAACATCATCATGATACTATTCGAATAGTTTTTCTGCTAATTTGTCCTTGATATCGTAGTAGTGCAGCATCGCGTGCTTGAGCTCTTCTTTAGTCACAGCTGGAAACTTCTTTTGCTTGAATTTTTTCAACTATCTTAAAATTAGATTACCTTGGTATCTATAGGTTCATCGCTGACAATTATTATGTTATCGTGTGGCGAATTATCTCTTATGAACTAAATTTACTATATTGGGATCTCTTCATAGTCTTCCAAGAAAAATACTTAGGTTCTCTAGCGTCGCCTTACCCCCAGAACCATCTGCATATAAAAATGTGTTTCTTTCATAGTTTTGACTAGTCTTTTTGATTTTTTATTGTTTGTCATATAGCGCTTCAGAACAACTCCTTTTCCTTATTGAGACTGTATATTTGCTTGATGCTCTATGAAATTTTTAACCCCACTTGAGCTCTACCCAATTAAAATGACATATTGTTCCTTCATCAAGTAAGATCTTAACTTTTTGTAACGCTCTGTTTAAAAAACTTAATTGATTTTGACGAAATCTACTGCTTTGTGAACATCTTCAGCTATAAAAATGACGAGCGACACAAAGAGGTTGATTATTCCGATCAGAAAAAGAGTTATGACAATGAGCAATAAGCCCAGCTTCATTAATTAATTAATAAAGATTAACTACTATAGCATAAAATATATTGTAATCATAAAAGACTAAAAAAGAATTCAATCGCTAGTTTTTATGATACAAAAGATTTTTTTAAAAATTATTAGCACTTAATTAAAGAGTATTTAATCAACTTTTTGTGTAATTCATAGCTTTAAGACTCCAGTTTTTGATAGATTTTATAGGGTAAATATACGTTTAATCGATATTTTTCCACATTACTGCTTGTCCGTACTTATGATAAAGCATCATATTATAGACTAACACTAAAACTAAAAGAGTAAGAACCAAAGTTATAGTCGTCGATCTGATGTTAGATCGAATAAAGTTCAGTACCAGATAGAATATTAACATGGCTTCGCAAATCACAATCCAGTTTGCTATTTTTTGTAAATTTTAAAGCTAAATCGGAACGATTCTATGCAGTTTTCTTAGTGTTAAAGCAGTTTATCTAGAAAAAGGCAGGGTTTCGACTGAATAAATGCAAATGTTAGGATCGAAACACAAGAAAAGAGTCGAATGCATAAAGGCTAGAAAGGTTAAAGATATGATTGCCAAGGGTATCACTAGACATTTATTTTTCATATGAAAAAATTATAAAGTATATATGTAGATATGATTGCACGACTACTTATCAATTTATAAAACTATGCTAGTAATTTTTTTGTCAATAATTTATGCAAATACGCTAAAAAATTTCTTTTTACGATTAATTTATAACTTTAATTTATAAAAAATGGATAAATTTTGCTTTTGGGATGCAAAATGCCTCGAAGATACCATAATAATACTTTTTAACAGCGCAGTAGCGATTTTGATAATGGGTTTCAGCATCGTTCGTCTCTTTAAATCAATCACTAGAAGGTACTAAATAGACGACTAAAAGAGGACTACTTTTATCAACATCTCAATGCTCATAACTATTTGGGGAATAAGTAAAAAAAATATTAACATAGCTTATCTAATCGAATCATCATACGCAGTTTTAACATTTTTTTAATAAATTAACATTGATCCACCCCCTATGGACCTTGCAGATTAGTCTGTTAAATATGCAATCTTAGATAAACTGCCAATATTCTTGGTGAACACAATTTTCATTAAGTTTTGTCAATACAAGTAATCATTTGTTTATCAAGCTACCGTGGGTTTCTCAGTAGCATTTAAGTTCAAATATTTACTCGTCAGTAAGTACATTTTTTTAAAAGAATAATCTACTATTTTTGGTTTCGAATCGTACTGTTAGCTATCAGTCTTATATCGCTTCTGCTTTTTCAAAAAGATAGCCAGATCTGGAAGGCATCAACTTTGTAGCTTTATGTATAATAAGCGGTGTAGTCTTTATTGTAGCTGATAGCGTATTTACATGCATCATTCTTGTTCGATCTATGAAAATTTTCGTGAGAAAGTTTGAGTCTTTGGGCTGTCTCAATCGCAGATAAAAGCGAAAAGTATATTTTTAGATATGAAGATTACAACAGAGTACTTAGTACTAGTTTTTGCAAGTGGCGGAGGTATGATTGTCAACATAATATTTTTTCTTGTCTACGCTTTTGATACTTAAATCTGCCTAGACAAATTTTCGGACCACATAGAGTACTTTCTCAATTAAATAGATTTTCTATAGGTCATATTATCATAGGTAAATTTAAAAAAATATACAGGAAACATTTTACTTCATTTCGTTCCATTACTTTGGCTTCTTAAAGTTTATCATTATGACTAAGAAGCAGAACGTTTACTTCATATGCGATCTAGTATTTCAAACGAATCTATAAAATCTATAAGCTGATTTGAATATGCATCTTAGCAGTTTAACTTCATCATAATTTTCTGGCTTTTTTTCATAAATTATTGAATTTTATACGAATATATTTATTTTTGATAGACTTATGAATAATTTTATTAATAAAATAGCGAAAAAGGATGATTGGCTCAAACATTTAAAGAATCATTGCAGGGCGTAAGTAAGGGCAATAAGAAATCGTTACAGGAATATGTGATTATGTTCCTTATGAACTCAGATCACTTTCTGAGCTTCGCATCGCCATCATAGGTGACATCAAAACAGCGATAAACTTTTTGTTATGGAACTAGTTTTTTACCAAAACTCTTCTAAAAGAGTGCCATCATGTTTTGCTCTTTCATCCTTAGCAATAGTCTCAAGATCAAAATGGAGCTGTTTTTGCAAAAATTTCAGGCAAAGTCTATCGTATTTAATGTGTCACAGATTGGAATTCAGAAGTACGAACATTTTTGAATAAAAGCAATACCTATCCTGTTTAAATAATACTCGAATCTTTTAATCAACAAGGAAAAACAAGAAAAATATCGATAAAATTGAGCAACTATGCACTCGAAAAATAGTCTTTTAACATGATTTTAAAAACTAATTCGCTCGAAAGTCTTGGAAGTACAGCAAAAAATACACCGAAGGGAAAGACAAAGGAATAGAAAAAGGTGCTTAAAGGCGAACAGATTTGGTCAAATACTAAAAACATTACAGGAGTTACTGGCTCTTATGGATCAAAGACTTAGCGCTAGCCAAAATTTGCAAAAACATCTGTTAAAAACCTTAATAATAAATAAAATAGTCTAAAAACATAGAAAAAACCTCATTAAAAAACATCTAGCACTCAAAGTAACTTGAATTCAAAAAAATAAATAAAACATTCTTAAACAAAAAGTCGTATTTCGATTCCAAGACATCTTTTTCCTGAAGAATAGTCTTTGCCTTGTGAAAAGTATGCTAATCATTCTGCTGTTCTTTCTAAAATTATCACAGCAAAAGATTAAGCTATCATATCTCTTAAGCAAAAACTAGCGGTACAAGAGTCAGAATATTAAACTTTGATTAGATAGCAAGATTAAAGCCATCAAGAAACGATTGCAGAGATGTCTCAAAATGTCAAATAAATTTTATAAAAATATGAAACATCATAAAAAGAGCATATAAATCAAGGAATCTATTTAAAATAAAGAATTAGCGTTCTCGAGACAACTCTCAAAAGAAATTAATAAACTCGTTAGCAATATGTGGTTCAAATGTAATAACTAACTCGAAATAACTATTAGCTTCAAAAAAATCTTAAAATTACAGAATAGCGAGAAGCGGAATCAAAGGCAAGATATGAGTAGTAAGTCAAGACGAGTCTAGCTGCAGCAAATCAAGTATCCTCGTAGATGCGAGGATGGATAGAGAAAGCCAATACATACATGTAAAAATATCAAAAATTGGTTTTGAGCTTAAAAAATGTAATGCCTATCTAAGAACCATCGTGATTGTGTATAGACATTTTAGTCGTATAAAAAATTCATATATAAGTTGATATTTTAATGAATAGATAAAGGTCTTTAATTATAAGGACAATCTATTTAAATTTTAACTGATATGAGTGGCGAGACTAGACGGCATCTCAGCAACATCAACGATAGCCTCAAATCTTAAGCATATAACCTAAAGAAAACCCGAGACCATCTGCTCGAGCATATCGATGGGCTGCTCAAGAGGGAAAAACAGTTGGGCAGACTCAAATAATAGCTAGCTAATTAGCTCATGCGCACACAAGAACAACTCAAAATTTAACAGAAAACCAAAGAGCCTTTAAAACTATTTCTCAAAGACGAGCTTTCGCAGTTAGACAAAAAGTTTATTTAAGGCAATCTACATATCAGAAATCTTGAACATTAGTATGAGATGTGCTTAGGAGACTACTAAAAAGTGACAATTTTAATCCAAGCGGTAATCGAAGGCTCTGGAGATGTCTAGAACGAACTTAGTCGTCTCAAGGAGTCTGATGTAACAATGAAAGCAATGATTTTTGATTGCTAAAGACTGAAAAGAGTTCTAGAGGAGTAAAGAAGATACTTCAAAGAACTATGCAACAGCGAGCAAAAATCTCATTAATAAAGATTGAAAGAGCTCAACGCTATTCGCAAAAATATAAAACAAGAATAAGACACATCGACATATTCGATTAGACTTAGCAAACTACAAATAGGCTTGATGCAGTTACACAATTTTTTCCGTCAAAAAACAGCTCATTATCGAGATTCTTTTTTAAGAAGCTAGGCAAAATAAGTCAAAGTAGTCAAGCTTGGCATTAAAACTTTTCAAAACTGTCTTGATATTGCTCAGTCTAAAATGACTGAAAACATAAGACGAATGTTCTGGGCTTGGCATCATAATATCTTCCCCAAAAGTAGTCTTAGCTCTCTTACTCAAAGAGCTCTTGTAGACAACGAACAATCACGAATAAGAATCAAAACTCTAAATTAAATGGCATAGAAGATTCATTTGAAAAATACTAATATGTTGCATCTTTACTAAAAGATTAAATACATAGCTTCTATTGCTAACAAAAATTCAAGAAAAGATAAACATTATGGATTTAATCTATGGAGATAAAGCGCAAAACAAAGGCGAAGAGTGTCTAATTTGCTAGAAAAAGCGTTTTTAAGAGTAATAACGCCTCATCTTAAAAGACAATACTTTTTAACTTGGAATAAAAATGCAAGAATCGCTAAAAGATTTTAAATGGCTTCTGTCTTATTGAGTGAATTTTAAACAACAAGGTAAGTAATATTTTATTTAGATAAGTTGCTCGAGTATTTCGTAAATGGCGATTCCAGAAGCTTCATGATGAAGAAAGAACGATCCGACAATATATCCTCAGATTGCAAGACCACGATAAAATTACAAGACGCATAAACTACTAGAAACGAAAAATGAAAGTTCTGACCACGCTGGGTCTTAAAATACAAAAAATTAAACTAAGAGTTTATTTTAACAAATATTGGTGTAATACTAAGTAAATAAATATTTATTCAGAAATCATACGATAGAAAAGTTAAGTAATAGCATTCAAAACAAAAAAGAAAGCTTATATACATTAAGAAAGGCGACTACAGCTGAAGCAAACGTTTACAAAGCAAAAGATCGAAGTAAAAAAATGTTTATAAAGATTTGCTTTTGCATATTTTCAGAGACTTTGTTTATCGTTGCAAATTAGTGCCAGTTTACAAGTTGTGGCGTAACTAATCACAACTTTTTAAGAAACAAAAGCGTGCCTTGATGTCTTTGATTTTGAGAAAGTAAGCTAAAAACAAAATATACGTTATGAACTAATTCCGAGCTTGTGTGCAACATTTTTAGAAAAAATAAATGCATCAAGTTTTGACCGATCTAAATCATAAAATGGAAAACATTAACTAAAAATCAACTCAGTTCAGATAACTACTAAAAAACTGTATTTAAAATTTGGGCGTGATAGCTTCAAAAAAAATTGACTATATAAGCAACTATACTCTTAACTATCAACAAAAACTTTTCTTCAACACTTACCTTTCGAAAAAAATCAATAAAACATACAAAACCTTAATAATTGCAAGACTGATTAATATTGCTCAGATTTTCACGTAAAAAAGTACCTTCACATCGATTAAACAATACATAAAATAAAATTAAAAAGAAATTAATGGTATCAAAAAAGCTGATCAGTTTATTCAGCTCAAGCTTTCTAGTATAAAAAAAGCAATATTTAAATGGCTAAAAAAACTATCAATAGGTCATCATCGAGGATTCGCCAAACTTATTCACATATAAAATGTTTTTATATACTACAGAATCGCATGTGCTTTTGCAGCCTTGAAGAGACAGAACACTGCTGAAAAATTCAAAGCAATGTCCAAAGAGCTGACTGAAAAGGGAAATATTCTTGAAGAAAGAAAATAGAATCAAAAAAATCTACAAAATAATAAATAAAAGGCTGAAAATTCACTTAAATAGTTTTTTGGAACTTTTATAACATATTAAAATCGAAAATAAAAACTCAAGCAAAACGAAAGAACTCATAAAATACTTAAAAAATATTTAGATAAGTTCAGAAGTACGGTAAGAAGCGGAATTTCTAAAGATATGGGGGCATAAAATATCGCGAATATTGTAATGAACAATAATCAGTTCGTTTTCTTCAGAAAACTTATGGTGATTCGATATGAGCAACTCACGACTGAGCTCAAAGAAGAACTGACAAAAATAAATAAAAAAAGGAAAACTATTTAGTAGAAAAATGCAAAAACTAAAAAGGATATATAGATAAGAATGGAAGAAGAAGTCAAGGTTTATAACTAATGTCGCAAATATTACTAGTTTTATTCTCAAAGATACGAACACATACTCGATTACTGTTCACGCTCAGCTATCCATAATGACAAAGTATTCATCAAAAATCGCATTTTCCAGGAGTGGAAATTTTAATACAAAGCTGCGAAATTTATGATATCAGCTCTTCAAGTCTTCTTTGTCAAAAAATTTTTAAAAACGCCATACTAGCTAGTGGTAAAGAGAATAAAAACTGATATCAGTAGAGGATAAAGCAGAATAATAATAACAGAGTTGCTTGAGAAAAAAGGAGCAAAATTGCTAAGAGATACAATTTTTCTTTGGAGAACACGAATCTAGAAACAAAAAATAGCTGATATTGAACAAAGATTGCATAATTTATAGATCTAATAGTAGTAGATGAAAAATTAATTGAAGGAAAGAGCTCAGCTTATCACTAAAGAATTATAGCGAGTCGGAAGTAAAAAATTAAAAACGAAATCTTTCATGGCATTTAAGGCTCTCTGGCTCAAGTAGCAAACCAACAAACGTAAAATAAATAAATTATTGTTTAAAAGGCAGAAGAAATATAGAAAAACGGCTATGATTTGCTGGAAATGGGATACCTATGTCTAAAAAATATAAAAAACATATGTGCCCTATAAAATCTAAAAAGAAGAAAGATAGATGAAGAAAAGTGTATTTGAGGCACTCAAATTTTATAGAGCAAGCCTTTATTTTATGTAAAGCAGATTGAATGCGATGAGTAAAAATGAAGTACAGAAGTTTTTAAGCTTTTGTTTCAAAAAAATAGTCAACTATTCTGCAAATTAAAGAGACTAAGACCATTATTAGCGCAGAAAGCTGATGAAAAAAATACTATGTGCTAAAATATCAAAAATAAAAATCATCAAAAGAAAGATCTTTTACAAGTGGAACGCATTACTGATCTCTCGTACTGATTATTTGCCACCTCTTATCAAAAGGCTATAGCTAAAAATATTAAAATCTGCCTTTGCTCTGATTAACTAAAAAAAATACTCGAACGATATATATATTAAGGACATAGCTGACCAAGTGACAAACGCTGGATACAATTAAGTCAACGGCGCGACTAACTCGTTGATGAGAGAAGGCTATGACCCCGATTAAATTAAGGACTATCTCAAGAAAAGAAACGACAAAGATATCAAAGGAATGGATTATGTTATCAAACATTTTAGGGCGTGGGCTAAAAAAGAGTCAGTTGTGCGTGCTTTTCATTCTTGGAAACAGTACGTGATGCTAAAACAAAAAATCAAAAAAGCTTTGAACAGAGTTTTCAATATTGCTGGAGGAATAGGAAAATATTGGTCGAGATGGAGAGCCAAGGATCCTCACTTCAATCAAATACTAAAGAAATAATCTAGAGGCAATATGCTCAAACGTTATATTGAACTATCAAGACTGCTTAAAGAATATCATCGTGACATTAGAGACAATGGTTCAAACCTCGATTAACTGATCTAAATAAACTACTAGTACAAATAAAAGAACAGAATGGGAGTGTTGATGGCTCTAAATGCTTGCTCTAACAGCATCAAAAAGGGAATGAGACAAGGCCTTATGCTCTGGAGAGACAAGATATACCATCAACGAAAGCTTCAAATGGATTAAAGATATTAATAAATTGTACAGGGATTGGAAATGCTTAGCTAACACAGGAGTCAGGCAGGCTACAGAATCGCTGTAATGAGACAAGAAAATAAGCAGCTTAAAGACAAATGTATGTGGGGCGTATAGTGCGGCAAAATTTTGTAGCGATTATTGACTGAAAAAGATTCTTTGTCAATAGATTTAGCTGATAAAGAGCATAACTTAAAGCTTTTGCTGGAAGACAACATCCGTTTGAAACAAAAAATAAAGTCTGCCCAAAGCAACGCAGCCAAGCTAATCAAGAAAATATAATAACAGGACAGCAGCATTTGATTTAATAATTCAAATACGATTGCTATAAATTTGTTCAT
>Ga0169931_10006217_pt1 | contig 18079 bp, 15 predicted proteins | sample Kivu_15m_20L_FD_129675 | JGI IMG/M metagenome (GOLD analysis project Ga0169931, IMG submission 129675) | Freshwater microbial communities from Lake Kivu, Western Province, Rwanda to study Microbial Dark Matter (Phase II) - Kivu_15m_20L... | ecosystem: Environmental > Aquatic > Freshwater > Lake... | reverse complement strand
TCTCTTGTGTATTGTGAAACTTTAGGAGTTTTTGAAACAACTCCCTAGAATCACCTGTTGTGAATAAGCCATCAGAGTCGCTTCCTAGCACCTCAGGAATAGCTGAATTTCTTGCCGCGATAACGCCAATTCCTGCTTGAATAGCCTCTAGTAAAACTAGCCCAAATCCCTCATATTTACTTGGCAAAACGAACAAATCCATCTTTTCCATTACTGTCCTGATATCTGATGTTCTTCCAAGCCAATTTATCGAGTCGCTAATCTCCAGTTGGCTTGAAAGCTTCTTTAATTCTCCTTCAAGAATGCCAGAGCCTACGATAACGAGTCTTGTGTCAGGAAATTTCTCTTTAAAGCCCTTGAAGGCTTTAAGTAACGTTGGTAGGTCTTTTTGTGGGGTGAGCCTGGCCACGGTTCCAATAGTGAAAATAGAATTACTTGATTTAGTTACTAGTTCCACTCTTTTGCTTAGATCTGAGTTGTACCCATAATAAATGACCTTTAACTTTTCTCTATCTTTGACTTCATGCGATTCTAATAGATATTTCTTAACAGCGTTTGAAATTGCAACAACGAAAGTTGACCGTTTTTCTACATATCGACTTAACAAGGCCGAGAGGAAACTTGGAGCGATGGGCAAGAATGGTTCTGCATTATGTCTAGAGACTACTAAAATCTGGCGCCGAACGGTGATTGCAGCGATTAGTTCGGCTCGAGGTAGGTGTGCATGAAAGAGGCCATGGAAGTTTCTTAGGTATCGATGTAGTAAAATCAATTGACATACAATACTCTTGCCATGCAATCTAGGGTCAACGTCTGCACCTAGAGACAGAAAATCCTTAGCTAATTCGGGGTTACCCTTTAGATACAGGATTGATACTCGGAACCCACACCTCACCTGTTCACGTACTAATACCTTTAGTTGGTTCTCTGCTCCACCACGTGCAATCGTAGTGATGATGTGAGTAACAGTTATCAACTGGTTACCTCCTTGAAACAATTTTTTTAGTGCTAACAGCTACCTATGGTTTAATTCCTGACTCTAACGCATAAGTTATAGAAAAATCTAATTTTGAAGTACTCATCAAATATTCTCTATAGTTGGGCAATCCTATGGCAATTAGGTAGATACCGAAGTCTCTATTCTCCGTGTTAGTGAATTTCTCTTGCCAGTTGGTGTGAAAGAAATTATCTGTTAGCACTGATGGAGCATTTATCTACTTGTAGTCTCAATAGCCATGGAAACTCCCCTATTACCCTTAAGGACTTACCCCCAATAAACCCCTAACAATTTTGGATCTTACTTTATTTAGTAAGTATGTAATCACTAGATTTCTTAAAATGTAATATTTTTTCCCCGTACTGCCAGATGATCCACGAAATATTGGTATGAAAGGCAAACTTCTATAACTGTAGCCTTGCAGTTCAATTCTATAAGCAAAATTGGCAAGGAAGTGTTCAATATCGGGAAAACTATTGGGATGGTTACAATCTAAACAACTTGACAAATTCTCTGAATATCTTGGGACGCACGCCGCAAACTGTAAGAATAAATCTCTTCTTAGGCCAAAAAAACGAGCGTCAAATGTGTGTTGGTCCAGAAAGTAACTATTTGCCCTAAAATCCCCAGTCGATTGTGTAATTATCTGCGAAATATTATCTATACTCAGCCTTCCCGTTAACTTCCAGATCATTGAGTAATTTTCAAAATCAAATTCATGCGATACTTTTCTGAGATTTTCATGTTCATTTGAACTAATTCCTTTTTTGCTGAAAGACTTTCCCATTTTGCAAGATATAAACTTGATCTTGTTCGTGTTAACAATATCTCTCCCGAGTCCATCGGCTATACGTCCGACATATACCGAATTCTCAGCAATTAAAATGTCGAGGTTTAGAGAGGCAGTCTTTTTGATTGTTTTCCTTATATTTGTGACATATTGTGCAAGTCTCTCGTCAGGATTAGCTAAATAAACTTTCTGTATCGTATTAGGCGCAACAGTTGCGGTCAAAATCAATAGAGATCTCTCCACATAAATAACGTTACCAGAACCCTACAAGGCTAATAATTCCTTAAAGTACTTGATTGTTCTTTTGACACCCTCCTCAAGTTCGATTGTTGGCTCCCAGCCCAAAACGTCTTTTGCTCTAGAGACATCAGGTTTTCTTTGCCTAGGGTCATCTAAAGGTAACTCTTTGAAGGTGATTTGGGAACTACTACCTGTAAGCCTAATTACTGCACGTGCTAAGTCAAGCATGCTGAATTCTCTTGGATTTCCAAGATTTATTGGAGCGTCAACTGAAGCATCAGTTGTTAAAACCTTATAGATACCGTCAACTAAATCCGAGACAAAGCAAAAAGAGCGAGTTTGTTGTCCCTCTCCGTAAATTGTTAGATCATGACCTGTAATTGCTTGAACAATGAAGTTACTAACAACGCGGCCGTCACCTACCGCCATTCTTGGTCCATAGGTATTGAAAATTCTAATCACACGTGCATCAACGGCATATTGCCTACGATAATCAAAACATAGAGTTTCTGCAGCTCTTTTACCTTCATCATAACAAGATCTAATTCCAATTGGATTTACGTTACCCCAGTAACTTTCCTTTTGCGGCGACTCCATTGGATCCCCATAAATTTCACTTGTAGACGCTTGAACTAATGGAATCTCTAATTTTTTCGCCAAGTGCAACATGTTAATTATGCCTAAAAAGTTTGTTTCAATAGTCCGTACCGGGTCAGCCTGGTATTGAACTGGAGAAGCCGGACAAGCAAAATTAAGAATTGCATCGCCTTTTAAGTATATTGAATCTCGTACATCATGCTCCAAAAAATCAAACTTAGGATTTTCAATTAGATGCTCTATATTTTGCATTGACCCAGTCGACAGATCATCCAACGCTACAACACTGTGCCCTTCCTTGATGAGCCTGTCTGAGATATGAGAGCCGAGAAAACCTGCAGCCCCCGTCAATATCACCTTCATTTGAATCTATCCTTCGAATTAGCAAACTTTTTCAGCTTAGCGATCATGGATTCACTCCCATCAGACAACTCATAATTCGCAATCATACTGTACTGAGCACAACAGTGACTAAGGGTGTTAATGAGTGACTCTTTTCTCACTTTGACCCACTACTTCCCCTGTGTATTAGAGAGTTGAGATTAACTAAGGATTTGTAACTTTAACTGATTGATTTTCGAGGCTAAATGAGTAAGGAATTTTCATGTCTTTCAATGTAAGTTAAGAATCAAGACTTGAAAAAATCTGCACAACCCCTGAGTATCTGGTTTTGCATTCTGAGTGCACCAAGCACCCTTCTATTTATACGAAGAATTTTATCATCATAATAGTGCGTTTATGCCTAAATGAATTTAATCTTAAGCCCAAAGTAATTTTGATCATATCAATCCGAGAGAGAATAATCTTGCGAGCTAGGTTCAATTCCAAAATACCAGTAACTGCTAAGATTCAAATGGCTATAACTGTGATTGCTTCTTTGCGATTGTAAAGTGTTGCGAACGTGTTGATATTCAGGGAACATTGAGATTATTCAATCTTCTTGATGTTGACCTACTACCATAGCAATGGGCTAATGCCATTTATTCTTATCTGATTTAGTTAACTCAAACTCGTTACTCGATTATGAAGCAACTGCATAATACGGTGGTCAACTCTCTCTTTGCCATTGATAACCTTCATTCGAAAGAACGGGATACGTCTAATTGTCTCCTTGGTGATGTGGTTGAGATCATTTTGTGAGTTAATCTCAATAAAAGGAAATTCTTGGGGGGAAACATTTACTCTTCTTAATATCCTTCCTATTGCCTCATCGTCGAAGAAGGCTAGGTCTCCTTTTGAAAAAGAAGTTACTAGCAACTCTGTCGCACGTCTCGATAGAACTATTCCCCAACCGGCTACAAAGTCTTTTCCTTTTGCCATTGGTCCACAATAATCCACAGCCTGCTCATTTTCTTCGAGGAAAGTTTTGAGTAATCGAATATTCACATAACATGTTGAATTCACTCTTAGTAAGTAATCAAATTCGTAATTCTTCAATGTGAACCGTAATGCAACCAAAGTCTTGAGTGTAATATTTGTCCAAAGTTCAATCAAATCGACTTGAATCACATCGTTGGACTCTCTAGCGCCAATCTGATTCAAGTTTTGAGATGACTGAAACTTGTCCCAGTGATTAGAGACTAAGCGGCTCGTCAACAATCGGTTTAGAACCCTAGTCATGGAAGGCCATCTAGGGTCATTGCCCATAAATCGTCTACATTCCACTTGGCTTTCATATGGGTCACACCAAGTTTTAAGTGTCCCCTCTTGATACATTTCACTCCATGGTCCGAAACTATTGTCCAAGCAGAGGACTAGGATTTTCACTTTCGAATACTAGCATTTTGTTTGGTTGGGCAATTTTATGAGACATAGATTAACAATTGATGCTTTCCCAGGATTTAATGAGATAGATCTTGCTGCCTTTAGAATAAAATTTCTCGCGGGTGTTGTGGATCGAGTCGTTATCGCCGAATGCCATTTAACGCAATCGGGAAAAACAAAGCCTCTGTATTTTTCTAAATGGCTTAGCTCTTGTGAATTTGATCTTAGAGAGAGAGTGGAGATAATAATTCCACCATTATCAAGAGTTAGCACAAATTGGGAACGGGAGATATTTACTCGTGAATTCTTGTCAAATTATTTGTATTCACAATATCCAAATGCTTTTTTCATCTTGAGTGATCTAGATGAAATACCATCCCTGGAACAAGTAAAGGCGATGAAAAGTACGCCTGGCATATATCATTTTAAAACTCCTACTTTTTATCGTAAATCGAATTGGCTGTTGTCAGATAAGCATTTGGATTGGCAGCGTGGTGTAGTTGGTGAAGTTAAGTTCTTACCACAACTAACGAATGGTGGACGCTTTGAGAGTTTACCCTTGATTGAAGCTAGTCCTGGCGCTCATCTTTCATATTTTGGCGCTGATAGCAACACTATCGCGCAAAAATATAAGGCATTCGCTCACACTGATTTAGACAAAGTTCACTTCTCTGATAGACATTTGTTAGATTTCTGCGATTATTTTCGAATTGATCACCTTGGCCGAAGTCGAAGTCCAGCTTTTGGCTTATTTAACATTATAAAGCCGAGAGAAAATAAGGTTGCAGATCAAATTTGCAAGGATTATCCACAGCACTATGACCCAGGCACAGATCTCCCAAACTCTCTTCTCAGGAGATATGCATCTATCTACTTATCAAGCTACGTTCGTGACTCTTTTATCTCAGAAAGGAAGCGAATCCTTTTTAAACCTTCATTTTACTTTGGAAGTCAAGTTGCGATGTTTATTTTGCCCCCCTTAGTTGAGATTTTTATGTCATTTGCTTTAAACTTTGCACGATCATTAAGGAGCGTAACCAAAAATTTACTAAGGAGATTAACTAAGTGAGAAAATTAAATTGGTTTCTCTCTAAATTTAATACGATTGCGCCGACTGAATGGGGAATAAATAGCAATGTCCATTTAGATATGGGGTGTGGAAACAACCCACGCAACCCATTTGGTGCAAAAAAACTTTTTGGTGCAGACATTCTAAAGTCAAAGACCATAGAACTTGAAATTAGATTTGAGTATTTAAAGATGGAATTAGATGGAGTAATTCCATTAGAGGCCGAATCAGTCGATAGCATTTCTGGATTTGACTTTATTGAGCATCTGCCACGAGGTTCTAATGTTGACAGTAATCTATTCATAAAATTTATGAATGAGGCTTTTAGAGTATTGAGAGGAGGAGGAATTCTTTTCTTGGTTACTCCAGCTTTTCCAAGTTCAGCAGCATTCCAAGATCCAACACACGTAAATTTCATTTCCGAAAATACAGTTAATTATTTCGTTGGCAAAACTCCAGCGGCATCAAGCCTTGGCTATGGCTTTAACGGTAATTTTAAATTAATTGCTCAAGAATGGGTCGGCCCCCTCAGTTTAATTTGGGGCAACCTGCTTAGCGACACTTCCAAAAGTGTTAAAAGACCAAAGCTGCTTCGATTGTTTAGGAGTTTTTCTTCTTTGCGTTCGGCAAGGATATTCATCTCATCTTTAAGAAAGCCTACCCACTTGTTGTGGATTCTTGAGAAATCCAATTAATCTGGTAAAAGGGGATACATATCTTCCAATTGCATGGCTTCTGAATCTCGTTGTGATAGAACAGAAGAGTTTTTGTCCCAGCCAAAATTAAATTTCTGATCAAAGATATTTAAGGTAAACTCAGTCAAGGGATCGTACTGGCTAGTCAAATTGTAAATGACTTTCGTATTTTGTTCCAGTGAGCGAAATCCATGCCCAAATCCATCTGGAATATAAACTGAATAACCTTTTTCGCCATCAAGCAAAACTTGTATGGTTTGTAAAAACGTTTTTGAACTCTTTCTAAGGTCTACAATCGTGTCGACTATGGAGCCCTGAACACATGTAACAAGTTTTGCCTGTCCATTTTTAACTCTACTAAAGTGTAGGCCCCGCACAACATTTTTTTGAGACATTGAACAATTTGATTGTTGAGTATTAAACTCAATACCAGTTTTTCGTTTAAAGTCTTCCGCCTTGAACCATTCAAAAAACGATCCTCTTTGGTCAAAATGAACATAAGATTTTGCCAACCATACTCCAGGAATCTTGAGTTCTTCAAATTCCACGCTCTTGCTCCACTTCTCTTCGAATTCTTAAGGCTAAATCTCTAACGGCTTCATCCCATCTCCTCATCGGTTTCATTTTGTGAATTCCCCACATTTCGTGACCGAGCACACTGTATATAGGTCTCTCTACTTGGTGCCGGACATCAGCGGACTTTATTGGACTGAGTCTTTCAGTCTCCAATCCAGCAGATTCTAGTAGTAATTTGGCAAATCCATACCAGCTAATTGAGCCACTGTTAGTGCCATGATAAATTCCTACATCTACAGTTGAAATAATCATTTCTAAAATTTTTGAGGCTAAGTCAAGTGCTGATGTTGGTTGCCCCAATTGATCACTTACAACTTGAATTTTTTCTTTTTTACTCGATAAAGCTTTACTTATGATGGTTTTTGCAAAATTACTTCCGTAGGGTCCATACAGCCAAGCAGTTCTAATTATTACCGAAATTTCTGGGTATTCTTGAGTTAAGAAAATTTCCGCATCTGATTTAGTTTTGCCATAGCAATTGATTGGATTTTGTAACTCCGACTCTGGTATGGGAGCGATGTGGGTTCCATCAAAAACATAATCAGTTGAAATTTGTATAAGTTTGGATTCAAATTTCGCTGCTGCATGAGCAATATTTACAACCCCTCCAAAATTTATTCTCTTAGCTGACTCGTATTCGGTTTCTGCTTTAACAACATTAGTCCACGCTGCACAATTAATAACAAAATGGGGTTTATAGGAATTAATCCAAGTCTCAACATTTCTGGCATTCTCAATATTTAATTGTTCTTTACCTAACGCAAGATAATTCAGCTCTTTCTCGAAATTGCTATTCAGTTTCTCAGTTAGCGACATTCCTAGTTGGCCCTTGGCCCCCAAAATAAGGATTCTCACGTTCTTAAAGCCCGCCGCCACCAATGTTCATTACTTAAGTACCAGTCGATGGTTCCACTCATTCCCTCATCAAAGTTTACTTTTGGAGCGAAACCGAGCTCCTGTTGTGCTTTTGCAAAAGTAACAGAGTACCTGAAATCATGTCCTTTTCTATCTTCAATAAATTCTATTCTGTCGCTTTTCAAATTTAACCTCTTTAAAATTGCCTGTGCTATCTCCAGATTACTTCTCTCTGCCCCAGCGCCGAAGTTATACACTGATCCCCTTTTTCCATTCCGCAGCGCTAAGTAAATTCCCTCACAGTGGTCGGTGACATGCAACCAATCTCTAACATTCAATCCATTCCCATAAATTCTTATGTTTTTACCTTCTAATAGTCGTATTATAGAAATAGGTATTAGCTTTTCAGGAAACTGATAGGGGCCAAAATTGTTACTACAACGAGTTATGACCGCGTCCAAACCATGTGTAGTAAAAAATGATCTTACGAGTAAGTCTGCGCTTGCCTTACTAGCCGAATACGGCGAATTCGGAAGAAGCGAGCAATCTTCATCCCATTCACCTTGGTTTATTGATCCGTAAACTTCATCTGTAGAAACTTGTAAAAATCTTATATCACCCACCACTTTTGCAGCCTTTAGTAAAGTATGTGTTCCCAATATGTTAGTAGTCACAAAATTATCTGAGTCAGAGATTGATCTATCTACATGCGATTCTGCCGCAAGATTCACGATATGACTCTTACCCTGAATCAAATGTTCTACGAGTTTAATATCATTTATATCACCTTTTACGAATTCAAATCGGGAGTCTGAAGTAAACTCAGATAGGTTTTCAATATTCCCAGCGTAACTTAAACTATCTAAAACTGTTACTTCTAGCACGTCGCTCTCTGAGAGTAATCTTCGAACAAAGTGAGATCCGATAAACCCGGCTCCTCCGGTAACAAGAGCTTTCATACGTCAGATTCCATGCCCCAACTCTAACCTAACTTGTCCTTGTGGCAATCTCGGAGAATGTTACTGATTCTAATATCCCATGTAAATTGCAAAGCAAATTCCAATCCTAAGTTAATTCGAGTCTCTAAATCCTCGTCGGATAAAGCTCGCTGAATTGATGTATAAAGGGAATTCCCGTTGCCAGATTCATACCAATATGGTTGGTACTTTTCCGTAAAGATCTGATCGTAAATCATGCACTTTGCCGCAATTACTATTCTGCCAGTAGCAATGGCTTCAATACACTTGACTGGAAAACCTACATAACTTTTTGATTCATACTTTGGCAGGATAATCACATCTAGATTTTTCATCTTTATGAGAGCAAGTTTGTGCGAAATGTGAGAGTTTATTTCTAAATCCTTTGAACTAAGGTTACACTCTTTTGATAATTTATTAACTTGTGAAACTTCCTTTTCCATTCCACCGGTCAGGCTTATACGCAATTCGCCTTTCCGCTCCTTGTTTTCTTTAGCGAGCTTGATTATGTCCTCTACGCCTTTTGAATATCCATCGGGAAAGAACTTACCAACATATCCAACATCGATTTTTATTGAATCCGAGAGGATTTTGTCTTTAAGTCTAGTAATAAATTCAACTGTAGATTCAGGGCTCGCGATTACTCTAGATTCTACTCCCATTGGAGCATAAGTCAGAGAGAAACCGGTATTCATTTCCTTCAAGTCTTGATAAAGAATCTTACTTATTGGAGCTAGTAGAATTGAGGCTGGACTTGACCTGTTGATTGATCGCATTAGTTTCGACTTTTTCACTAGTTGGTGAATTTCCAATATAATGAAACTTGCGGCAAATGAAAAGTCTAGCATTTGGACGTTTCTAATCCATAATAGGTCTAAATTTAATTTAGAGATTGAGTTCTTATTTATGTACTTTACACACTTCCAATACAAGAACCAGGCAACTGCATTTACTTTTCCGTGGCGTTTGAACGCTATTCGCTTCAAAAATAATGCAGCAAAATTCTCTTCATAGTTCAATATTGTTAAGTTATCTTGCGTTGAGCGATCTTCTATATAATTCGAGACGATTCCGAATACAATTACTTGGTGCCCCAAGTCCAATAGACTTTGAACGGTGCCATTGGTTGTCACCCCGTATGCTTTTTCCGTTGGATATCGACCGCTTAGTAATATTCCAACTTTCATAACAAGATTATAGTTTGCCGTTGCTTGGCAAGTTTGCTTTGTGAGGTCGCGATTTTCAATGGAATCTCTAGTAGAGTAAAACCATGAAAGGAATTGTCCTCGCTGGCGGAAATGGAACTCGCCTTTGGCCAATTACTACTGTTATAAGTAAACAACTTCTTCCAGTCTATGACAAACCACTCATCTATTTCCCTATCAGCACTCTTATGTTGGCGGGAATCCGAGAAATACTCGTAATCACGCGTTCTGAGGATTTGGAGCAATTCAAACGCTTGCTGGGAAATGGTAGTCGTTTTGGAGTAGATATTAAGTATCAGATTCAAGAGAGAGCTTCAGGCATCGCAGAGGCTTTTCTCATCGGAGAGCAATTCATAGGAGCGAGCTCTGTTTGCCTAATACTCGGTGACAATATTTTTTATGGACAAGGTCTGGGCGCACAACTTGAACAAATCAATGCTGACTCTTGTGCCACAATTTTTGGATACCCAGTTTCAGATCCAGAACGGTATGGAGTCGTCGAAGTTGATAGCAATCAGAATGTTGTTTCAATTGAAGAAAAACCTAAGTACCCTAAAAGTAAACTGGCTGTTCCTGGAATTTACTTTTATCCCAATAATGTGGTAGAAATCGCCAAAACCCTCTATCCCAGCGCTAGAGGTGAATTGGAAATCACGGATCTAAACCGGGTCTATTTACAAAAAGGAAAATTGAACTGTCGTATTCTAAGTAGGGGAACTGCTTGGTTTGATACTGGCACAATAAAGTCTTTGAATGATGCAGGTAACTTCTTGAGAGTAATCGAGGAACGTCAAGGAATTAAAGTGGGAGTACCGGAGGAAGTTGCAATCAGGAAGAAAATTATAACAAAAGAATTCTTAAGACAAGAGTTAAACCAGTACCCTTCAAATGACTACACCAGCTATTTGGAAAATCTTTTAGACAGCGTTTTTCTAGATTAGTCTTTTTACTTAATGAGAATCTACCTTGCAGAAAGCTTGCCGAAAGTACCAAAAATTGAATTTTTGTCTTTGAAACATGGTCTGTTTCAGTCTCCAATCGAAGATAATTTGTTACAAATTGTAGAAAAGATAAATCAGTGCGAGGCGATAATGGTTCCTCATGATGCTTATTATTTTCATAAGAATAGAGATTACATTAACTATTTGAATAAGCTTTCTGGATTCAAGATGATTATTTATTCTGACCGAGGAGATTTCCCAAAGCACACAAGGATTCCTAATAGTATAGCAATCCGTGTCGCAATCAATCCGGGTGAACCAATTACAAATAAAGTAGTAGTTCCCTACAATATAGAACCTTTGGATTTCTTACCAATCCGAAGGCTTACCAAAGGACCAAAAATTTCATTCGTTGGTTATGTGCCCCATATTTCCCCCATTAGATTCGTAAATACACTGCAACAATCGCCTCTTCATCCAATTTTGGGGAATGGAGCAGTTGTTCGTAAAGTGTCCCTAAATAGATTGAAAAATTCAAAGTTTGATGCCACGGTAATTGAACGCCAATCGTATGGAGCTCATCCTGGAACAAACAATTCAATCGACTTGTCACGGTCAGAATATCTTAGAGCTTTCGCAGATAGTGACTTTGTTTTGACTCCACGAGGAGACTCAAATCAAAGTGCCCGCTTCTATGAAGCCCTAAGTTCAGGCCGCACGCCAATTCTCCCTGACACAATGATTGTTCTCCCTAAACCTATAGGCAGAAATCTACCCGTAAGAGTCTTCTCGGCATTAACCAGCGTCTTTTCAGTAAAGCAATTGGAAAAGTCTGTTGAAAAGCGTTGGAATCAGTTTTTGGCAAATGAACATTATGTACAATATCAATCGGAAATGAAATACTACTTTCATCACCAACTCCAATTCAATAACTATATCCGCACTTTGTTTGGCCTTGACCTTCAGCAATTCTCTGAAATGGCAAGTAGGTCAGCTCAGGATAGAGATAAGTAGAGTTGTTTTCTTACGTGCTTATGATTAAAGTTCACGTCTGACATGGCCTATCTCGCTGTTTTGGAGTTCTGATGATATCGCCAACATACACAGTTGTAATTGCTCACTTTGGTCATGTCTTCTGGATTCAAAAGACTATTGATAAATCAGGTCTTGCTAATCACCAAGCAGTAAAAGGAATTTACATAATCGATCAAAACTATGGAGATCAGCAGTTACGAAAATGGGCTAGAGAATATGACAAAATTAGAATACGGGAGTTGCCCCGAAAAGGGACAGGGAACGTTCATCACGCAGGCGCCCTTAATCAATTTATAATTAATGAATTGATTACCTCTAGCCACCTTATCGTAATGGACTCCGACCTAATTGCTCAAGATCCATATTGGTTAGACAAAATTTCGAGCTTGCTGAAAGAACATGATGCTTGTATAGCGCTTGATCCTATTTCAGATTACTTGAGTCACCCATGCTTTATGGCTTTACCTAAGCTTGCACTGGCAAAAATCGACTTCATGGAAGGTATGAAGAATTTGCGAGTAGACACTGGAAGATTGATTGGCGTTCAACTAGACTCATTGGGTCTTAGTATTGGTCTTCTCAAACCCACTCCCGGCTTTGGGGGTCAATTAGGATACAACTATCTAGATGGCGCCTTATTTCACGTAACCTCGATATCAATTCGACAACAACCTTCGAGGCAGGAGGGTAAGTCAGCGCTATGGATTTCTTTAGCTGACTCCTGGAGGAGATGGGTGGTTTTTTCAAATTTAGATAAGAGTAATAATAAACAGGCTAAATATATTTTCTTGATGTGTCGAATTATGTATGCAGCACTTTTCGTAATGAAACGATTTAGGATTAAAGGACTCAGAATTCATCGATTTTAGTAAGTGCAAAGAAATAGTGCTTCAACAATTTAGAAACCAAATTTTTGAGCACCTTCCTATAGTCAATGTATGATTAGAATAATAATCCATGCTGCATAGGAGATTGGAGAAGAGTGCCTATTCCAATACTTATCGTTGCATACGATAGACCGAAAATCACGAAAGCACTGCTGTTGAGGATCAAATCACTGCCCCCTACCCAGGTATTTATCTCAATTGATAGAGCGAATAAAGAGTCACGTCGTTTTAAAGCTAACCTGGAGGTTATATCACTTTGTGAAGAGTTTTCCTTAGATTCTTATCATAAAACTACAATTTTCGCACAGCAGGAGAATATCGGTTGTAATGCAAATACTATATTTGGGATGAGGATGCTTCTTTCTAGATACGATAGTGGACTGCTGTTGGAGGATGATTGCGAGTTTCGAGACGAATATATTGACTTCTTAAATAGTAATTACATGAATATAGATTACTCAAAATATATGTCCGTAACACCTATGAACCCGGATTGGGGTAAAGATCTCTATCATTTAAAGAGCAAAAAAGTTGAGGTGAGGTCTTCCCCTATCATGGGAGGTTCTTTGGGAATGACCTTTTCAAGAGAGTCAATTCGCACATTTGATTTAGTTCTACAGAACCTGAACTCTGATGAACTTCAGGAGCGAATTAAGCGGGCATTAAGTAGGGCCAAAATAAACTTCATGCAACGAGAGATTCTTGAAGACTTCTGGAACTACAAAGTCTCCAAAATTAAACGAAGATGGAGACTAGATGATGAAACGTTCACATCTTCTAATTCCCCCCAATTGCAAACGGGGTGGGATGCAATTTGGCAACTTGGAGCTTTTTTTGAACAAAAGGATTTTCTTCTTACCAGCTATACCGTTGCTCGTGAGTCCTTGAACCAATCAGAATCTGGCTGGCATCCACACACATTTTCATATCCTTCTTGGAATGACTTAAGTTTGAACTTTCAGATTGATTCTATCGAAAGAGGGCAACAATTTTACTCGTTAAATTTGCGCAAATTTGATGCTTTATCTATTTCTAATTGGCCGGTATTAAAGTACTTTAAGATTTATGCAAGTAGGACTATATTTAAATTAAGAACTCGCAAACATCTTTGATGCTAGATTCAACATCTTTTTTAGGTTGAAAGCCAATCTCACTCCGAATCAGATTTGCATTTGCCATGGCAAATGGGATGTCCCCCTCTCTTCTAGGAAGTTCGACGATTTCGGTCTTTTTTCCTGCCAAACTGAAAAACAAATTTGCAAACTTTCGCACCGAAGTGCTCGAATTAGTACCTAAGTTATACACCAAACTCATTTTTTCGTTATTAATCATTTTTTCTGAAACAAGCATTAGAGCTTCTGTCACGTCCCTAACATCTATAAAGTCTCGCTCGCAAGTACCGTCAGAAGTTTCATAGTCTGTACCGTAAATGCTAAAAACTGAATTTGTTTTAACTGCTTGTATCAAATTCCCAAGCAAAGAATCATCAGATGTATTTAGCAATTCGGCATGACTTGTCCCTATGACATTAAAAAATCTAAGCACACTAACACGTAAATGGCTTGTATTGAATAGCAACTTTTCTGCATGCAACTTGGTTTCCCCGTAATAATTGGATGGTGTCAATGGGGAGCTCTCCTCAAGACCATTCTCTGAAATCCTTTCTGGTTTTCCATAAACAGCGCAAGTACTCGCGAAAATAAAATATTTAACTTGCGTCAATTCGGCTAACTCGCAAAGATTTCTGGTACCTTCGACGTTTGTTGAAAAATACAAGCTCGCTTCTTGCTTAGAATCTTTCACTGATTTAAGGGCAGCTAAATGAAAAATACCATCAAATTTTTCTTTGACTAATAAATCTTTAAGTTGCTGTGTATTTCTGATATCACCAAATGTGAACGGGACATAATTGAGATTTCGAGAAGATTTACCATTTGATAGATTATCAATTATGTGAACCTGGTTCTGGGGATTCTGAGTCAATCGCAAGACTAAGTGCGAACCTATATAGCCCAACCCCCCAGTTACCAACCACTTCATTCAATGCTCCTATCAATTCTGAGTGTTTTGTTTGCAAAAGAAGCGACAAACCATGGTTCCGGCATATCGTAGTTTACACTCAATCTCATGAGCTTTCGAATGAACATTGTGCAAACGAGGGGTTATGGAAGTTGGGTCTTGGGGGTTTTAGCCACAGAAATAATGTCGCATGCTTCAATATCTAAATGCAAAATTGTTGATATTCCGTTCAGTTATCGAGAGGTGCGATCATGGAATGGTTTCCTCAGGCTACCGCATTCTGAAATAAACCTATTTCTACACCATAATCTAGCCCTTAAGGCTATCAGGAAGGGGTGGCTATCCGATTCGACCCAAATTAATATTGTTTATATCACACACCTGACAGGCCCTGTAAGCGAGCTCGCTGACTTGAAAGGTCACATTAGTTTTTATCTTGTCAACAATAGTAGTACAGTTGAAAGTCTTAATAAACTAGGCATTAAAAAAGATAAAGTTACTCTATTGCATAATCCAATTCATGAAGACTTCATGTTTTCTCACAAAGTGATTCCTGAAAGAGATGTGGTTTTTGTATGCAACTACTATAAAAGGAAAAGACCAGACTTAATACTGAGTACGGTACAAGCTATGCCTGACTTAACATTCTCCTTGATAGGAAAGGGATGGAGAAAGCAACCAGAATTTGAGCCACTCTTGCGCTGTGGTAATTTTACTTATAACGAGTTCAGATTTGATGGATATATAGACCAACTAAAAAAACATAGGGTGTTTTGTTCTCTTTCCGACTTGGAAGGTGGCCCAGTCCCATTGTTGGAATCCCTTGTATCCGGTCTTAACGTCGTGTGCACAGACACAGGAAGTGCGCGTGATTTGATTCCAAGTGATAGAACTTCTAACATTTTGCCAATTAATCCTAAGACCGATCTCATCTCTTCCACAATAAGGGCTGCCCTAAATCAAGTTGCTACTACATTTCAGCAGGAGCATCACTACTTTTATCCGGGATTCACAGAGTATCTAGAGCACTTGATTTCAGATGAGATATCAAAGAGGAAAAATTCTTAAATTAGTAATTTAAGTAACTAAGTGGTGTCAGGCATCATAGGAAAATATGAAATCATTCATACTTCATGCAAAGATTGGTAAATTAATGGGATTTTTAATGAATTGAAGCTGAGTGGAGAACTCAAACCTCCTTACTTTAAATTCTGAGGAACAGATAAGAGAGTTTCTGCCTAGGAAGCAAGTTAGTGAGCCCGCTCGGGATCGAACCGAGGACCCAAAGATTAAAAGTCTTTTGCTCTACCAACTGAGCTACGGGCTCATCCTAATAAAACAGAGTATATCAGCCCTAATGGCCGCAGTTAGCTTGCCTTCATTGCACTTTATTGACTAGCGCAATTCCAGCCAATTTGTGGCCGCTCAAGAACTCAGGGCCCTATCTATTCGATATGGATAAAGTACTGGTTGAATTATGCTATGTTGGAAAGGGTATAATTATGATGAGATTTAGGAGATCCTAATTTCTATTTCGCTTTCCATATTAATTAGTTGTCATAATGCCGAGACTTCAATTGAATCATGTCTTAACTCAATATTCCCCCTACAGGAGAATTGTGAAGTAGTAATTGTCGATGATGGATCTACTGATAACTCTCTAAAGATAATACAAGCATATCTCGTTGCTTGGCCTAACCACAAAGTTAATTTGATTTCTACGCAGAATCATGGAAGTGCCCACGCTAGGAATCTCTCTATCAGTGAATCTAATGGAGACCATCTACTATTTCTAGATTCAGATGATCAGTTAAATGCAGCAGCTCTTGGACAGATTTTTGAATCAAATCTATTCGAAATAGATTGCGACGCATTTCGATTTGGTTATAGTACAAATCAAGGCGATGTTTTTGAATCGTTAGATTCTTTGAGTCCTGAGCTTCTATTTAGACAAAGAGGATTTTGGCGATATATATAAAAGAGAATTTATATTAAAAAATCATATCCGTTTTTTGCCAGATATTACTGAGGCAAAGGGTTTTTATGTTCTTGACGACTGGTACTTCTTGCTTCAGTTTTTGGCGAACACCCCAAGAATTCAAATATTTGACATCATTCTATATTTTTATAACAACCACGCGATAGATTCTAGTCAAAGTGTGTCCTACATTCGGCAACTCGCTTTAGAGCACAATTCTTTCCATACTTTAAGCAAACACTTTATGCTCTATCCATGTAATAACAGTCAATTTTTAGTGAATTCTCTCTTTCTTCGCTGCGCAATGATTCTTGATTTAATAGATCCTCCACCTAGCTTGACATCACGAACTAAATTAGCGTATTCATTTGTATCTATTTTGCATAAATTGAATCTTCCTTTTAAGAGAAAACTTACATTCCGTACTCTAATCTTACTGGCAAGGATGTTATACCGAAAGATATTTTTTCTACGGTGATTTAGAGTTTTCTTTTTGCTTATTAGTGTCTTTTATCCGACGTCGCGCGTGACTAGACGTCATTCTTTCGATACTTAAAATTGCCACGTTTGTGTGGCTTTAATAATTCTTCTACCAAATCTTGAGTTGCTTTGGAGCCAATTCCCTTCGCTCTCGCAATTTATATTGATTAATAATCCTGCAATGTGTCATGATGGCAAGATAATGCCTGTTCATTTGGAGAGCCGCAAGGTTTGATATTTTACTTTTAGTGGAAGTACCGTATTGCTAACGTTTCTTCATGATTACTCTAGCTTGGTAATCAGAGTAACTAAAGAGTTGAGAATTGCCTGTCAGGTTGACACTAGTAATAGTCGTTAGGTCACGGATCTTGCTATGATGAGTTCATTATTTCAGTAAAGAAAATGCTCCGTGAGTAGGGATCTCTGAAAAATTTGAGGTTATTCTTCTTCGATTTCGAAAACATAAATTTTTAATGTAGACTGGGGTCGCCCTGGTCCCCATCGTCTAGGGGCCTAGGACATCGCCCTTTCACGGCGGTAACACGGGTTCAAATCCCGTTGGGGACGCCAGATAAAGAGATATCTCTTCACTTTATCTGTATTTATGTTGGCCCAGTAGCGCAGTTGGTTAGCGCGCCGCCCTGTCACGGCGGAGGTCGCGGGTTCAAGTCCCGTCTGGGTCGCGATGAATTTTTCTATTCGGCTGGGTAGCTCAGTTGGTACGAGCGTGCGACTGAAAATCGTGAGGTCGACGGTTCGATCCCGTCCCCAGCCACCAGAAATTTTCTCCTAGTTATCTGCCGTTTTGATGAAGCAAATAAAAAGCATTAGCCAAAGGGCTCCTGCAAAAATAGTCACTAGACGCTCTATTGAATAGCTCGCGTTTGATATCGCTATGGCAAATGCTGCAAAGATGATTGAACCAATCCAGAGAATCAAAACTGATTGTCTCTTGTTAAAGCCCATTCGCATTA
>Ga0169931_10006216_pt1 | contig 18079 bp, 15 predicted proteins | sample Kivu_15m_20L_FD_129675 | JGI IMG/M metagenome (GOLD analysis project Ga0169931, IMG submission 129675) | Freshwater microbial communities from Lake Kivu, Western Province, Rwanda to study Microbial Dark Matter (Phase II) - Kivu_15m_20L... | ecosystem: Environmental > Aquatic > Freshwater > Lake... | reverse complement strand
TCGCAACGGAGAGGGGTAAGGTCATTCCTTTGTGCAGGTAGGGCGGCACCTTGCTCTCGCCGGCGTAGCGCCAGCCGCAGGGTGCCCGCCCGGACACATCGACTGTTTCGGCACCGGCCGCAGCCACGCCACGCCCGCAGGCGCATCGATGCGCTTGAGAGCCCGGTGCGGTGCGTCCTTGCCACGGATTTGGGACCGAGCTGTAGACGCTCAAGCGCGTGGGTGCTTTCATCGAGCGCCACTTCGTAGTCAAGTTCGGCCAGACGCAAATCAGGCGGATCCTGGGCGGTTTGGGTTTGCCGGTCCAGAAGCCCGAGCTCCGTGCCATCGCGTGTGATGAGGATGCCGTTCAGAAGTGGAAGCTCAGCACTTGGCCAGGGCCTCAACGTCCGCCGAGGGCTACGTATAGATGGCGTTTCGCTGCGCGTACTCGCTCGACCTGAATCCCGTCGAATTCCTGTGGGTCTGGCTCAACCGTCACGCGCAGGCCAACTTCTGCCCCGACAGCCTGAGCGAGCTCCACACCACCCCACGAAGCAAGCTCAAGAGCGCGCCGCGACGACCTTCGATCATCGCCGCCTGCTGGGCTCAAGCTAACCTGCGGTGTCGCCATTCTTGGAAAGCGCAATAGGAAGACTTGATTGCGTGGAGGCGTCTCGCACGCCACCGGATGCCAAGTGTCGTGCGTCAGTGCTTCCCGTCGACCAGCATGGTCGCAAGCGATCAGAGGCCGGGTTTGTAGAGTGTGGCGCTCTTCCGGGACCTTCAAGTTCCTTCGCGGGTGTGGCCCCTCGACCGCCTCGGCGCCACACTCCTGGCGAGGTCCTACGGCGCATCGCGACGCTCGCCTGAACAAGCCGCTCCAGAGTCCAAGCCCTAGCTACCGGTGAGTTGTGTGCCAACCGTCGGGTCTACACCTTCATCGCAAAGCAGCCACGCGTCTCGATCGCCAGCTTTCCCCAACGGTTACCGCCATGAGGAGCCGATGCAGGACCTTATTGCTGCGCGGAGAGGTACATCGTCACTTCGGTCTCCATCCCAACCGTATCGAGACCTCCTGCGCGGCGTTCAAGACCTGCGGCGCCAACGCAGTTCTGCGCTCGGTATCGAACCGCTCGGAGGGTCCCGACAACGCCACGGCGGCCACCACTGCGCCGGCTTCGTCGCGTACCGGCGCCGCGATTCCCGAGATGCCGACCCGCCACTCCTGGTCCCCGGTGGCGAAGCCCCGCTCCCGCACGCGCGCCAGGTCCGCCCGCAGCAGGTCCGGATCGGTGATCGTGAACGGCGTCATCGGCGTCAGACGGCGGCACACTTTCCTCACGATCGCCTCCGGCTGGAACGCGAGCAGAGCCTTGCTCGCCGAACCGCAGTACAGGGGGATGCGCGCGCCCAGCGGCGTGTGGACCCGCACGGCCGCGGTGCTGTCGACCTTCTCGAGGAAGATCGCCTCGGCCTCGCTCAGCACCGCCACGTAGGCGGTCTCGCCCGAGAGCGCCGCGAGCTGCCGCAGCGCCGGAAGCGCCGCCTCGGAGAGGCTGCGCGGGCCAGCCAGCCGGTTTCCCAGCTCCCAGAGCTTCAGGGTCAGCCGGTACCGGTCGCCGTTCTCGCCGCGCTCCACGTAGCCGTTCTCCGACAGCGACTGCAGGAGCCTGTAGGCGGTGACCTTGTTGAGAGAGAGCGCACGGCCAAGTTCGGTTACCCCGATTTCACCGTCATGAGTCGACATGTACTCGAGTACTCCGAAGGCCTTGTTCAGGGTTGCTGGATCGTTTACGTTGAACGAACAGAAGACGCGTGTGTTGGCGTTCGGGCGGTTCGCTGCCCGCCAGCGCATGCGCGACTGATCTGGTCCCCCGAAAACGGACACCACGAGGTCTGCTATTTTTGACCTTGTGGAGGACGTATGAAGAAGTCAGTACCGAACCGGCAGTACACGGACGAGTTCCGGCAAGCGGCGGTGAAGCAGGTTCTTGAAGGTGATCGGCCGATCAGGCGGGTTGCGCGGTCTCTGGAGATGTCGGCCGGGACGCTGGGCAACTGGGTGACCAGTGCCAAGCAGGGCCAGCCGCTGAGCGTGCGGGTCTCGAGCGCTGCGCCCAGCGATCTGGAGGCCGAGGTATCGAGGCTGCGCCAGGAGGTGGCTCGGCTGAAAGTCGAGAAGGAGATCCTAAAAAAGGCGGCGGCGTACTTTGCCAAGGAGTCGATGTGAAGTACGCCTGGATACTGGAGAACCGCGGTTCGTACTCGACTCCGATGATGTGCGATCTGCTGGGCGTGTCGCGCAGCGGGCTGAGCGCGGCGGCCAAGCGCGGGCAATCCGGGCGTCGAGCCCAGGAGACCGAGGTGCTCGAGCAGATTCGCCGCGCGCAGGCCAGGCACAAGGGGCGCTATGGCCGACGCCGGATGGCTCCCGAGGTGAGCGAAGCGCTGGGTCGCAAGGTCAACCACAAGCGCGTCGGTCGACTCATGAAGGAGCACGGGCTGGGTAGTCGAAAGCGCAGGCCGTTTCGTGTGCGCACGACCGATTCCCGGCACGACCATCCGGTCGCCCCCAACGTGCTCGAGCGCGACTTCGTGGCGACGGCGCCGGACCAGAAGTGGCTGGCGGACATCACCTGCGTGCCCACGGCCGAGGGATGGCTCTACGTGGCCTTCGTGCTGGACTTGTTCGCCCGCAAGATCGTGGGTTGGGCCATGAGCGAATCGATGCCCCAGGAGCTGACCATCGAGGCGCTGAAGGTGGCGCTGGGTTGGCGCGATCCGCCCAGGGGGGTGATCCATCACTCGGATAGAGGCTCGCAGTACGCGGCCAAGGACTACCGGCGGGTGCTGAAGGCCAGGGGGATCACGGTCTCGATGAGTCGCAAGGGCGACTGCTGGGACAACGCGCCGATGGAATCGGCCAACGGCACGTTCAAGGTCGAGTGCGTGCATGGAGAACACTTCAAGACGCGAGCCCAGGCAAAGCAGGCGATCGTCGATTACATTGGCTACTACAACACCGAGCGCCGACACTCGTCGCTGGGCAATGTAGCGCCGGCGACCTTCGAGCTGCGCTGGCGCGCCGACAACCAGAACTCAGCCCGGCGGTAGTGCCCATGGCGAGCCCCGCGTTGTCCACCGCCGGCCGGTCCGGTTCGTCGCAAGCGACCGAACCGGCCGGCCGTGGACAACGCTTCTTGCAGTTCGTGGTGTCCGCATTTCGGGGTCCGGATCAGACGGCCAGCGCCGTCCGGAGACGTTCGACTTCCTCGGTTTCACGCACATCTGTGCAACGACGAGGTCGGGCGGCCGCTTCACCGTTAAGCGACTGACCGCCGGCAGAAGCATGCGTGCTACCTTGGCCGCTCTGCGACAGCAACTGAATCGTCGACGCCATGAGCCAATCCCAGCGGTTGGGGCGTGGTTACGGCGAGTGATTCAAGGCTACCTGAACTACCACTCGGTTCCCGGCAACAGCCATCGGCTCAATCGCTTCCGCCAGGAAGCCTGCAAGGCGTGGTTGCGTGCGTTGCGCCGACGCGGTCAGCGCGGGCGAATGCCTTGGTCAAGGTTCAAGCGGTATGTGGCTCGCTACATCCCGTCGGTCCGCGTTCTGCATCCCTACCCGAACCAGCGTTTCGCGTCATGACTCGAGGCAGGAGCCGTATGCGGTAGTTCCGCACGTACGGATCTGTGCGGGGGGCGGAGGGTAACCTCCGTCCCTACCGCGACCCAATGTCCGGCGCCAAGCACCATCTGAGCGTCGACGCCGCGGGTGTGCCGCTGATGTTGCACCAGCCCCGGCAACCTGCACGACTCGAAGATGTTCGCGACGATGCTCGATGCGATTGCGCCAGTCAGCGACGGGTGACCGCGGTCAGCCTCCTCGCAGACCCGAAAGATTCCACGCCGACAAGGGCTACGACTACCCGCGATGCCGGCGCGCCTGCGCGGTACGACGCATCTCAAGAACCGGATCGCGCAGACCGGCATGGAGTCCAGGCCACGCCTGGGACGACACCGCTGGGTTGTCGAACGAACGTGCGCATGGCTCGTGCAATATCGGCGCCTGAGCGTGTGCTTCCAACGCGTGCCGACATCCACCGCGCCCTTCTTTCGTTCGGCTGCGCCCTGATCTGCGGGAAGCGCCGAAGCACGTTGTGAAGCCCGCTCTCAGGCCAGAGGGTGCCGGCCGCTGCCGAGTCTGCGCAGCTTGAGCGGTAGCCGTCCCCGCCTCGTCGGGCGCATCTGACTGGAGCGACCGCGCCAAGAAAGACGCAGGACGGTTTACGCGTCGGCGACTCGGACAGATCTGTCCGTTCATGAGGGTCGTGTAGCAGCGAGTTCGTTGAGCATTCTCGCCATCAGCCGGGCCCCTTGGTGGACCGGGCGATCCTGCGGTGTAGCCACCATCCAGGTGACAGTGAGCTTGCCGAGCGGCGCGAGCACGAGGTCCTGCAGATTGGCAACGGGGCCGGACATTGACTCCACTGTGCTGCGTGGCAGCACAGTGTAGCCGTGGCCGTCGGCCACAAGACTGAGAGCGAGCTGGGAGGAACTGACCTCCAAGACGGGCGGCCTGTTCACCCGCAGCCGGCGTAGAATGCGATCCACCACCGCGCGCAAGTTATTCGGTGTGCGCAGCAGCACGAGAGGTAACGTGCCCAGCGTCGAGGTGGGCACCGCGCGCCCCGCGGCAAACAGGCCGTTGCGTGGGCCGATGAGGCACAGCCTTTCGGTGAACAGTGGCACTGTACTCAACCGACCCGCCCGCTCGCTCTCCGTCAGGACTGCCAGGTCGACCAAGCCTTCGTCGAGCGCCGCGCGTGCCCCACGCGAAGTGGTTTCCGTGATTTCGATCCGAAGCGCCGGATGCGCCTGTCGCATCCGGTCAATGAGCGGGCGCGTTAGTTGGTCGCGCAGCCCCATCGGCATGGCCAGCCGTACCCGACCACGCAGAGCTGAGCTAGGAAGCTTGAGATCCTCTGCGATGGCGTGGGCTTCCTGGAGAAGACGCTGCGCACGCTGCAGGAGCGCATAGCCATGCGGCGTAGGCACGACCCCCTTGGGTGTGCGCTCGAGAAGCGAGCATTCGAGTTCCCGCTCGAGTTGCGATACCGCACGGCTCAGGGCGGACTGCGTGACGTATACCCGCTCGGCGGCCTGGCTGAGGCTGCCGCAGGAGACTATCTCCACGAAGTACCGCAAGTGCTTGATGTTCATGGACGTAAGGTATGAGAAAAACACAACTCCGGGCTGAGTTAATTCAACTTCCTTTGGGTGTGCGAGCAAACCTAGACTGAGGTCGGGCATCTAGACCCTTCAGGAGACATCAGCATGAGAGCTACGGACAAGCACGCTCGCCGTGCCTGGCTGCGCACGATCGGTGCGGCCGGGGCGTGGAGTGCGACACGCGCAACCGGTGCGATCGGGTTCACTGGGCTGGCCGCTGCACCTGCCGCAGCCTCCAGCTGGCCGGTTCCCCAGATCACTTTCCTGCAGCCCTATGGGCCCGGGACCGCGCTGGACGCCGTGACGCGACTGGCGGCCAAGCAGATCAGCGAACAGTGGGGTGTGACGATCGTCGTCGAGAACCGCGCGGGTGCCAATGGCGTGGTGGGCACCGAGGCGGTCGCTCGCAGCAAGCCCGACGGCAGCGTATTTCTGTTCACCGGCCCGGGCCACTTCACCAACGAATTCCTGATGGACCGGCTGCCCTTCGACACGGCGCGCGACTTCAAGCCCGTAGCCCGTATCGCTTCGGTCATGTTGGTGCTTGTGGTTTCCACGGCTTCGCCCTTCAAGACGGCGGAGGAGCTCATCAGCTTTGCCCGGGCCAACCCTGGCAAGCTGAGCTATTCCTCGGGTGGCGTGGGCAGCTCACAGCACCTCTCGGCTGCCTTGCTGGAGAGCCGCGCCGGGATCAAGGCGCTGCACGTTCCCTACAAAGTGCAGACTCAAGCGCTCACTGACATCGTTGGGGGCCAGGTCGATTTTGGCTTTGCTGCGTTGGCCACGGCACGCGGGCAGTTTCAGGCGGGTAGGCTTCGCCTGCTGGCAGTCTCGGGCCCGCGCCGGTCCCAGTCGCTTCCCGATGTCCCTCCGCTGTCCGAGGCGGGGGTCCCGGGTTACTCCTTCTTTTCGTTGAACGCTGCCTTCGCGCATTCCGGGATGCCCGACGAGCTCGTACGACGAATGTCGGAGGCGCTGGCAGGCGTTTCGCGCAGCCGTGAGTACGCCGAACTCACGCGCAACCTCGGTATCGAAGGCGACTTTGCCGATATCCAGGCCTTCAGCGCTGCCGTCCCAGCTGAGCGCCAGTTCTGGGCTGACCTCATCCGCCAGAGCGGAGCCAAGGGCGGATGATCGCAAGCTGCCTCGCCGAGTACGACCCGCGACATGCCACGATCGACGCTCTCATCCGGGAGCGCACCGAGCGGGGCCCGCAGCGGCCTTTCGTCACTTACTTACCCGAGCAGCGCACGCTCAGCTACGGGGAGTTCGACGCCCTCACACGCCGCTTGAGCGCCGGGCTGGACGCATGCGGCCTGCCACCCCAGGCCCATGTCGCGGTGATCTTCGAGAACTGCCTCGAACAACTGATCGCCACCTTCGGCATCAACCGCGGCGGCCGCGTCACGGTGCCCATCAACGCGTCAGCCCGAGGCGAACTGCTGCAGTACTTTCTCTCCTTCGCCGATTGCAGCGCCGTCATTGTCGAGGCGCGGCTGTATCCAAGGATAGCCGAGCTGCATGCGCAGCTGCCGCAGCTGCGCCACGTGTTCGTGGCCGATATCGCGAGCCGGCCCGAGCCGGTGCCGGCCTGGAATGCCCAGGTCAGGCCCTGGGAGGATTTGCTCGCTGCTGCTGCGGATACGCCGGCACCGCGCATACCCGGCTACCGCGATCTTGCCATGCTGATGTTCACCTCAGGAACCACGGGGCCTTCCAAGGCGATCATGTTCCCGCATGCGCACATCTCGTACTGGGGGCTTGAGGTGGCACACCACCACGAGTACACACCCGACGATATCGCCTACGTGTTCATGCCCCTGTTTCATGGCAACGCGCTGCTGGGCAGCACGATGGCGACGCTCGCAGCGGGTTCGGCCATCGCACTCACCCACCGCTTCTCGGTCAGCCGCTTCTGGGACGATGTGCGCACCAGCGGCGCCACCGTCACCAACGCCATCGGCAGTGTGGTCGATTTTCTGTGGGCCCAGCCGGAGAGCCCTGCTGACCGTCAGCACCAGCTTCGGCGCTTCCACGCCGTACCGGTGCCGCGCTACGGGCATGCCTTCGAGGCCCGCTTCCGCCTGTCGTTCATGAGCGCGTTCGGTCTGACCGACTATTGCCTGGGGACCTCCTTCAACACCCGCCACCCCCGCAGCAAGCTCGGCTCGGCCGGCACGGCGCGCGCCAACATCGAGGTGCGGGTGTTGGACGAGGAGGACATCGAGCAGCCTGCGGGTGTGCCGGGGGAGATCGTGCTGCGCAACCGCGTGCCGTGGGCCGCATCTCCGGGGTACTACAAGGCCCCCGAGCAGACGCTCGCGAGCCGGCGAAACCTGTGGTTCCACACGGGTGACCGCGGCTACCTGGACACCGATGGCCACCTGTACTTCACCGACCGCATCAAGGACTCCATCCGGCGCCGCGGAGAGAACATCTCCGCCTTCGAGGTGGAAGAAGCGGTGCGCACGCATCCATCGGTACGGGATGTGGCCGTGTACGCCATGCGTGCGGAGAGTTCCGAAGACGAGGTCGCTATGTCGGTTGTGCTGCATGAGGGGCACAGCTGCAACGAAGAGACACTCGTGCGCCACTGCGCGGCCAACCTAGCCTACTTCATGGTGCCGCGATTCGTAGAGATCGTGGCCGATCTGCCCATGACCCTGAGCATGAAGGTGGAGAAGTACAAGTTGCGCGCGCGAGCGGAGGCCGACCGGGCTCGCTTGTGGGACCGCAACCACTCAACCTTCCAACCCACCCGCTGAGCTGAGGTCGAGCGCCATGACAAGCCCTACGCCCACCACATCGATCTCGCACTCGGACGCCCACCGCATCTTCGTACGTGGTGCCGATCTCGTCGAGGAGCTTATCGGCCACCTCACCTTCACCGAGATGTTCTATTTCGAGCTCACCGGACGGCGCCCGACGCGCGGGCAGACGGCGTTGCTCGACGCTGTGATGGTAACGCTGATGGAGCATGGCCTGACGCCGAGCGCCATCACGACCCGGCTCATCTACCACTCCGCGCCGGAGAACCTGCAGGGCGCGGTGGCTGCCGGTCTGCTGGGCGTGGGCAGCACCTTCATCGGCACGATGGAAGGTTGCGCGGCGCTGCTTGACGAGATCCTCCACGCTCCCGAGGGCATGGCTGCCCGTGCGCAAGCCGTGGCCCAGCGCCACCGTGAGGCTCGCCAGCCGGTGCACGGCTTCGGTCATCCTTTCCATAAGCCCGACGACCCACGCTCGGTTCGGCTGCTGGCGCTGGCAGCCGAGCACGGCCTGGCTGGCGCGCACGTGCAAGCCGTGCGTGTATTGGGCGAGGCCGTGGACGCCGCCTACGGGCGGCATCTCACCCTCAACGCCACTGGCGCCAGCGCGGCGCTCCTGGGAGAGATCGGCCTGCCACAGCCGATCCTGCGTGGCGTGGCGGTGACGAGCCGCGCAGCCGGGCTGGTGGGCCATATCCTCGAGGAACGCCAGATGCCGGCGGCTCGCCACATCTGGCACTTGGTGGAACAAGGTGTTCCCTACGTCGACGACACCGAGCCACCCCACACCTGACAGCCTATTTATGCGCTCCCCGGACAGAGCTCGGCCGGAATCAACACGGTCTGGGGTCCTGTAGGAAACACCGGGCCGCTCGAAGTTTCCCGAAGCCCTCGGATGGCTGGGCGCAGCCCGGCGCACGCGGTGCGATTTACCAGGGGCCGGCTCCCCACTGCCGCGAGATGAGCCCGCACGTGGCCAGCAGCAGCTGCGCGCATCTGAGCAACTGCTCCTCCATGCGATGGCGCGGGCCGGCGATGGCGACGGCGAGCACTTGTCCGTCCAGCGCTAGTGTGGTCGACACCGCCCACACATCTGCCACGTTTTCGCCGCGCGTAATGAAGTAACCGCGGCGTCGGCCGTCTGCGATGTCGACGGCAAGCTGCTGCGGGTCCGTGAGGGTGTGTGGCGTCACGCGGGGCAGCGGCAACCCGGTCAAGCTTGCAGCGAGCGCGGCATCCTTCAGGTTGCCCAGCAGCGCTTTGCCGATGGCACTGGAGTGCAAGGGCTTGAATTCGCCGGGCCTGGCCGAGTAGCGGATGGGGTTGTGGCTCTCCAGTACGTGCAGGTAGATCACCGCCTCGCCCTGCTGCTTGCCGAGAATCACCGTCTCCTCGGAGCTTTCCCGCAGCCGCTCCAGCAATGGCACCACGCGTTCGACCAACGGGTCGCTCGCATGGATCTCGCGAGTGAGGTCAAACAGCCGGCGCGTGGGATACAGCGCGCGGGGGCGCTGTAGCTGGTAGAGGTACCCGCGAGCAGCCAGGATCTTGACGATGGCGTGGCAGCTGCTCTTGGGGATGTTTGCATGTCTTGCCAGCTCCGTGAGCGACATGGGCCGCCGCACCCGGTGAAAGACCTCGTAGACGGCGAGCGCGCGCTCGACCGCGGTTACGCCCGGGCTTCCCCCATCAGCCACCCCGCTCATCGCTTCGGATGGTAGTGATTGATCCCATTCCTGTTCGGTGGGCTGAACGAATGGTTCTTCATGCTGACTTGCCGGGGTATCGAGGGCCATGATGTTCGGTATCTCGAACCATGATTCTTCCACAGGAACTCGGGAATGCCTAGCATCGGGCTCATGACGTCTGCCACCTTTCAGGCTGCGACCCCGTCTCCGGCGGGTTACCTACGAATCGAGTCGCACGCGGACGGCGCACGCTGGATCACCATCGACCGTGCGGCCAAGCACAACGCGCTGGCACGCCCGGTGCTCGCAGAGTTGGCGACGACGGTGAGGGCCCTGGGTCAGGAACCGGGTCTGCGCTACCTGGTGATTACCGGTGCAGGGGAGCGCTACTTCGCGGCAGGCGGTGACCTGCGCGACCTAGCGAGCGTGCGCGACGAAGCCGGCGTGCACGCCATGATGGACGAAGCAGGTGGAGCGCTGGAAGCCGTGCGCGACTGCCCGGTGCCGGTGCTCGCTTACCTGAACGGTGACGCCATCGGCGGTGGTGCTGAACTTGCGATGGCCTGTGACCTGCGGCTGCAGGCGGCCCACGCACACATCGGCTTCGTCCAGTCGAGGCTGGCGATCACTTCTGCCTGGGGCGGCGGGCCCGACTTGTTTCGCGTCGCTGGTCCGGCTCGGGCGTTGCGCATGATGGGCCGCGCGGAGTTGGTGCCGGCCGAGCAGGCACTGGCCTGGGGCCTGGCCGATGCCGTGATCCGGGACGGCGCCCAGGGCGAGGATCTGCGCGCCTTTGTCCAGCCGCTGGCTCGCTGCGCCCCTCAGGTGCTGCGCGGTATCAAGGCGCAGGCCATTGCCGCACGCCAAGGTCGCAGTTGGGCCGAACACCGAGAGGTGGAGCGGGCCCATTTCGTACAGACGTGGCTGCACGCCGACCACTGGGCGGCTGCCGACAAGCTCCTTTCGAAGGAGAGGTGATGACGAATCCGAAAGCCGTTCCCCCGGACGGCCCTGTGGATGCAGCAGTAGGGGCGGGCCGGCTGGACCCCGCGCTCGGTGCGATCAGCCGCAGCGGCATCCCGGTGCCCCCAAGCGTGCACGTCGACGCCCTCGACCCCGCCCGTATCGGCCGCCCCGGAGAATACCCGTTCACGCGCGGCATCTTCCCGGACGGGTACCAGGGCCGTCTGTGGACGATCCGCCAGTACTCCGGCTTCGGCACGGCCGAGGAGTCCAACGCGCGCTACAAGTTCCTGCTCGAGCAGGGGCAGACGGGACTGTCGGTCGCCCTCGACCTGCCCACCCAGTGCGGGCTGGACCCCAGCCATCCCATGGCACGCCCGGAGATCGGCAAGGTGGGGGTCTCGTTGTCCAACCTGAGCGAGGCGGAGATCCTGTTCCAGGGCATCGACCTGTCTTCGATCTCCACCTCCTTCACCATCAACGGCACCGCAGCCATCGTCTACGCGATGTACTTGGCAGTGGCGGACAAGCAGGGCGTGCCGCGCCGAAAGCTCACCGGCACGATCCAGAACGACATCCTCAAGGAATACGTGGCGCGAGGCACCTGGATCTTTCCGGTGCGCCCGTCGATGCGGTTGATCGCCGACTCGATCCTATACGCCAACGACGAGACACCACGCTTCAACCCGATCAGCATCGCCGGTGCCCACGTGCGCGACGCCGGCGCCACCGCAGCCGAGGAGATGGCCTATACGCTGGCCAATGGGCTCGCCTATGTGGACGAGTTGCGAGCGCGCGGCGGGGACGTGGAGAAGTTCGCCAAGCGGCTGTCCTTCTTCTTCTACGTCCACATGGACTTCTTCGACGAAATCGCGAAGTTCCGTGCCGGGCGACGGCTGTGGGCCCGGTTGATGAAGGAACGCTTTGGCGCGCAGGACCCGAAGGCCCAGCACTTTCGCTTTGGCGTGGTGTGCGGCGGCTCCTCTCTGGTTGCGCCGCAGCCCTACAACAACGTGGTGCGCGTTGCGGTGGAAACGATGGCTGCGGTGCTCGGCGGTGCGCAGTCGATCTTCACCTGCGCGCTGGACGAGGCGTTCCAGATTCCGACCGAGTTCTCGGCGGAGCTCGCGTTGCGCACACAGCAACTCATCGCCTACGAGTCGGGCATCGCACGCACCGTCGACCCACTGGGCGGCAGCTTCTTCGTTGAGCACCACACCGATCGCATGGAAGAGATGATCGTGCAGGTGATGGACGAGATCGATGCCTACGGCGGTGTCATCCGCGCCATAGAGGACGGCTGGCTGCAGCGCCGGCTGGCCGAGCGCGGCCTGGAGCGCAAGCGCGCGACCGACAGCGGTCAGCAGGTGGTGGTGGGCGTCAACCACTTCCGCAAAGTCGACGAGGTGGTTGGCGTGGGCGAGGTCTTCAAGCTCGACCCCGGCGTTGCCCAGCGAGCCCTCGACAAATACCAGCGCGTGCTCGACACACGCGAGACACCTGTGGTGCAGGCCACGCTCGCCCGCTTGTCGCGTGCCGCGACCAACGATCGCGAAAACCTGATGCCCTACCTCGTTGACTGCTGCCACGCCTACGCCACCGTAGGCGAGATGGTGGCGTGCCTGAAGGAGCAGTGGGGCGAGTTCCAGGAGCCGGTGAACCTATGACTGCACCCCACGCCGCGCCCCGGCCTCTGGCAGGGCGGCGCATCTTGATCGGCAAACCCGGCTTGGACGGGCACGACATCGGCGCCAAGATCGTGGCTCTCACGCTGCGCGATGCGGGCGCGGAGGTAATCTACACCGGGTTGCGCCGCAGCCCCGCGCAGATTGCGCAAGTGGCGGTGGACGAAGGAGTGGACGCCGTGGGGTTGAGCATCCTGTCGGGCAGTCACAACGAGCTCGTGACCGACGTCCTGGCCGAGTTGCGAACACGCGGCGCGGGTGACGTGCAGATCTTTCTGGGCGGCACCATTCCCGCTGAGGATCACCCCGGGCTGCTCGCGCAAGGGGTGTCGGCCGTGGTCACCGCCGACCTGCCGCTGGAATCGGTCGTGGCACGGCTCGCTGCTGCGCTGGACACCCCGCGATGAGCGTGTCTTTGAACGGCCCGCTTGCCGGCATCCAGGTGCTGGAGATCGGCCACATGCTGGCCGGTCCCTACTGCGGGTTGCTGCTGGCGGACATGGGGGCGGATGTCATCAAGATCGAGCCGCCCGATGGGGATATCGCCCGGCGCGTCAGTCCGCACCAGATCGGCCCACACAACGCTTACTTCGCGAGCCTTAATCGCAGCAAGCGCAGCGTGGTTCTCGACCTCGCGAGTGAGGGGGGCCGGACCGAGCTAGAGCGCCTTGCCGCTCGTGCACACGCGCTCGTCACGAACCTCCGCCCTTCGGCGATCAAGAAGCTCGGGCTGACTTACGAGGCGCTGCGCGGCTGCAACGAGCGCCTTGTGTGCGTGGCGCTCACCGGCTACGGGCTGGAGGGCCCCCATGCCGAGAACCCCGCCTATGACTACGTGATCCAGGCGCTCACCGGGGTGATGGCCCTCACGGGCGAGCCCGGTGCGCCGCCTGCGAAGGCTGGTTACTCGGCGGTGGACAACTCTGCCGGTATGGCTGCGGCGATGGGCTTGTTGGCCAAGCTCGTGCAAGGGCGCGGCGGGCAGGTGGATGTCGCGATGTACGACGTGATGGTGTCGCAGCTCAACTACCTGGCCGGCTCCTGGCTGAATGCTGGCGAGGCGGTGCAGCGTCTGGCCCACTCTTCACACCCCTATATGGTACCCGCCCAGATTTTCCCGACGGCTGAGGGCTGGCTCACCCTGTTCATCACGCACGACAAGTTCTGGCAGGCCTTCTGCATCGAGGTCGGCCGCCCGCAGTGGCTGCAAGACCCACAGTTTTCGACCATGGTTGCGCGCCGGGCCCACCGCGCCCCCGTGCTGGCGGCCATCGGCGACGTGCTGAGGCAGGCCAGCGCTGCCCGATGGGTGCAGCGCCTGGCGCCCCTGGGCTTAGTGGTGGCCGAAGTTGGCTCGCTGGAACAGGCCTTGGGCAGTGAGCTCACGCGCGAACGCGGGTTGTTGGTCGAGTTAGGCGGGGCGCATCCTGCAGACCAGCAGGACGAGACGGGCCAGGCTGGCCTGCCGGGCGCTGCGCCGCTGCGGGCCGTGGGCAGCGCAGTGCAGTTCGACGGCTACACCCCGCGTTTCGGGCTGCCCCCCCTGCTAGACCAGCACCGTCGGGAGTTGCTGGGAGGCACAGGCCCGTGAGACCGGGAAGCTGCTTGCAGGCCGAGACACGCCCCCCGCTGGACCGCCGCGCACTGGGGCGAGCACTCACCCAGCTCGCCAACGCCTCGGCGCAGACCGTGCTTCAAAGCCTGCAGGCCGAGCGGAGTGGGGCGCATGCGCCCGCGCGCCGTATCGGCTTGACCGGGGCACCCGGTGCAGGCAAGAGTACCCTGGTCGGGCGGCTGGCGCTGCACCGCGCGTACCACGCGCCGGACGCACATACTCCGCAGGGCATCGACCCGCCACCCACACCGCCTCGCCGCGTGGGCGTGCTGGCGGTCGATCCCAGCAGCCCGAACACGGGCGGCGCGATCCTGGGCGACCGCATCCGCATGGACGAGTTGCCTGGCAGTGCGGAACTGTACATCCGCTCCGTCGGCTCGCGTACCAGCAGCGACGGCCTGTCGGACAACTTGCCCGAGATGCTCGAACTGATGGATGCGTTCGGCTTCGACGAGGTGCTGTTGGAGACCGTGGGCGTCGGGCAGGCCGAGCATGCAGCCCGTACGCAGGTGGACACGCTCGTGCTCGTGATGCTGCCCAACAGCGGCGATGTCGTGCAGGCGATGAAGGCGGGCATCATGGAACTGGCCGACCTGTACGTCGTCAACAAGGCCGACCAGGCTGGTGCCTCGCGCATGGCTGCCGACATCCAGCGAATTTGCGCCCTCGCGCGCCGCACCCGCGATGCCTGGCAGCCCCTTGTGTTGCTCACCTCCGCGCAGCAGCCCGAGTCCATCGAAGCGCTGTCAGCGGCGATCGACGAACATGGCCGCTGGCTGCAGGCTCAACCCACGCGCCAGGCGCGTCTCGACGATCGTGCGCGTTACCGGTTGAGCCGGTTGCTCGAACGGCTTCTGGCCGAACAGGTGCAGGCGATGGGAGCAACGTCGTTGCACGCGCCCGTCATCGAGCAGGTGCAGCAGGTGCTGCAGCGGCTGCAAGCGCTTGCGCTCCTGCAGCGCCGCCGAGTGTCGGAGATGCCGGAATGAACCGTCAGTTCGATTCCACCATGGGAGAGCTCGTCGCCACGGCTTTGGGCCGCTACCCGCAGCGAACCGCCTTCCTGAACCCCGACGGACGCGCGGTCAGCTACCGCCGCGTGGCGCAAGAGATCGTCCACGCCGACCGATGGCTGGCTGCCCAGGGCATTTCCAAGGGCGATTCGGTCGCGCAGTTGTGCGCGAACCGCTCAGAGATCTTCTCGGTCATGGGTGGCTGCTACATCGGTGGGTACCGATCCGTAGCGCTTTCGCCCACCACCAGTGTCGAGGACCTCGCCTACATTCTTGGCCACGCAGAGGCGCGGGTGCTCGTGACCGATCGCACGCAACTGCCCCGTGCCCGTGAGGCTGTGGCAGCTGCGGCTGCCGTCGGCGGAACCGAACTCCGGCTCGCGTGTCACGACGCGGAGCCGGGCATACCCCACCTTTGGGAGGGCATCGAGGAGCACGCGCATGCCGCAGAGGGCGGCCACGCGCGCATCGAGAATCGGGCCGCAGCCGATGACGTCGTGCGGCTCATCTATACGGGCGGCACCACTGGTCGCCCCAAGGGCGTGATGGGCAGCAGCGGGTCGCTCGCCCTCAACGCGATGTTGCGCATGGCCGGGCACGACTGGTCGGGCATCCAGCTGCTGTGCTCGACACCCCTGTCCCATGCCGCCGGGGCGATGATCGTGCCCGTGCTTTGGCATGGGGGCACGCTCGTGATGCAAGACGGGTTTGACCCGCTGCGCCTGATCGAGCAGGTGCTGCGTGGCGAGGCCAATGCGGTCTACGTCGTGCCAACGATGCTGTACCGGCTGCTGGACCACCCGCGCGTCAGCGATATCGCGGGCCGTCTGCGCATGATCATGTACGGGGCAGCGCCGGCATCGCCTGCGCGGCTGCGCGAGGCGCGCGAGCGCTTCGGGCCGATCCTGACCCAGCACTACGGCCTGACCGAGGCCCCGAGCACCATCCTCAACCTCAACGAGTCCGACCACCTGGACGACACGTTGCTGGCCTCGGCAGGCAAGCCGTATCCGGGCATGGCGGTGCAGTTGCTGGATCCCCAGGGCAACTCGGTGCCGCCCGGGGAGGTGGGCGAGATCTGCGTGCGCGGACCGCTGCTGATGTCAGGTTACTGGAAGGAGCCTGAACTCACGGCGCGCGCCTTCGTGAACGGCTGGCTGCGTTCGGGCGATCTCGCATACCAGGACGCACGCGGCTACTACTTCATCGTCGACCGTGCCAAGGACATGATCGTCAGCGGCGGCTTCAACGTCTACCCCAAGGAAGTTGAAGACGTGATTGCCCAGCATCCGGCCGTAGCTGCGGTAGGGGTCATCGGCGTACCCGATAGCTTGTGGGGCGAGGCAGTAAAGGCGATCGTGGTGTGCCGTGCGGGCCAGCAGGTCGAGCCCCGCGTCCTGATGGAGCTCGTGCGTGTGCGCAAGGGCCCGGTAATGGCACCCAAGTCGGTCGACTTCGTGGCCGAGCTGCCCCAGACGGGCTTGGGCAAGATCGACAAGAAGGTGCTGCGCGCGCGCTATTGGTCCGATTCCGCGCGCCGTGTCAACTGATGTATTTACGAGTGACCACCTCGGCGCCGCAGTCCAGCGACAGCGCCTTAACCCCAAGAAGGAGACAGCCACATGTTCCTGACCTCTCGCAGAAACTGGATCGCTGCCGTGGCGCTTGCCGTGGTTGGCTCGACCGCTGCCGCCCAGTATCCGGACAAGCCCATCCGCCTAGTGGTGCCGGCGCCAGCTGGCGCCTTCGCCGACATCGTCGCCCGTGAGTTCGGTGACCGACTTTCCAAGGCCGTGCGCCAGCCCGTGGTGGTCGACAACAAGGGTGGCGCAAGCGGCGCAATCGCCTACTCATACGTTGCGCGTGCCGCACCCGATGGCTACTCGGTGCTCATCACCAACACCGGCCCCTCGGCCATCAACCCTGAGCTCTTTCGCGCCCAGGGCCTTGCCTACGACCCAATCAAGGACCTCGAGCCGATCACGATTCTGTGCTTGACCCCGGTGACGCTCGTGGTAAAGGCCGACTCACCCTTCAAGACGCTGGCCGACCTCGTGAACTTCGCCAAGGCCAACCCAGGCAAGCTCAGTTTCGGGACGACTGGTGCGGGGCAACTCAACCATCTGTCGGCTGAGTACCTGAATTCGCTGGCGGGCATCAAGACCGTACACGTCCCGTATACCTCCGGGCCTGCCGTTCTCAATGACGTACTCGGTGGGCGTGTGGACTACATGTTCTACCCGCCCGCCTCGGCCAAGGGCTTCATCACAGGCGGCCGCATGCGCGCCCTGGGCGTCACGAGCGGCCAGCGTACGGTCGCCTTGCCGGACGTTCCCACGTTGGCCGAGCTCGGGTACCCAGCGTTTGACCTGTCTGCATGGTTTGGGTTGGCTGTCCCGCGCGGTACGCCACAGCCCATCATCGACGCCTTGGGCAAGGTCGCACGAGAGATCGCCGCCGATCCGAGCTACGCTGACAAGCTGCGCCAGCAGGGCATCGACCATGTGGCACACATGCAGAAGATGACGCACGAGGAAATGCGGCGATTCCACCTGCGTGAACTGGAGCGCTGGACGGAGATCGTCAAGCTCTCGGGCGCCGCTGCAAGGAACTGAGCCAGACGTGGCGGCCCTGATACCCAGTCGCGAGGCGTCGTCAGCGTGGATCGTGGGAGCCTTCGAGCATCCTGCGCGCCATGCGCCGAATGTCTCCACTGCCGAGCTGCATCGTGCCTGTGCCGCTGGCGCCCTGGCCGATGCTGGCCTTGGATTCGCCGACGTGGACGGCTACTTCGGCGGGCGAGATGTGCCAGGCAGCAACCTCAGCTGGTTCATCGACTACTTGAACATCCGGCCGCGCGTCATCGACGCCACCGACACCGGTGGCTGTTCGCCGCTGGCGCACCTGCTGCACGCGGCCGACGCTTTGGCGAGCGGCCGCTGCAAGGTGGCGCTCATCACCCTGGCAGGGCGCCCGCGCAGCGAGGGCATGCGCACCGGTACAGCCCCGCGCCCGGGCGAGCCGGAGCGCCCGGATTCACCCTGGGAGTTGCCCTACGGGCAGACGATCACGACGCTGTACGCGATGATGGCCGCGCGTCACATGCATCGCTTTGGGACCACGCCTGAGC
>Ga0169931_10006215_pt1 | contig 18081 bp, 17 predicted proteins | sample Kivu_15m_20L_FD_129675 | JGI IMG/M metagenome (GOLD analysis project Ga0169931, IMG submission 129675) | Freshwater microbial communities from Lake Kivu, Western Province, Rwanda to study Microbial Dark Matter (Phase II) - Kivu_15m_20L... | ecosystem: Environmental > Aquatic > Freshwater > Lake... | reverse complement strand
CTTCTCGAAGAAGATGAAGATAGCTGCTGGGCATAGTTATGGAAGGTTGGGAGATTTCATGACCCAAGGTGCCTATTATGTTCCACCTTTGCCAACACCTGACATGTCCATCATGGACCCTGTTATGAGGGATGAAGTCTTGAAGGCGGACTACAGGGAGAGGGCCAAGACCATCAATAAACTCAACACTGAAAAGCCCATGCTCTACGCGTTCATCATCTCCAAACTCAGTACGGAATCTGAGGACGAACTCAAGAGACATGCATCTTACAAGACCATTGACGACGACAAAGACCCAATGGAACTTTGGAGGGCTTTAGAGGAAATACACCTTGTCACTACAGTGTCAAAGAATGCCGCGGTCGTACTTCAACAGTCAGAGAATTATTACATGTCGCTCAAACAAGGAGAGTTTGAAACTATTACCAAGTTTATAGAGAGGTTTGATAATAAATTAAAAGCCTACAATGCATCTCTTGACCCTACTGCGAAGGTATCTGAACCAAGAGCCGCCATGGCCTTCCTTAGTAAACTTAACAATTTACAATACGGGCAGTTCTACGCCTATATGATCAACATCATCAACGCAGATCCAATTGCAATTCCAGCTACAGTCAACGAGGTATACCAGAAGGCCAAGGCGCATGTGATTATTGCCCAAGGCACTAAACAAAATGGATGACCCGTATCATTTGCAACCACGGCCGAAAGTTTCTTGAAGTCCAACAACAAAAAGAAGACTCCTAATAACAATCGTAACAACCCCACCACCAAACCAACAGGTGACTTATATCTTCAACCGGGGAATACGACTACCACTACTGCCAACCCACCTGCAAATGCTACTGCAACACCCACGACCACGCCGGAGGACAGTTCCACCGCCAACCGTAATTAACCCAGAGACCTAAGCAGGGTACAGTGTTACAATTGCCAAATGTTCGGCCATTTCGCAAGAGAGTGCCCAAGTAAGCAAGATGGGGAACCATTGAACGGGATGACGAAGAGTGGACGCGACTGGTACTCCCCCAAGTGGTATGAAGTGGGATTGGATACCTTATCCCAGGTGAATGTATTGAACTCAAGGTTCCTTACTGACCTAGTCCCTGGTGACTCAAGTTTTAGAGCTCTGGACAATAAGAGTAGATCCACCTCATATGTGGGAACGTTGCCCTTGATCCCAGGATTGGAATGTCAAGTTTGTGACGACTGCGCTGCATCTATCCTTAGCTTCGCCCTGGTCAAGAAGGCAGGAGTGGAGATTACATATGATAAGGATAAAGAGTGCTTCATAATGCACACTCGAAGTGGAGATATAGAGTTCTATATGCGGGGATACCTATATCTGGTTGATTTTCGGGACTACATTACTGATGAAGCGATCACTTGCATGACAACCTCTGAGAGAGAGGCGCTTTTCAACAAAGCATTGACAAGAGAGCCCAAGAGGCAGGGGTCTTCGTGAGAAACGCAGGGTTCCCATTAGAAAAGACAGCGATTGATCTCGTGAGAAGCGGGAACATCAACAATATTCCCATTAATGTTCAAGATGTGAAAAATTACCTTGAAATATATGGGACCCCAGTGGCGGCAGTTCGTGGAAGGACAGACGAGAACAAAAACATCACTGACAGGGATGATTATGACTTTGGTTTGAAGGAACAGGTCACTATGCAAGAGCAGACGAGCGACATCATCCATATTGCAACCAAGAAGTATCTCATATCATTGGTCTGCCCCTTACAAGTTGTATTAGTTCTGCCTATTACCTCAATGAGCCGTCAGGCATTGGGTCAAGTGATGCAGCAACATGTTGACCTTGTTCGTATGTTCGGGTTTAATGTCAGGATCATATTTGTAGATCCTTTGAGGGCATTGGCGGGACTTCGGGGCACCATTCCAGGAGTGGAGATACAACCGACCGGAGCTGGAGACCATCTCCCCAAACTGGATATTCGTATTCGAAGGTTGAAAGAAATGTGCAGGGCTGTGCTAAATGGAATTGATTACAAGCTTCCCATAAGCTTAGTAAATCAACTGGTTACATTTTGCGTGTCTCGCATTAATGTACAGACTACCTCTAGTCTAACCAGTAATTGGTGCCCTCGTGTCCGCCGCACAGGTCGAAAGGTCGATTTCAAGAAAGAATATTCCCTCACCTTTGGAGATTATGTGGAAGCGAGGAATCCACAGGTGGTATCCAACACTATGACCCCCAGGACAGACCCATGCATTGCACTATACCCCACATTGAATGTCAATGGATCCTGGAAGCTCTACAACTTAAGGATAAAGATGGTAGTATCCAGGTCGACGTATGTGAAGATGAAGCACACCCCAGACAACATTATCAATGTTATGAACAATATGGGACTACAGAAAGGGGTACTACATGCAACGGACATAGGATTGGAGGAGATCGAAACTGTTGAAGAGGCCCCACCAGAACCCAGGGTCCAAGTTCATATACCTGACCCCAATATTGTAGAAGTCATTGAAGACAATAGGGGCCCAGGCAATGATGAAGCACTGGTTGAAGAGAATGAAGAAGAAGAAGGGGGCAGATGAAGATCAAATTGAGGAGAGCATAATCGAATCTTCCCTTGGACCCGAGGAGTATATCGAGACCACCATCAACCAATACACCCGAAGATCTGCAAGGGCTAATGCGGGACAGACTTCCAAATATGAAGGGTTTTCAATGTTAACGAAAGGATATGGCTTAGCATGTACAAATCTACGAGTTAAATTGGCCCTTGAAAGATTCGGCAAAGTGGCCTATGATGCGATCAAGGATGAACTCGTACAGCTATTTTTTACGAAAGGGGCTTTAAAACCCCAACTACTTAGGGATTATCAGAAGTCTAATTTACACATTCCAATACTTCGCAGTCATATGTTCCTTCGCGAGAAATATGATGCGATGGGAGTTTTTGAAAAGATGAAGGCTAGGCTGGTAGCTGATGGCAGCGCCCAAGACAAAACTGAATTCAACGATGGAGACATATCATCACCAACAGCCAGTTTGGAGTCTATTTTTAAGTGGAGAAAAGAAATCTATTGATCCTAGATGTGGGTGGAGCATACTTAAATGCTATGATCGATCGAGATGAATTCATGTATGTCCAACCTGACCTGGTGAATATCCTGCTTAATATCAACCCTGGGTATGCAAAGTTCAAAGATGGCAAAGGCAGGATGTTAGTACAGATCGAGAAAGCCATGTATGGCCTGGTACAATCAGCTAAACTTTGGTATGATACCATCACAGGAGTGCTGGAGAAAGCTGGATTCGTTCCTAATCCTATGGATGTATGCGTATGGAATAAAACTGTCAATGGTAATCAAGTGACGATAGTGATTTATGTCGACGATTTGACAATCTCGTGCAGAGATGTAAAGGAAGTACACAATGCAAGGGATCTCATACAAAAGGAATTTGTAGACGTGAAAGTCAAAGAGTCTAAAGAGATGACATACCTTGGCATGAATATTAAGATCACTGATAATGGAATTGAGGTCAGCATGATGAGCTACATCGAGGAAATCTTAAAGGAGTATGAGGGGTTATATGAATATGCCCATCCAGCTTATGATGAATTGTTTATGAATGAAGACGTCACAGCCTCAGACAATGCGAAGGGATTCCATAGTATCGTGGCTAAATTATTGTACCTATGCAAGCGTGGAAGACCAGATGTGGCATTACCAGTCCATTATCTATGCACGAGAGTGAAGGATCCCAATACCAAAGATGAGTTGAAGCTAAAGAGGATCTTAGGGTATTTACGCTCGAGTTTGAGGACTGTGAGGAAGATTAGTGCAAAACCATTTAACAGAGTTGAAGCGTATATCGATGCTGCGTTTGCTTGTCATGCAGATGGTATGGGCCAAAGTGGAGCTGTCATTATGGTTGGGGGCACTACAGTGGAGGCTATAACTCGAAAACAGAAGTGTGTAGCGAGGGATAGCACTGAGGCAGAATTAGTAGCGCTTGAGGGATTATTGTTGGATGTAGAGTGGCATCATGAATGGTTCAAGGGTCAAGGATGTGCATTGGAAAGACCTTTAGTACATCAAGATAATACATCCACGATTACATTAGTCACGAAAGGCGGTGGGAAGATGAGAAATAAGACTATGCGCGTCAAGCAGGCCGTTATTCTGGAGGGTTATACCAACAAGGATTATGATATTGATTATGTTCATACTGATTCAATGATTGCAGACATGTTTACGAAACCATTATCAGGGATGAAATACCATCGCTTTAAGAGAGTTCTATTGGGATATGACCAGGAATCTAAAGCTGCAGGAGTGCGTCGAAATAAGGCTAAAAATGGCTAGACTTTGCCTTAACGTGGAGCTCTGCCAGGAGGGGTATTTATGAGCTGTAGACATTCGAAATGGGGCGTAGCTTGGGAGCTTGGATCTTCGCTTGGGGTTGGGGAAGGTTCGGCAAAAGTGCGTCAGAGAATGTCAGCCTTAGATCGTCCTGGGGAGATGAAGTCCGATGGATGAGCTTCCTTTCTTTTTTAAAGTAGTAATCATTAATTGAATAATACAAGCATCTATTGCATGAGTTTATTGTAATACGGATTGTTACTTAGAGTGTTTAGCAAGGTCCTGGACGGATTGTTAGTCCACTATATCTATTTAAAATCAACGCTAGCCTAAGTAGACGTGGTCGTGCTACGTATGAACAACATTTAAAACTAGTAGCTAAAATATCTTACATTAAACTAGTAGTTAGTATCTTACATAATAATATATTAATACTACCCATAAAAATAACTGTTAGGTACACCGGATCATCATGTATCGGCTAGGTTCATTGTGTGTCTACGCAGTTTCATAATTAATAACGTATATGCATTCTATCTTGTCTCTCACTTCCCAGCAGTGACAGCTGTCTTATCTTCAACTTGGAATTCAAGATGGACAAATGAAGGAGAACGTCCTAATCCGTTCGCCTGTCTTTCGGGACAAATTTCGAAGTAGTGGTCTTGATACGCCTTGGTGTACCATTCAACTGTACGGCGAATGCCTTCATCGAAGGAGATCTTCGATTTATAACCCAGTAATCTTTCGGCCTTACGAATATCCGCGCATGTATATGGCACATCCCCTGGTTGGTCCGGCAGAATCTTAACCACAGCCTTACGTCCTACGTACTTTTCAACAATAGCTATAAAATCAGTCAAAGATGTTCCATCACCTTTTCCTAGGTTGAAGACTTCATATCCATGCGGTCTATCAATAGCCCGTAGGATCCCATCAACAATATCCGATATATAGGTGTAATCACGACTACTACTACCATCTCCAAATTGCTGGATTTCCAGACCACGGCTTATCCGATCAATAAACTTGAAGGGCGCCATATCAGGACGACCTCTTGGTCCATACACGGTGAAGAATCGAAGTGCTGATATATTCAACTGATGTAAGTGATGATACGTATAAGATAAAAGCTCACATGCCTTTTTCGTTGCAGCGTAAGGGGATACAGGATTATCGACATTTTCATCCTCAGAAAAGTATGTAGATGTGGATCCACCATACACACTAGATAAGGGACAAGCGTGTAAAAGAATAATATGTAAAAGAATAATATATATATATATATATATATAAGAGGACTCGATGTGATGGATTCAATAAAATCACGGGGGAAATTAAAAAGCTGCCTTACCTAGATGATGATGCAAAGACAAAGTTTTCGATCTTGAATTTACTTGCAAGTTCAAGTAATAATGTTGTCCCACGAATATTAGAATGAATATAAACGAATGGATCTTCTATACTCGGCCTGACGCCAGCCCGGGCGGCTAAATGACATATCCATTCTATTTTTTCTTCTTGAAATATACGAATCATCAGTTCTTCATCACATATATCTCCTTTGTAGAATACAAGTCGATGTCTGTCACGGGATGTGACTAATGATTGTAGGTATTGTATATTACTTTCCTTGATTAGGACATCGTAATAATCATTCATTTCATCGATAATAACAACATCATCCCCACGATCGAGGAGAGCCTCAACAACATGGCTGCCAATGAAACCAGCCCCACCAGTTACAAGGACTTTCTTATATCCAGTATGTGGTTGAACGGAATGTGCTTCATCCGCGTCTACTAATTCAGCCGATGATCTGGATCGTACAATGTTACCACCGTGTCCGTGTCCATTTCCATGATTGTTGATGGTAAGATTATCTTTATTATTTGTGGCTTGGAACCCTGCCAGTTGTGGCAAGCTTGCTACTCTTGACAGTGTATTATCATTCATTACTTTTTTCTTCTTGTTTTATGAATAGTTTTATGAATAGAAGCAGGATATTGAAGCGTGAACCTCTTAGCCTCAACAGTTCGGTTCGTTTCTGTCATATCACATTTAGTTTATCGGCTGACGTGCTGCTACGCTGCTACGATTGTTCATCAGACATTTTAAAAGTAGTCAGACATACATCATACATACTAGGACTTACTGTAAATACTGCACTACGTATGTAGGCTACGTTTTGGGGAAAGAACATCTACGAACGGATGCGTGGAATTGCGCACATTCAATCACGTTACGCGCACCTGCGGCGACCTGCGGACACCAACGAAAAATACAAGGTACAGTCAGTACATATCAAAAAGGTATCTTTCTCAGACAGTAAAGCAGGAGTCTGAAACCATATTACTTCCGAACCTCAATTGACAAATAAAGATGGCAGATCGTGATCGAAGTAGATCCCCTGGAAGAAATGATGATTATCGTGGAGGTAGTGGTGGAGGAGAAGAGGTTAAACTGTACATTGGTAACTTGGATTACGGTACGTTCATTGATGAAAGCCCCCCTCCCTCTCCATAAAACCTATGATTCTGCTTCTATGTCTACTACGAAGCTGAAATTCTGTGATACATATTGATGTCATAATTCAGCATTGAATTTACGAATCAACATGGATTACGTTTCACATTATGATTTTCAAAAAAATCGAGAATATATTTTTAATAACACTCACATACCTCCTGGTTTTGATTTCTTATCTCCTGAAAAACGGTATAGCCACGGATGAAACCAAGCTTCGAGAAGCATTCAGTGAATTTGGATCTGTAACAGATGTCTTTCTTCCCACAGATCGTGATACGGGTCGCCAACGAGGGTTTGGTTTTGTTACTTTTGCCAGTCGCTCGGATGCACAATTTGCCATTTCTAAAATGGAAGGAGCTGAGCTTGATGGTCGTACGATTCGTGTAAGTGAATCCAAGCCTCGTGGTGAAGGCCCAGCATCTGGATCCGCTGGTGGTCGCGGTGGCGGTGGTGGTGGGTTTAACTCTAGTAATCGACCAGAAGTCAAGTTGTATATCGGTGGGTTATCCTTTGATTCCACGGAGGAATCTGTAAGGTCCTTCTTTGAACAATATGGAAGCGTTACAGATTGTTTCCTTCCGACTGATCGAGATACTGGCAAGCTTCGGGGTTTCGCCTTTGTAACCATGCCATCCGCTGATGCTGAGACAGCCGTTCGCAAGGCGGATGGTGCTGAGCTTGATGGAAGAAACATCAAGGTCAATGAAGCCCAACCAAAAGGTAGTTCTGGTGGTGGAAATTCTAGTAGAGGAGGGAAATTCAGTGATAACTCTGGTGGTTACGGTGATTATCGTGCAGGTGGTCGCGGTGGTGGAGGTGGTGGCCGATACAATAATGACTCGTATAACAGAGGAAACGGAAGTCGAGGTGGTGGAGGTGGAAGTTACGGATATGATGACAGCAGAGGAAGTCGAGGTGGATATGATGGTGGATATAGCGGCCGAGGTGGGCGCTATTGAGTCCTTTTCTCGATCGTATTTAACATAGCAATTCGTGCTCTCATGAACGACGCATGTCGCTCTTTCAAGATTACTTTTCTGTGCGTCAGCATGAGAAGTGCCGTTGAGAGATAACTAGATAGAGTGTTTCGAGCCTTCAATTTATTTCATCGGTGTGGTTTAATATTAACATGTTCACCTCGTGAAGACCCTACCCACTATGGCGGAGTTGGGGAAAAGGGTCGAATGAGGATCAAAATGGAGCTTACCACAGAACACTTCTGGTGACTGTAATGCATCTAGCCCCCTTTCTTAATTTCTACGATATCTTTCCGTTGGATAAGACGTGGTTGATACGATGGAAACATTTCTTGTCTCAATGATTGAACATGTGTCCTTCTTTTCAATGCGAAACTTGAATCGATTTCGCGACTGAAAACTTTGAGGATTTTTTCAATCGTCGCTTCGACTTTGTCTTTTTGTTTTTATAAAGTTGAATTCATCGATGCATGATACAACGTACACTTTATCGACAAGTATATATTGGACTCATCGAGTTGTGTTTATGCATTCTCGAACATCTAAGGTAAGTTAAGTAATAAAACACACCGATGGTTAGTCACAGCGATGAGGAGAATGACAGACTATGGGTATTAATAGGACTCCAGGTCATGAAGGATACATCAAGAACACATTCATGTAAATCATCTCATTTTTTTCGACATGGATTATAAAAAGCATCTGCATCTACTGTATTTCGAAATGGTAAAATAGAAATAGTCCCCGTATTTTTTAATACTAGGTACCAGCGCGATAGTGCGCGCGAGCTGCAGCAGCAGGGTTTGCTGCTGTCCATCGGATTCGCTATTGTTTCCATTCATACCGTACCCCCATCATTGCAAACCAGCAAATCTGAACCTTCTCCATTGCAAGCAACAATAAGAATGACTGATCGTGACCGTTCTCGCAGCCGCTCCCCAGATCGTAATGGCGGGGATACTCGCGGAGATTCCGGTCATACAAACGGAGATGGACAAGAAGTCAAACTTTATATCGGTAACTTGGACTATGGTGCGTCGCTTGTATGATGAAAGTGTTGAATGAAATTTATCCGAACCAATGTGTGGCTGCTTACAGACTCACCGCTGATTTACTTTTATCTCATGAACAGCCACTGATGAACCCAAGCTTAGAGATGCATTCCAAGCATTCGGTACTGTAACTGATGTGTTCCTACCATCTGACAAGAACACTAATAAACCTAGAGGTTTTGGATTTGTTACGTTTGCACGACGTACGGATGCAGAGGAGGCCATTTCCAAAATGGATGGGGCTCAACTCGATCAGCGCACCATCCGCGTGAATGAATCGAGACCTCGTGGTGAGGGTCCTCCTGGTAACTCACGATCTGGTGCATTAGGCCCTGGTGGACGAAGTGGGTTCAATCTAGGTAACCGCCCAGAAGTCAAGCTGTACGTCGGAAACTTGGCATTTGAGTCGACGGAACAATCAGTAAGGGCGTTCTTTGAGCAATACGGAACTGTTACAGATTGCTTTCTTCCCAGTGATCGAGATACGGGCAAGCCTCGTGGTTTTGCATTCGTCACTATGCCAGCGGCCGAAGCTGAAAATGCATGCGCTAAAACGAATGGCGCCGATCTTGATGGGAGAAATATCAGGGTAAATGAAGCTCAACCCAAAGGAGCGGGTGGACCACCCCCAAGTAGGGGAGGTTACAACGATGCCCCTGCTGGGTATGGTCGCCCGCAGTATGATGAGTATCGAGGGGGTGGGGGTGGCCGGTATTACAATGAATCTTTCAATAGGGCAGGTGCGGGTGCAGGGGGAAGGTATCCTTCTGGAGATGGATACAATAGAGGATGGCAGGAGCCGGCATATGACTATCGCCAGCAGGGAGGTCGTGGCGGGTACGACGATTATCCGCAAGGCCGTGATTTTAATCGAGGCTACGCAGGAGGATATTCTCATGGTGGGACTGGCTACGATCGTCATGGATATGGTAGCTCGGGTAAGTAACGGGATGCCCTTTAACAAGTTTACCCATTTTCTGAATGGCGACTTTTCCCATAATCTTCCATAATTCACCTATCTCTGTTACCTCGGGATACCAAGGTTATGATGGGTATCGTGATAATCGCTATTAATACGTTGGGTAGATCGATTCGTTATTTACTTGAACTAGTTGAGACAGTAGTAAAGACATGATCATGCAATCGTTGTTCAATACATTAGTTGGTATCTACAAATTCGGAAATAATGTTAAATACATGGGATTTTGCTTGATAGGTTCATCATGGTGTCAGTAATAGCCAGCTTTATCTTTTAGAATTCGTTGATTAACATTTCAGGCACGAGGAGACAACGCCGAACCGCCACTGTAACTCACGATATGAGAAAGTAACAGCGATGCACCTGAATGTCATCAATTCTCTCAGCGGAAATTACTTTCCCCAGACAGACGGATTTGATGAAGGGAAGCTGTAGCCATTCACTGCGGAAATTCTATAGTACTCTACCGCTTGTAGCATTATGAAAATTAGCGGAATAAAGAAAGTAAATTAGATCCTGGTCATTTAAACTTAGCTTTACATATGCGTTAGGGGGCATTTTACTATTCAGAGTGCTTTTGTGAATGAGAATTATTATACTTGGGAGTGAGTAGAGTTTTTCGACAGCAAGTATACTGCTATCCTTCGGCGTACAGGTACTTAGGTGTACATTGTACATACAGCTCGTGATTAAATTGCACCTCGTTTATTTTCATTTTATGTACTTTGTTGTTCTACCCTTTATTCAAATGAGCTCTGGAATCTCTGCAAATGATGGTAATATGAGATCAAACGCCGATAGTCTCTACAACACTAACAGTGATCCATGCTCAACGATTACTCCAGACCGTGACGATAGACGAGATCAGAACTCGGGTATTCATGGGTACACAATGGAGGCCACGGAAGCTGTGAAGTACAACGAGACCGTCTGCCGATATGTCTCTAGTAGTCATCAACCCAACATTATTGAGAATGAGCATTATCCTTTGGAAAGAGATAACTTACAGTCACTCAGCAGCCGCACGAAATCTCAAGATACAGTGCGTAGTGGCAACGACATAATCGATGTGGGAGCAACTACTCCTAAATTGCCAACTGACTGCGGCGATGATGTCAAGCTCGTGTCGCCCCCTAAAATAGGAAAGCGAACTGGAGAGGCCGTTAACATTTTTGGAAGTTGGAGTTCTCCACCTAGCACTGGAGGTATGATACACGTTTACTTTATATATATCGAATAGTACCTATCGAAAAACATCGTTTAAATCTATTGTCTCAAAATTACCCAACTGTTTCATAGCCTTAGACTCTCCTATTCCATATAATGGTAGGAAAGAGGAAGATCAAGCAGAGATATCTAAGAACAAGGCTTTGCCATATGGAATTTTCCAATACCCACCATCTAGTCCTGTGAGCTCTTCTAGGCAAAATGTTGTATGTGATAAGGATATCGGCAGGCCCTTCCCGCTACAGTCAGAGGGTCATTATTACCCTTTCTCAAACTTGCCAACTGCTTTTCGAACAAAATCTTGGGGTTCTGAAGTAGCAAGAAATTTAACTCAACAATCTTCGGGTGCTGACTTAATGAAAAATAATAGTTTCGAAGTTCCACCATATCGTTTCAGTGGACTAGGGACTATTGGGACCATCTTTACTCCACAGATGTCACTTAATCCGAACTTTTCAGCGCCACTATCTATTACAGATTCATTCGAATCTGAATATCCTAACTATAATTCAAGGGGCTTCTCTGTTCCCAGCAAAAATGTATTTCCATTTCCTGGTGGTCGGTCGGATGATCGGTTTACACATAGACCGTTTCATGTATTCAATGACCCAGGAACAGCTTTCCGACAGAATTTTCAAGTTCAAGATACTAAAGGTGACGGTCGCATCATAAGTCACCAACAAAATCACTGGCCTTCGGCTACAGCACCGAACATCGGTTATTCTACATCTTTGAATCAAAATGGAAGCTATAATTTTCTTGCGAATCAGGTTACTTCAAATAATGGTGTTGAAGAGGTGCCAGAATGTGCCAAATCGATGTCTGATTCTCCTAAGAATAAGAAAAGCGCAAAAAATACAACGTGCGTTTCCCCTCATTCTAGTAAAGTTGTTCGGACGAAACCTAGTAGGGCAGCCCAAGCTGCGATCGCAGCAGGGATGACGATGCCGTCCGCCGCACATGAAGTTTTGTTTGATATACTCAATCCACCACTAACCCCAGTCCTTCCTCCATCCACTCGACCGGTGTGCTCTGTTCTTTATGATATGAACCCTAATGACGTCCTTCTTGGAAGGGGTGGTGGCACAAATAATCAACTTGGGAATCAACGGTTTCGAACATTGGTACAACAGTTTCAGCCTACTTATCTACTGTCGAAGCGAAAGGATAAACCGCTGATCGCGCGATCCGTTGTTCTTATCGTCAGGAAACGTGGTGGGCGCTTTTTGAGAAAAGATGAGGATACTGCCATGTTATACGAAGTAGGTGATGAAAAAGCTGAGGCTAAAACTAGTCAGGCACTACGAGAAGGCCTTGACGTTCGTGCGAATCGTTCCTCTCTCTCGACTCCAAAAACTGCCAAGAGTTCGAACCCGCACTCTCATCCTGTCAACAGTTTATCTGATCATCGAGATAATTGTAGTGCGCCTGATTCATTTGGTGGTACTTTGAGAAAGGACAAGAGCACTAAGCAGGATTCTATGTACTACCATCACCTCTACAAATCTGGCTTTGTACCAAATGGGTTCGTCGAAGGAGATGGAAGTGCCTATGGATCAAATAGGCCTCTTCATACCTATCCCCCACCATATTATTCTCCTTACGCTTATGTTCACCCAACTAAATTGCTCAACGGCCACGGCCCAAGCGGACGCCACGCATTTCCCGGGGCTCTCTCTGGCACGCAAAGTTCATATGGACCTGGGAGGAGTATTTTGGGGACTGATTTCCAGTCTAATTATTTTCGGGATACATGACTTTTTCGTCTTAAATGCATGTGAAAAATAATATGGAAGATCCGCATAATTTGGCCACTTATAGTGGGAGGTTGATCAATATATGTTTAATCGTTATCATTTTCTTAAATATTTGATGTTTTAATAATGGGCCATTTTACCCACAGGTATCATGTATTACTGTAAAGCATAGGAAATACGGAATACAGCCATACAACTTATTCATGGAGCATCCATAGTTGATGTTCGATTTATTCTGAAAACGTGGAGATTACAGGCTACTTTATTCGACTAGACAAAAAATAACCTACGCATAAGGACTTGCTCTATAGACTCCGTCGACACACCTCGTTTTTACGCCGAGTTGATCAAAACATGCACCTTGAAGATGTTGAAGCAAATAGGATTATTACTGAATCCGGTCATTGAGTATATTTTACAAACTTTAAGCTGGAAAAATAGTTCGAGAGCTCATTTCATTTCACCTCCACGATACTGACTGGGAAAGTTGACGTTGTAAATTTGTCTCCCGACACTGTACATATCTATCTAATGCATGGGGGAGGTTACTGAAAGGTGCAAGCTGCAATCAAAGACCGGATTCCTTTTCCTCCTTCATTCCATATATCTGTGGAGAATGATAAGATGACTCTAGTTATGATAGAGGAGATGATAGTAAAGAATAAGTCACGTCGTACATTGTACAGTAGGGCTAGAGGGTAGTAGGGTTGGTAGGTACCCTGTAGATACATACATAGTAAAGATAAAAAGCCAGGTAATCCTTTAATGGATGATGGACATGGGCCTTTGTTTCTGCATCAGTCGTAACTCACTATGAAATCCTTTGAATGCTTTACTCAATGTCAATTTTCGAGATGCGATTCGCGTCAACGGTACCTTAAAGGCTTTCACCCTCCTCGGAATCCAACAGTATTAACCAGACCTCATCGCCTCCTACGAAGTTCAAGACTTGATCTTTCGCCTTCGACGATCCCTATCGATGATGCAAGCCTCTCGCCAGAAGTAAATATACTTATATTTATCATAGGATTAGTGCCTTTCCTCTGGGCAACTGTTGAATTCTGGCGTCGCATTGCCTTCGGCGAAGCGTTTGGTACTGGCAAGGACTCTGTCATTATAGGTGAAGATATGAAACCTTCCAGCTCAAGGGGTAGGAGAACATTAGGACGTGGAGCCCTTGTTACAGCATATGTTTTATTTGGAATCGCTGTAGTCTCTGTTGCTTTTACTGTATATAGTGTTCTCTCAACAGGTTTCTGAATATAAGGTACCGCGCACCGTGTCATATCTGATTGTGTTTTTTTGCAAAAAAAGACAGAAGTAGAGTCAGGCTTGAGGATGATTAGGATTTTATTATTGCTGATGAGCAATAAAATATTACAGCTTATCTTTTATAACTAATGCTGCCTAATTCTGGAGTATCAGAACTCATTCTGTGACTCAAAAGATGTACCCAAATATTACACTTTTAAACATAGTTAGAGGCCATGCTACTATCTTGTAACTTATGTCGATGATCTAATCCTCGGAGTTCGAAATCTATGTGGAATAGAACCAGATGATTACGATTGATGGAAGTGGTAAGGATGACGTGTCTATTATTATGAAGACACAACACTGATATTCCCACTCTTAACGGCTTGAGAGAAGGACACGAATTCGATACCTCCGACGCTTTCTCAACGTTGGAAAAGTAACTGGGTGAGTTCTTGTCGTACCTCAAGGTAATTTTCTAGAAATGGCGAACGCTCTCCGTTATCTTGTTGCTCGACTGTCCAAGGGATTTTGGAGGAGCTTTCGAAACAGAACCTGAATTCTTCATATGGTTTCTGTGAAACCAACAGTGGGATAAGGAAGTAGGGTGGGGTAGAAGGTTATTAAGTATATTGCGGTGAAAAAAACTGGATCACTAGAATGATATGTAATCGATTATACTCAATCCAAAAGCAATATTCTAAATATTTACTTACAAGTATATAGTTTAAATCTCCTCCATACTCTTAGGATCTGGATGACAATCAAAGTTAGTTGATGGTACCACTTGCATGGATTACCATCAAAGTTAGTTGATGCTACTGTTAGCATCTCATTCATCATGAACATTTTCACGAGGAGTCGAAGAAATCTAGTATCCAGAGGTTCAACCTCTGTGTTATTACGATAAAACAGGGGTGGGTGGACATTTGGTAGGTCCTATGTAAATATTGAGATGCGGCAGCACAGAGGTTCAAGGGTTAGGACTACTGTTATGAATGTTGCACACACCTAGCTATCTAGGGTTTGGAAGGAGAAGTGAGTTGTATGTATGTCTAAAGTTTTTTTTAAAAAGCGATTTCTCAAAAAAATGCTCCACGGCATGCGAGCGAAAAAGTCACGCGCAGAGCGCAGTCCCTCGTATGTAGAAGTCTACTGCGACCGTTATCCAGTCGTTTTTTGGGGTACAAATACTGTACTTGTTGCAGTAGCTAGTCATGCATAATTTATCGTATGAAGATTGACGATTACAACCTCAAAAATGAATAATAATAATCCACTGAGTCAAACGCAACTAGGAAGTTTGCAGCTCTTGGCTTCAATGGAAAAGGAGAGAGCCAATGAATCAAGATATCTAGCCTTATATACAGATTTATTACAAAGTCGCTTACATGTCCTTCGGAAGAATGATTCAAGTCAACATACCGATGCAAATAATTACGCAGAGGAAACAAGAATATTAAAGAAAGCTATTTCCCATGAACGGAAGGCATGGGCTAGTGGACTTGCCATTGGTTGCCTGGTCTTTGTATCAATAAGGAAACTGCCCTTCTGGGCTACGAGACTTGTCGGAGGAAAGGCGAAACTACAATCCATGTACGATGCTGAGATTGCAGCATCGAAACGAACCAATTCTCATTTACAAAGAATGGGATGTACGTTCTTTACCTCTTTTTTGAATGAGTATCCTTTTATTTTGTATTTTGTAACATAATGTAAATGTTTGGTCATTCCAGCCTTCCTCTTCGAAGGAACTTTTACATTTTGGGCAGGTTGGCGAGCTTATCATACTACCCTTAACATGCAATCCGATGAAATGTACGATGAACTCGCAAGGATACCCCTATGTCCAGGAAAGAGCTTTGTATCCAACACCATGTGTGATGATTTTATAAATCTTACCACGGATACAATTCCGTCAGCTTTTTGGCACAATGTCCTTGACGAGAAAACACATTTGAAAAATAAACATGCCTTGAAGGCTATTTATAATTTCTCTCAAAATTGTATGAAAAGAAAAAAGTTTGAAAGGTTTATCTCCAATAACAAGAGTGGTGATAATGATGATGTATACATACCTAGCCCAGGGGTACCGTCCCATATTTTAGACCTCTCTAATGATGAAATTGAAAAATTATTAACTTCGTCAAGTTCATGACAATTAGACCTACTTAGTTGAGGTTATGTATTACGATTCTACTATAAATATTAGTCATATGTATTTAGATTGCGTTACTATTATCAAATGTAAAAACCATCGAACCCACCAGCTACAGTAGTTTATTAACAATCCTCACAGTCAATTGTACCATTCAAATTTTACTTACTAGGAATATTTTTATTCGTATCCGTTACATACATGCTATCCGACGGTACAGTTTCTGTCCAAGATTTCACTCAAGGTTAAGGATTTCCTTCCAAACCTGTGGAATGATCAAACTGCGACTGGGTGTTGTTGGACAAAGTAAACGTATTTGGATTGTAATAATTTGATGGACTTGATGTCGTTGTTGTTGCTGTTGAGTAAACTGGATGATGTGGTGAAGGTGTCATGTTCATATTCACATACGTATATGGAGAGGGATTTGTGAATAAAGGCACAGTAACAGGAATAATCATTCCTGGTTGGGCATTTTCGGGAAGTGTGATTGGTAAAGGATACCCACCCGTCAATGGAGATGCAGGTAAAATCATTTGATTCCCTGGTAATAACAGGGGCGGAACCTGTACTTGTATAGTAGTAAATGATTGATGATGATGAGGAGGATATATGGCTTGCATGGGGATGTAACGATTATTATATGCATCATAATTTGGATGAATCATATTATATCCATATGGAGGTAGTGGTAGAAATTGCGAATGTTGTGGATGAATCATGGTATTAGAATGAGACAAGGCAGAATTTGTGATTCCATAAGATTCTCCCTTATTAAGTAAAACAGCTAAGGGGTCTATTTCTGAGGTAGATGGAGAAATGATAATATCGGAAGGATTCTGAGATAACGAAGAGCGTCGTGATGTGTCTGACCCCTTCGAAGTTAACAAAGCCAAATCGACTCCTGAATGACTCGTTGCATTTATGAAGATAGGTTTTTCATCGGTGCAACAATTATCAGAAGCTTTGGATTCTTCATTTGTATCAGTTTCATTAGATACATTTGCATCACTCAATAGATTCGATAAATTCGTTGTTGAAAGAGTTATAGAAGACTTCATATTTGCAGAGAAAGTTACCGGTTCCGAGTTGATTTTTACTTCCTCCCTTTGACTTTGAGTACTAAAATCATTACTTGTATATTTGTTGTCATTATCTTCATCATGACTCATAAATGAAGGTAGAGGCAATGTAGAAGGATCCGGTGGTGATTGAAATGCTGATAAGGCAAAATTTTCTGTCGATTTACTACCAATCATTTTATCACTCTTTTTCTTGTACGGCTTCGTGTCCGATGAAGTACTAGTGGTATGATTTCCCTTGGAGAGCGTTTTCTTCTTGTTTTCAAGTGACTGAGTTGCTGCTTCATTTACAGATACCTTGCTACTTGATCTATTGCTGTTTGACTTTTTGTTTTTCTTCTTATTCGATGATGAGGTTTCCCTGTTCTTACGTTCATTCTTAGTCTCCTTTACTTCCTCTTGTACCTCTGCGGCGATTCCAAAGCCAGAACTTATGCCTAGAAGCCCCTTCAGTGCTATGGTCGCATCATTAACGGATAGATCGGACATGATAGATGGATAGGGAGGGAATGGTGGGATGATGATAATGTATTGGAGGTTTCATTATCCATGCACGTTGGACAGAGAACAGAGCGTTGTAGCCTACTGTACGTGGCGTACGCTACAGTATTACCTGTTGCAAAAACCCTCGAACGCGCGTCGCGAGGCCTCAACCACCGTGAACAGTGTCTCAAAATTTTACTTGTAAAAATGTTGTCATTTTACATGCACTTTTTCGGTCTCAT
>Ga0169931_10006214_pt1 | contig 18085 bp, 12 predicted proteins | sample Kivu_15m_20L_FD_129675 | JGI IMG/M metagenome (GOLD analysis project Ga0169931, IMG submission 129675) | Freshwater microbial communities from Lake Kivu, Western Province, Rwanda to study Microbial Dark Matter (Phase II) - Kivu_15m_20L... | ecosystem: Environmental > Aquatic > Freshwater > Lake... | reverse complement strand
CGACGCCGGGCGCGTGCGGTTCGCGCTCGATCGGTTCCTGGAGCACTGGCGCGAGCTGGAGAAGCGCCGCAAGAAGACGGGCACCCACGTGGCCCCGTACGGCGTCGCGCCGTACTACTTCTTCTTCGGGTTCCTCCATGCGTTCGACGCGGTGGAGTGCCTTCCCGAGTCCGAGCGCGGCGAGTACCGCCGCCAGCTCGAGCAGCTGGTGTTCGCTGTGCGCGATGAGGACGGCACGTGGGACGACCGCGTGTTCCCGCGCAGCCGCAGCTTCGGCACGGCCATGGCGCTCATGGGGCTGATGCGCCCGCAGGCCCCGGCTCCCGCGACGTGGAAGGCGGCCGCGCCGTGAGCGACCTGCGCGTGGGCGTCATCCTCCCTGCGGCCGGGCGCAGCACGCGCTTCGGCCTCGGCGACAAGGTCTCGATGGACGTCGGCGGGCGGCCGATGCTGCTGCGCGCGGTCGAGGTCTTCGCGCGCCGGCCCGAGGTGTCCGCGATCGTGGTCGCCGCGCCGCCGGACACGATCGACGCGTTCCGCGACCGGTGGGGCGCGCAGCTTGGGTTCCACGGCGCGCGCATCGTGCCGGGCGGGACGGTCGAGCGGTGGGAAACGGTGCGCAACGCGCTCGCCGCGATCCCCGACGACTGCACGCACGTCGCGGTGCACGACGCCGCGCGGCCGGCGACGAGCGAAGAGCTCGTCGCACGCGTCTTCGACGCCGCGCGGGTGCACGACGCCGTCATCCCGGGCGACCCGGTGACGCAGACCCTCAAGTGCGTCTCCGAGGAGTCCGTCGACGCCGAGGAGGCCGACGCGGTCGCGGACCTCATCCTCGGCGAGATCTCCGACAGCACGAAGATCAGGGGACGCCGGGTGGTGGGCACCGTCCCGCGCGAGCGGCTGGTGGCGGTCCAGACGCCCCAGGTGTTCCGGGCGGACCTCCTGCGGCGGGCCTACGCGCAGGGCGACCTCGCCGGCGCCACCGACGACGCGATGCTGGTGGAGCGGCTTGGCGCCGAGGTGATCGTGGTCGACGGCGACCCGAGGAACATCAAGGTCACGACGCCGGCGGACCTTGAGCTGGTCCGCGCGATCCTGCGTCGCTGACGTCCCGGCGCACCGCGCCCGGGTCGGTGTCCCCGATGGTGAGCGCGGTCCGCCGCGGGCGCGCGGCCCCGGCGCGCTCGCCCTCGCCCGCGCGGCGGGGAAGGAGCGGGCGCACCACGGCCCACAGCGCGACGAGCGCCCCCGCCGTCGCCACCCAGAACTGCCAGTCGCCCCACGGCATCAGGCGGCGCCTCCCCAGGCCCGGACGGCCGCATGGGCGACCAGGGCTCCCGCGTACGCGACCAGGGTCATCCACCCGAACTGGATCGCGGGCCACTTCCACGACCCCGTCTCGCGCCGCGTGACGGCGAGCGTGGGCAGGCACTGCATGGCGAGCACGAAGAAGACGAGCGCGGCCGCCGCGGTGGCCGGGTCGAACACCGGCGTGCCGTCCGCCCGCGGCATGGCCGCGACCTGCTCGAGCACCGTGCGGTCCGAGACGTCGGCGTCGCTGCCTGCGCCCGCGAGCACGCCCATGGTGCTCACGAACACCTCGCGCGCCAGGAAGCTGGTGAGCACGCCCACGGTGAGCTGGCTGTCGAAGCCGAGCGGCGCGAACGCGGGCGCGACCGCCTCGCCGAGCTGGCCCGCGAAGCTGCCGGCCTGCTGCGCGCGCGCGTCCGGGCCGTCGCCGCGCGGAAAGGCGCTGAGCCACCACATGACCACCGAGATCGCGAGGATGGTGGTCCCGGCGTTGCGGAGGAAGACCAGTGCGCGGTCCCACGTGACCAGGAGCGCGTTGCGCAGCGCGGGCACCCGGTACGGCGGGAGCTCGAGCACCAGCGGGCGCGCCGGGCCGCGCAGCACCGTGCGCCGCGCGAGGAGCGCGGTCAGCAGCCCCGCCATGGCGCCCAGCGCGTAGCAGCCGACGAACGCAAGGCCGGCGAACCACGCGGGCTTGCCGACCGAGAGGATGCCGATGAGCAGCACGTACACGGGGAGCCGCGCGCTGCAGCTCATGAACGGCGCGACCAGGATGGTGGCCATCCGTTCACGGTCGTCGCGGATGAGGCGCGTGCTCATGATGCCGGGAAGCGCGCACGCGTGGCTCGAGAGGAGCGGGACGAACGACGGGCCGCTGAGCCCGAAGCGCCGCATGACGCGGTCGACGGCGAACGCAGCGCGCGCGAGGTACCCCGAGTCCTCCAGGAGCGACAGCAGGAAGAAGAGGAGGCAGATCTGCGGGAGGAAGACCACCACGCCCCCGATGCCGGCGACGATGCCGTCGGCGAAGAGGTCGGCGAGCAGTCCCTCCGGGAGCGCGGCGCGCACGGCCTCGGCCGCCCGGCCGAAGACGAGGTCGATGAGGTCCATCGGCACCGAGGCGACCATGAAGATCGCGCTGAAGAGGGCGGCCATCGTCACGGCGAAGACGGCGATCCCGACGAACGGGTGCGTGAGCGCGACGTCCACGCGGTCGACGAACGAGTCGTCGGCGTCGCGCGCGGGCGTCGCGGGCGCGGCGGAGCGGGTGACCTGGTCGGCCCACGAGGCGAGCATCGCCTGCGTCGCGTCGGCCGGTGGCAGCTTCTGGAGCCTCGCGACGAGCGCGTCCGCGCCGAAGGGCAGGTCGACCACGGTGTCGAGCGCGACGTCGAGCGCGGCGAGTCCCTCGCCCGTGCGCCCCGAGACGGGGACCACCGGGCAGCCGAGCCGCCGCGAGAGCTGCGCCGGGTCGACGCACCCGGGCCGCGCGCGCGCGGTGTCCCACATGTTGAGCGCCACCACCGCGGGCAGCCGGTGCGCGAGCGCCTGCGCGGCGAACTGCAGGTTGCGGCGCAGGTTCGTGGCGTCGAGCACGACGAGCATGGCGTCGGGCTCGACGCCGTCGAGAGACCCCTGCAGGCAGTCGCGGCACACGCGCGCCTCGGGGACGTCGATGGTGAGCGAGTACGAGCCCGGAAGGTCGACCAGCTCGAGCTCCACGTGCCCCGCCGGGGAACGGTGCGTCCCGATGCGGCCCTCGACGGTCGACCCCGGGAAGTTCGCCGTGCGCGCGCGCACGCCGCAGAGTCGGTTGAAGAGCGTGGTCTTCCCGGTGTTCGGGTTGCCGAGCACCGCGATCCGCGGCGTCGGCCGGGCTGCGTCCGCGCCGGCGCTCATGGCGCGCGGCGGTCGCCGTCCTCGAGGGGGGTCACCATGATGCGCCGGGCGACCTCGGCCGAGATGCCCAGGCGCGTGTCGTCGATCTGCACGATGCACGGCGCGCCCGGGCTGCACACGCGAAGCTGGCAGTCGTCGTGCATGCCCATGGCGTGCAGCAGGCAGCGCTCGCCCTCCGGGAGGTCGGCGAGGTTGGAGCAGTCGACGATCGCGCGCTGGCCCCGTCGCAGCTGGGTCAGCGGCACGCGCACGGGCGGGGCGGGGGAACGGTCGGGGTCGGAGGCCATGGGGTCCGAAGGGGGTCGATCATAGGTCCCCTCGCGGCGCCCGGTGCGGTAGGCGGTGCGCCGCCGCGCGTACTCCTCGTGCGATTCGTCGAGCGCGGGCAGCGTTCCCGCCGCGTGCTGGGCGTGCAGGCGCCTGAGGAACGGCACGCACCAACCGCATCCGGTTCCCGCGCCGAGGCACTCCGACAGCTGGCTCGCGACCGTGGGCCGCTCGCGCTCGAGGTGGTTCTGGAGCTTCCGCAGGCTCACGCGGAAGCAGAGGCAGACGTGGTCGTCAGGTCGCATGCGTCCCGGCGCCGGGCATCACTTCGCGGGCGCCGTCGCGTTCGGGTCGGCCTGCTGCGCGGGCACCATCGAGCGCACGTCGAGGTCGTAGCCGAACTCGAGGTAGGGGCCGACCGACGGCGGCACGTCGAACGCGCCCGGCGCCGTGCGCGACGGGTTCACGCGCATCCGCGGCGAGACGCGGGCGTTCACGGTCACCATGCCGGTGTCGATGGCGTCGCCGCGCATCACGCGGGCGAAGGAGCCCTCGGTGACCTGCGCGGGCACGCGCCAGTCGCGCGTTCCGTTCGGCTCCTCGAAGACGAGCGTGAAGTTCACCTTGTTGCGGACCCGCCGGACCGAGTTCGGGTCGATGCGGCCGGTCCACGCGAGGTTCCGCACGCCCTCGCGGTTGGACTTCGTCACCCACGACTGGAGCGCGTTGAGGTGCTGCTGCGTCGCGCGCGCGCCGTCCGCGCCGTTCGGCGAGGGCACCGTCGGGAATGCCGCGAGGTAGTCCGCACGGAGCGACGAGAGCAGCCCGCCGGGCCCGATCGCGGGGTCGGCGGGGGTGGGCGCCGGGGGCGGGGCGGCGGGCGCCTGCGTCCCGCCGGACGCCTTCGCCTTCGCGGCGTCGTCGGAGTCGGCGAGCTGCTGCTCGAGTTCCTTGATGCGCGCGAGCGCGGCCTCGAGCTCCGCGGCCTGCTCGTCGTTCTGCTGCTTCAGCCGAGCGATCTCCTGCCGCAGGGCGCCCATCGACTGCTCCTGCGGCGCGACGGGCGCGGGCGCCTGCGCGAACGCGGCCCCGCAGGCCGAGGCGAGCGACAGTCCGGACGCGAGCGCGATTGCGCGGCAATGGGTGAAATCCATGGCGGGATCATAAAGAAGCGCCGCATGGAACGGGTGCCTGCGGGGGTAGGATGATGCCGGAGGATTCGCCCGATGGACCGCATCCGATCGATGGTGCTCGCGGCTCGACGGCAACGTGCGCTGCAGGCGTGGCTGGCGGCCTCGCTCTCGGCGCTGACGGTCACCGCGGGTGCGCTTGCGGCGCTTGCGCTCGAGCGCAGGTTGCTCGGCCTCGGCGCCGAGGTGGGCGTGCCGTCCTCGGGCATCGCGTGGTGGGGCGTGGCCGTGGTCGTGGCGCTTGTCCTCGCGGGCGCGTGGGCGTGGTGGCGGGTGCGGCGGTCGGTGCCCGCGATCGAGGAGGTCGCGCTCGAACTTGATCACCGGGTGCGCACCTCGGAACGGTTCTCCACCGCGCTTGCGCTCGCGCGCGACGGGGGTTCGGCTGTGGACCCGTTCGCGCGTGCGGCGATCGCCGACGCCGTGGCGTTCGCGAACGACCCGGACGTCGCGCGGCGCGCGGCGAACGCGTTCCCGCTCTCGTTGCCGCGCCGATGGTGGGTCGGGCCTTCGGTGCTGGCGGCGGCGATCGCGGTGCTCGCGGCGGTCCCGCAGCTCGAGCGTGCGGCCGAGGCCGACGGCGCCGCCGCGGGTGCGCAGGCCGAGCGCCCGCAGACCCCCGAGGAGCGTTCGCTCGAGCAGGTCGTGCGCCAGATCGAGGCGACGCCCGAGCTCGCAGCCAAGCTCGACGCCGAGCTCGATGCGGCCAAGCGGTCGCTCGAGGAGGGCGGACGCGGCCCCGTGCGCCCGCCCGAGGAGGCGGCGCGAGAGGCCATGCGCCGCATGACCGAGCTCCAGCAGCGGCTCGAGGAGATCAGCGAGTCGCGCGAGTCGAAGGCCGCGCGCGAGCTGCAGGACGCGCTGGCGAAGCTCGACCTGCCGAAGGACGACAACGCGGCGCGGCAGCTTGCGGAGGCGCTGAAGCAGGGCAACTTCGAGGCGGCGAAGGACGCGGTCCAGAAGCTTCAGGAGCAGGCGTCAAAGGACGGCGGGCTCTCGGCCGAGGAGCGCGAGAAGCTCGCGAAGTCGCTCGCGGACACCGCGAAGCAGCTCGAGGCGCTCTCGAAGGATCCCGCGAAGCTGGCCGAGGCGCTGAAGCAGGCGGGAATGGATCCGTCGCTCGCGAACAACCCCCTGGCGATGCAGCAGGCGATCCAGGCATCGAAGGACCTCAACGCCTCGCAGAAGGAGGCGCTGCAGCAGATGGCGCAGTCGATGTCCGACGCGCAGCAGAAGATGGCCCAGATGAGCCAGCAGGTGAACCAGATGTCCCAGCAGTGCAAGAACCCCTCGGGGGGGCAGCAGGGCCAGAAGGCGCAGCAGGGCCAGCAAGGGCAGAAGGGCGACCAGGACCGGCAGCAGGGCGCACCTTCCCAGGATGCGCAGGAGGGCGGGTCGAAGTCCGAGGGCGAGGGGTCGCAGTCGATGTCGCAGATGCTGAGCGAGGCCGAGGCCGAGCGCCAGATGGCGATGGCCAGCGAGTCCTGCAAGAGCCAGTGCGAGGGCGGCGGCGCCATGAGCGAGAGCGAGGCCGACAGCGCGCTCCGGGCGAGCAGCGAGGGCGACCAGGAGGCGCAGTCGGGGAAGGGCAACGGCCAGTCGCGCAAGTCCGGTTCGGGCGGCGGGCGCGGCCAGGCCGAGGGCGGCACGCGCCAGATGCGCGAGACCGCGTTCGGCACCAAGATGCAGAAGCAGAAGTCGCCGCGAGGCGAGGGCGACGTGATCGCCCGGCAGCTGGTCGCGGGACAGTCGCCCGTGGGCGAGAGCCGCGTCGCGCTGGAGCAGGTCGCCGGGACGATCGCCACCGGGTACGAGAAGGGCACCGAGGACGACCCCGTCCCCGCGCACCTGCGCGAGGTGCACAAGCGGTACTTCGGCGACGTGCGGCGCACCTTCGAGCAGAAGGGCATCGCGCCCGCGCCCCCGGCGGGCGCCTCGCCCGCGGCCCCGGCGCCCGCGGACAAGGGGAAGTGACGTGCGCGCGCCGCTCCGCGCGGTCATGTGCTGCGCGCTGGCCGCGCTCGCCGCGTGCGGCGGCAGCGAGGTGACGGTCTACACGAGCGCGGACGAGGCCGAGGTGGCGCGCCCGGTGTTCGAGCGGTTCGAGCGCGAGACCGGGATCCGCGTGCTCGCCAAGACCGACTCCGAGGCCACGAAGACCACGGGCCTCGCGAACGCGCTCCGCGCCGAGCGCGCGCGGCCGCGTGCCGACGTGTTCTGGTCGAACGAGCAGGCCGCGAACGTCGCGCTCGCGGGCGAGGGGCTCACGGTGCCCGTGGCGAGGGATGCCTCGCAGGGCGACGCCGGGGCCAGCGGCGACGCGCTCGAGCGCATCGCCGCGTCGTGGCCCGCGCAGTGGCGCGACCCCGAGGGCCGGTGGTTCGCGTTCGCCGCGCGGGCGCGCGTGGCGGTGTGCCGCGCGGGCGACGAGGCGCTCCTTCCCGCGACGTGGAGCGCGTTCGCGCACCCGTCGCTGCGCGGCCGCGTCGCCATGGCGGACCCGCGGTTCGGCACGACGCGCAGTCACTTCGGGGCGATGCAGGCGTACTGGGACCGCCACGCCGCGCCCGGGTACGCGCAGGCGTTCTTCGACGCGCTCGCGGCGAACCGGCCGCGGGTGCTGACGAGCGGCAACGCGGGAGTCATCGACGCCGTCGCGCGCGGCGAAGCCGACGTGGGCATGACCGACACCGACGACGCGCTCGCGGCGATCGCGCGCGGGCTTCCGATCGCCTTTGCGTTCCCGCGCCATGCCGAGGACGCGACGCTCGCGAGCGGCGGGACGTTCGCCATCCCGAACACGGTGGCCATGGTCGCCGGCGCGCCGCACCCCGAGGCGGCGCGGCGCTTCATGGAATTCATGCTCTCGCCGGCGACCGAGCGGCAGCTCGCGTCGATGCCGGCGCGGCACGCGCCCGTGGTGCACCCGCCTGCCGCGGCGGACCTCGTGATCCCCGACCCGCTCGCCGTCGACCCGGTCGAGGTGTCGCGCGCTGCGGACGGCGCGGTCGAGCGGTTCATGGCGGCGGTGCGCTCGACGGACGGGGCCGGCGGACGGTGATGGCGCGCGCGGGCATGGCAGCCGTGGCGATGGCGATGGTCGCGTTCGCGTGCGCGGTCGCGTGGCCGGCCGCGGCGCTCATGGGGCTCGGACTCGGCGGCGGCGCGCTGCCCGCGGGCTTCGACGGCACGCGGACGCTCATGACGACCCTCGGATGGTCCGCGTCGATCGCGGCGTGCGCGGCGGCGGTCGGATGGCCGGTGGGGCGCGCCATCCGCGGTGCGCGGGGCGCACCGTGGCTCATGGGCCTCTCGCTGGTGTCCGCGGCGCTTCCGGCCTATGCGGTGTTCTGGTCGTGGTGGCAGGCGGCGGGCCCCGGATCGTGGCTCGGCGACTGGTGCGCGCGTACCGGTCATGCGGTCGCGCTGCGCGAGGGGTTGCTCGCCGTAGGGCTCGTGTCGTGGTCATGGCCCGTCACGGCATGGATCGTCGCGGGGGCGGGAACGCGTGCCCTCGAATCGGAGGCGGAGCTCGGCGCGGTGGACGGCGAGCGCGCAGCGGACCGCCTGGCCCGCGCGTGGCGCGCGGACCGGGCCGCCCTCGCGTTCGCCGCGGTCGTCACGGCGTTCGTCGTCGCGGGCTCCACGGTGGCGTTCGACCTCGCGCAGGTTGCGACGTTCGGATTCGAGCTTCGCACGCTCGATCGCCTGGGGACGCCCGCGGGCGCGACGGTGCGCGCGGCGGCGCCCGCGATCGCGCTCGCCATCGCTGGCGCGGTGTCGCTCGCGGCGTGGCCCGTGCGTGCCCGGCCCGAGCAGGCGCATGCGGCGCGCACCGCGCGCGCCCCGCTCGCGTGGGTCGTGGTCGCGTGCACGCTCGCGGCGCCTGCGGCCGTGCTCGCGTCGGGCATCGCCTCGCGCGCGGCGCTCGACCGGTTCGCGTCCACCGCCATGCGCGGCACGCTCGGCACGTTCGGCACGGCGGCCGCCGCGGGCGCGGTGATGGCGGCGGTGGCCGTGGCGCACCTGGCGCTCGCCTCCCGCGGCACCGGGCGCGATCGCGCCGCGCGGATCGCCCGCCGGGCCGAGCGCGTCATGCTCGCGGGCTGGACGGCGTGGGCCGCCATGCCCGCGACCATCGGGGCCCTGGGGCTCATCGCGGCGTGGAACCGGGACCCGGTCGCGCGCTGGGCCTACGACACCCCGGTGATCGTCGCGTTGTCGCACCTTGGCCGGTTCGGCGCGGTCGCGGCGTGGATCGGCAGGCTTCCCGCGCTCCGCGAGCCCGCCGAGCGCCGGGACCTCCGCCAGGTCGACGGCGCGGGGATCGGCGAATGCGTCGCCGCGCTCGCGCCCGAGGCGCGCGGCGTCGCGCTTGCCTCGTTCCTCGCGTGCACCGCGCTTGCCGCCGGCGAAGTGGTCGCAAGCGCGCGCGTCGAGCCGCCTGGCTGGGCGTGGAGCGCCGCGAGCCTCCTGAACGCCATCCACTACCAGCAGCCGTCGACCGTGCTCGGGGGATTGCTCGCGGTCGTGGCGCTCGCCGCGCTCGCGGGGTTCGGCGCGGCGTGGGCCATGCGACGGTCCGAGCGGCGGCGAGCGCTGCTGGCCTTCGCGCTCGTGGCGCTGGCGGCGACCTCGCAGCAGGCGTGCCGCGAGTCGCCGTCGCCGGGCAGTGCGATCCGCGCCGAGCGCGCGTTCGGCGCGCCCGGTCGCGGGCGCGGGCAGTTCGAATACCCGCGCGCGCTCGACATCGACCCGCGCGACGGCTCGGTGCTCGTCGTCGATCGCCGGGCGCGCGTGCAGCGGTTCTCGCCCGACGGCCTGCACCTCGGCGAGTGGACCATGCCCGACCAGGCGCTCGGGAAGCCGACCGGGCTCGGCGTCGGCCCCGACGGCCGCGTGTGGGTGGCCGACACGCATTACCACCGCGTCATCTGCTATGCGCCCGACGGCACCGAGCTCCTGCGCTTCGGCGGCTACGGGATGGACCCCGGGCAGATGATCTATCCGTGCGACTGCGAGGTCGGCCCCGACGGCAACGTCTGGGTGGCCGAGTTCGGCGGGAACGACCGCATCCAGGTGTTCCGCCCGGACGGCACGGTGCTGCGGCAGGTGGGCGGCCCGGGGCGCGAGCCCGGCCGGTTCGAGCGTCCGCAATCGATCGCGTTCACCGCCGACGGCACCGAGCTCGTGGTGGCCGACGCGTGCAACCACCGCCTGCAGGTGCTCGCCATCGACGGGACGCCCCGGCGCGCGTTCGGCGTGCCGGGCGACGGGCCCGGGCAGCTGGCGTACCCGTACGGCCTCGAGGTGCTCGCCGACGGCACGGCGCTCGTCACGGAGTTCGGCAACCACCGCCTGCAGCGGCTCGACCTGCGCGATGGCCGTTCGCTGGGCGTCGTCCGTGCGGTGGAGGGTGTGCCCGTGCCGATCAACCTGCACGTCATCGACGGGGACCGCGTGCGCAGCGTGCCGTCGGGCGAGAACGCCCTGCGGTTCCCGTGGGCGGTCGGCGTGCGCGGGGATCGCGCCTTCATCCTCGATTCCGGGCATTCGCGCGTCCTGGTGGCACCCCTCGGGTCGCTCAAGTAGCGTGGTCCCTGCGCGATGACGGTGGCATTCGAGCATCCCCTGGCGCTCGCGATCCTGCTTCTTGCGATCCCATTCTGGTGGATGGCGCGCCGGAGCGTGGCCGTGCTCGGCCCCGCGAAGGCCTGGGGCGGGCTGGCGCTGCGCATCGTGGTGCTCGTGCTCCTCGCGTTCGCGATCGCGCGCCCGAGCGTCGTGCGCGAGACCGACGCGATGACGGTGCTCGTGGTCGCCGACTCGAGCGACAGCGTGCCGCTCGAGCTGCGCACCCGGGCGGACCGTGCCGTGCGCGAGGCGGTCGCGCGCAAGGAACGCCCCGAGGACCGGACGGGCGTCGTCACCGTGGCGCGCGACGCCGTGATCGCGGCGATGCCCGCCGACGGCGGCGAGCCTTCGCTCCTTGGGCACGTGGGCGAGCTCGCGGCCACGGACCTCGCGGCCGGCGTGCGCATGGCGCTCGCGACGCAGCCGGGAGACACCGTCGCGCGCATCCTGCTCCTCTCCGACGGCAACGAGACGGCCGGCAGCATCGACGAGGCGGCGTCGCTCGCGAAGGCCGCGGGCGTGCCGATCGACGTGGTGCCGCTCGAGTACCGCCATGAGGGCGAGATCCTGGTCGAGTCGATGCGCGCGCCGACGCGCGCGCGCGAGGGCCAGTCGGTGGACCTGCGCGTGACGATCCGCAGCCAGCGCGCCGCGAAGGGCCGCCTGCTGCTCTGGCAGAACGACCAGCCGGTCGACCTCGATCCTTCGGGAGACGGGCAGTCGTACCCGGTGGAGCTCGTGCCTGGCGCCAGCCTGGTCACGCTGCCGGTGGTCGCCGACGGCACCGGCGCGCAGCGCTTCCGGGTGTCGTTCGAGCCCGAGGATCCCGCAGCGGACGCGGTGCAGCAGAACAACGCGGGCGCGGCGGTGGTGTTCGTGGGAGGCGTCGGGCGCGTCCTCGCCATCGAGCCCGCGGGCGGCACCGAGTGCGAGGCGATCGCGCGCGCGCTCGAGGACGGGCAGGTCGAGGTGGAACGCGTCGGGCCCGACGAGGCGATGGCGCGCGGGCTCGCGTACCTGGCGGGATTCGACGCGGTGATCCTGGCGAACGTGCCGCGCTGGGCGTTCGACAACGAGTTCGACCGCGGGCTGCACGCCTACGTGCACGACCTCGGCGGCGGGCTGGTCGCGACTGGCGGCCCCGAGGCGTTCGGCGCCGGCGGCTGGCTCGGCTCCGAGACGGAGAAGGCGCTCCCCGTGCGGCTCGACCCGCCGCAGACGCGCCAGATCATGCGCGGCGCGCTCGCGCTCCTCATGCACAGCTGCGAGATGCCCGAGGCCAACTACTGGGGACAGCAGGTGGCGATCTCGGCGATCGACGCGCTCTCGAGCCAGGACTACCTCGGCATCATCTCCCTCGGCGGCTCGCCCGACGGCCAGCAGCGCCAGGGCTACGGATGGGGCTTCCCCATGCAGATCGTGGGCGACAAGGGCCGCGCGAAGGGCGCCGCGAAGTCCATGGTGGTGGGCGACATGCCGAGCTTCACGACCCCGCTCGAGATGGTCCTCGAGGAGATGGTGAAGGTCCGTGCCGGGCAGAAGCACGTCATCGTGACCTCGGACGGCGACCCGTCGGCGCCGCCGCCCGAGCTGCTCAACGACTTCAAGCTCGCGAAGATCACGGTCACCACCGTGATGCTCGGCGGCAGCGGCGCCGGCAGCATGGGCCACGGCGGCCCCGAGGACCGCCGCAAGATGCAGGCGATGGCCACGAAAACCGGCGGTCGCTTCTACCAGGTCGAGAACCCGCGCAAGCTCCCCCAGATCTTCATCCAGGAGGCGACCGTGGTGTCGCGCTCGCTGATCGTCGAGGGCGACTTCCAGCCGCGGCTCGTCAACGCGTCGACCGGCCCGCTGAAGGGATTCGAGTCGCTCCCGCCGGTGCGCGGCTACATCCTGTCGGTGCCTCGCGAGGGGCTCGCGCAGACCGCCGCGGTGGTCAAGACCAAGGAGGGCGACGACCCGTTCTATTCGTACTGGAACTACGGGCTCGGGCGTTCGGTGGCGTTCGCGTCCGACGCCACGGGCCGCTGGGGACCCGCATGGACGAAGTGGGACCGGTTCCGCCCCTTCTGGGAGCAGACGGTCCGGTGGGCGATGCGTCCTCCGACGCCGCAGGACGTCGCCGTGAGCACGCGCACCGACGGCGACCGCGCGTTCATCGAGGTCGAGACGCGCGAGGCGGGCCAGGGCGGCTTCGCGGCGGCGACGCGCGCGGAGGCGCGGCTGGTGACTCCCTCGGGGCAGGTGCGCGAGCTGCCGCTGCGCCAGGTGGGCCCCGGGCGCTTCACGGGCGAGTTCGACGCGGGCCAGCCGGGCGCGTACCTGGCGAACGTGTCGTTCGCGCGCGCGGCCGCCGAGGGCGGGGCGCGGTCGGGAAGCGTGCAGGCCGCGGTGAGCGTGCCGTACCCGGCGGAGTACCGCGCGGTGCGCGACGACGCGGCGCGGCTGCGCGCCGTGGCCGAGCGCACGGGCGGGCGCGTGCTCCGGCTCCAGGACGCGGCGACGTGGGAGCTCTTCGACCGGTCCGACCTCGGCGCGTCGCGCTCGGCGCGCGCGCTCTGGGAACTTGCGGCGATCCTCGCGGCGGTGCTCATCCTCTTCGACGTCGCGTGGCGGCGCATCGCCTTCGACGCCCGCGACGCGCGCGAGCTCGCGGCGCGCGTCACGGGCGGTGCGGCGTCCGGCGGCTCGGGCGGCGTCGACGCGCTGCGGCGTGCGCGCTCGGGCGCCGCGGCGGCCGGGGCGGCGGGCGCGGGTCCCGGCGCGAAGGGAACCCAGGCGCAGCCCGCGCGCGCGGAGGCATCCACCCGCTTCGAGGCCACGCAGGGCGCGCCCCGGGCCGACGCGCGCGACCTCGCCGGCGAGACCGGGGCGCGCGGCGAGCCTTCGCGGCCCGCGCCGGACGCGGGCGACGCGAAGAACGGCGCCGAGCCGGCCGACTCGCTCGCGCGCCTGCGCGCCGCGCGTCGCCGCGCGCAGGAACGCACGGACGACGCGCCGCCGGCGGGCGGCACCGGAGGCGGCACGTGAGCGACGACGTGACGCTTCCCGCCGACGTCCGGGCGCTCCCGCCGTTCGACGCCGGCATCGACGACGAGGCCACGGCGCGCGAGCGGTGCGCCTCCTTCCGCGACGTGGCGCGCCGGCTGCGCGAGGCCGTGGGCGCGCGCCTCGTCGGGCAGCAGGCGGTGGTCGACCAGGTGCTGTGGTCGCTCTTCGCCGGCGGCCACGTGCTGCTCGAGGGCGTCCCGGGGCTCGGGAAGACGCTGTTGGTGCGGACGCTCGGCGACGCGATGCACCTCGGGTTCTCGCGCATCCAGTTCACGCCCGACCTGATGCCCGCCGACATCGTGGGCACGCAGATCCTGGTGGAGGACGCGCACGGTCACCGCGTGATGCAGTTCCGCCCGGGCCCGATCTTCACGCAGGTGCTGCTCGCCGACGAGATCAACCGCGCGAGCCCCAAGAGCCAGTCGGCGCTGCTCGAGGCGATGCAGGAGCGCGCCGTCACGGTGGGCGGGCAGACGCACCGGCTGCGCGCGCCGTTCCTGGTGCTCGCCACCCAGAACCCGATCGAGCAGGAGGGCACGTACCCCTTGCCCGAGGCGCAGCTCGACCGGTTCCTGCTCAAGGTCTCGGTGCCCTCGGTGGAGCGCGCGGACCTCATGGAGATCCTGCGTCGCACGACGGCCGCGAACGAGCCCGTGGTCCGGCCCGTCCTCGACGGCGAGCGCATCCTCCAGGCGCAGCGGCTCGCGCGCCGCATCGTGGTCGCCGAGCCCGTGCAGGACTACGTGATCCGCCTCGTGCTGGCGACGCACCCGGGCGGGGAGCACGCCGACCCGCGCGCCGGGCGCGAGATCGCGGTGGGCGCCTCGCCGCGCGCGGCGCAGGCGATCGTCACCACGGCGAAGGTGCGCGCGCTCTTCGACGGCCGGTTCCACGTCTCGATGGGCGACGTGCATGCCGTGGCGCCTGCGGCGCTCCGGCACCGCGTGCTCCCGAGCTTCGAGGCCGAGGCCGACGGGCTCGACGCGGACAAGGTGGTCGCCGGCATCCTCTCGCGCCTGCCGCGGCACGCGGCGGAGGCCGCGCCGTGAGCATGTTCTTCCAGAACCCGCCGAAGGCCGCGCGGCCGCAGCGCGTCGACGACCTCCTCGGCAACGAGCTCATGGCGCGCATCGGCCGGCTCGACGTCGTGAGCCGCAAGATCTTCAGCGGCAAGCTGCAGGGCGAGCGGCGCTCGAAGCGGCGCGGACAGAGCGTCGAGTTCGCCGACTTCCGGCCCTACGTGCACGGCGACGACCTGCGCTTCATCGACTGGAACATCTTCGGGCGGCTCGACCGGCTGTTCCTCAAGATCTTCCTCGAGGAGGAGGACCTGTCGCTCGTGATCGCGATCGACACCAGCGCCTCCATGGACTGGGGCGACCCGAACAAGCTCGCGTTCGCGCAGCGCCTGGCGATGGCGCTCGGCTACGTGGGGCTCGTGAACCACAACCGCGTCACGCTCGCGTCGTTCGGCGAGGCGGGCGGGCTGCGCACCCTCACCAACCTGCGCGGGCGCCGCCGGACCTCCGAGATGGGGCGCTGGCTGCTCGACCTGCAGCCGGGCGGGCGGGGCACCTTCGAGGAGTCGATGAAGTCGCTCGCCCTCAAGCGCCAGGGGCGCGGCGTGATGCTCGTCATCAGCGACTTCCTCCTCAAGGAGGGCTACGAGAAGGGCCTGCGCTACGTCGCCGGGCGCGGCTACGACCTCTGGTGCGTGCAGGCGCTCGCGCCGCAGGAGATCGACCCGACGGCCCACGGGCTCGCCGGCGACTGGCGCCTCACGGACCTCGAGGACCGCGACGAGGCCGAGGTCACCGCGACCCCGGGCCTGGTCGAGCAGTACCGCGCGAACCTGGGCGCATGGTGCTCGAACCTCCGCGACTTCTGCGTGCGCCGGTCGATCATGCACCTCGTGGTCGACACCTCGACGGACGTCGACGTCCTGATGCTGGAGTACCTGCGCCGGCGGGGGCTGCTGCGATGACCGCGCTCCCGCCCGGAGTCCCCGCCACGGCGCTCGCGATCACGTGGATGACGCCCTTCACGGGCATCGTGGCCGCGTCGGTGCTGGTGCCGCTCCTGGTGGCGCTCTACTTCCTGAAGCTGCGCCGGCGGCCCGCGGGCGTCCCCAGCACGCTGCTCTGGAAGCGCAGCGTCGAGGACGTGCGCGCGAACACGCCGTTCCAGCGGCTGCGCCCGAGCCTCCTGCTCCTGCTGCAGCTGGGGCTCCTGGCCTTCGTCGCGTTCGCCCTCATGCAGCCTCGCATGGACCTCGGGCTCGGTTCCGGCGGCCGCACGGTGATCATGGTCGACGCGTCGTGCTCGATGGGCGCGAAGGACCTCGACGGCGCGCGCACGCGGCTCGACGTGGCGAAGGAGCAGGCCAAGGCGCGGGTGGAGGCCATCTTCGCGGGCGGTCTCTTCAGCGCGGCCCCCGGCGAGACGATGGTGATCGCCTTCAGCGACGCCGCGAAGGTGATGCAGCCATTCACGCGCTCGAGCGGCGACCTCATGCGCGCGATCGACCGCATCGAGCCGACCGACGGCGCATCGCGGATCGGCGACGCGCTGGCGCTCGCGCGTGCCTTCTCGACGGTGGTGAACCCGGACGCGCCGGGGGCCGCGCCGGAGTCCGCGACGCTCGAACTGTGGTCCGACGGCCGGATCGCCGACCTCGACGCCGAGGGCCTGCGCCCGGGCGAGCGGCTCGTCTACCACGTCACCGGGCGCGCGGACGCGACGAACCTCGGCATCGAGGGCATCGCCGCCGAGCGCAGCGCGACCGACCCCGGGCTGATCCAGGTGTTCGTCACGCTCCGCAATGACGGCCCGGACGCGGTGGAGACGGACCTCGAGCTCTTCGTCGACGGCCAGCGGCGCGCCGTGACGCCGAAGCCCGTGCGCGTGGCGGCGGCGACCGGCACGGGCGACGGGGGCGCGGCGGGCGCGACCGGCACGGCCGAGGGCGCCCAGCCCTACCTGCCCGGCACCGAGCGCGTCACGTTCCCGCCGTTCGTGCAGCCGCGCGCGGGCGTGCTGCGGGTGCAGGCAGTGCGGGCCGATGCGCTCGACGCGGACAACCGCGCCGAGGTGGCGGTGAGCGCGCCGAAGCGGCTGAAGATCGCGGTCGTGGGCCCGGTCGACCAGTTCACGCGGTTCGTGGTGCAGTCGCTCCCGAGCGAGCGCACGCAGCAGCTCTCGGCCGAGGACTTCGCGAAGCTCGGTGACCGAAGCGACGAGTTCGACGTGGTGGTCGCGGCTCCCGGGGCGCTGCCGAAGGCGATCCCGCCGGGGCGGTACCTCGTGATGGGCGTGCCTCCGGGCATCGACGGCCTGAACCCGTACGGCACGAAGGAGTCGCTCTCGGTGCGCTCCCAGCGCGGCGAGCACCCGGTGCTGCGTGCGGTGAACCTCGATGACCTGCGCGTGGCGAAGGCCGTCGCGATGGCGCCCGCGTCCGACGTCGAGGCCATCGTCGAGGGCCCGGACGTGCCCCTCGTCGTCGTGGCCCGACGTGGCCCGGTGACCGCGGTGCTGACGGCGTTCGAGCCGCTCGACACCAACTGGCCCTGGCAGCGCGCGTTCCCCACCTTCATCGCGAACGCGGTGGAGTGGCTCGGCGGCATCGACCAGGCCGCCGTGGGCGAGGAGCACCGTCCCGGCGACACGCTGTCCGTGCGCGTGGCGGCCGGCACGAAGGAGGCGACCGTCACCATGCCCGGCGGCGCGCGCGAGACGATCCCCGCGCGCGAGGGAAGCGTGACCTTCGGACCCGTCACGCGGGCCGGCGCGTACGCGTTCGCGTGGTCGGACGAGCGCGGCGAGCAGCGGCGCGACTTCGCGGTGGTGCCCGCGCTGGGCGAGGGCCGGATCGGCGCGGCCTCGGAGCTCTCGGTGGGCACGCAGACGGTGGCCGGAACCGCGCTCGGTGCCGGCACGCTGAGCGACCTGTGGCCGTGGGCGCTGGCGGCGGCGCTGGTGCTGCTCGTGGTGGAGTGGTGGGCGTACCACCGTCGCCACTGGATCCGTGCCGCGCCCGGCGCGCGCGCGGTGCGGCCGATCGGCGCGCGGGAGCCGCTCGGCGGCGGCGCTCCTATCATCCGCCCATGACCACCGCTCCGCAGGGCATCGACCGCATCGGGCAGTTCGAGAAGATGGCGTCGGCCGACCCGACCAACGAGATGGCGCACTTCTCGCTCGGGAAGGCGTACCTTGACGGCGGTCGGCATGCCGAGGCGGCGCGCAGCTTCGAGCGCTGCATCGAGCTGGTCCCCGAGATGAGCAAGGCGTACCAACTGGCCGGGCAGGCGCTCATCGGCGCCGGCTGGGCCGACCGCGCGGTGGACGTGCTGGTGCGCGGCTACGAGATGGCGGCGAAGAAGGGCGACCTCATGCCGCGCAACGCGATGGCCGAGCTGCTGCGTTCGATCGGCCGCGAGCCGCCGAAGCTCGCCGCCGAGGTGGACGAGGCCGCGGAGCGCCTGAAGGCGAGCGGCGCGTTCATCTGCCAGCGCACGGGCCGGCCGGGCAACAAGCTGGCGGCGCCGCCCTTCAAGGGCCCGGTGGGGCAGTGGATCTTCGAGAACATCTCCGCCGAGACCTGGAAGCAGTGGATCGGCCAGGGCACGAAGGTGATCAACGAGCTGCGGCTCGACTTCAGCCGCGACAAGGACCAGGAGACCTACGAGCAGCACATGCGCGAGTTCCTGGGGATCGACGCGGAGGTG
>Ga0169931_10006213_pt1 | contig 18085 bp, 18 predicted proteins | sample Kivu_15m_20L_FD_129675 | JGI IMG/M metagenome (GOLD analysis project Ga0169931, IMG submission 129675) | Freshwater microbial communities from Lake Kivu, Western Province, Rwanda to study Microbial Dark Matter (Phase II) - Kivu_15m_20L... | ecosystem: Environmental > Aquatic > Freshwater > Lake... | reverse complement strand
TCGAAGAGTCGACGGGGAGCGGGACAGAAGATCGTGAGAGCCAGAGCGGTGTGACGCGTCGCGGGGCGCTCAAGGGGTTGGCCGTCGGACTGGGCGCCGCCGGGTCGCTGCCGATCCTCTCCTTCCGCGGGCAGGCGCAGTCTCAGGGCCATCAGCACGGAGGGCACGGCGCTGCCACCGCCAAAACCGAGAAGACTGCTGCCGGGCCGAAGTTCTTCGATGCGGCGCAGCTGGCCCTGGTGGCGACCCTCTCCGAGCTGATCATCCCGACCGACGACCACTCGCCGGGAGCGATCGCTGCCGAGGTTCCCGCCTTCATCGACCTCATGGTCAGTGAATCCCCAGCCGAGACGAAGAGCCTCTGGACAGACGGCCTGGCCGCGGTCAATGCCCTGAGCCAGAAGCAGCACTCCGTCGCGTTTGGCCAGGCGAGCGCGCAACAGCAGGTCGCCCTGCTGACCGAGATCAGCCGTAACGAGATGAAGCCGGTGACCCTCGAGGAGCGCTTCTTCAAGGCCCTCAAGAATTTGACGATCGACGGGTATTACACCTCCAAAATTGGGATCCACCAGGAACTCAAGTACAAGGGGAATACCTACCTCAAGGAGTTCAAGGGCTGCACCCACCCCGAGCATCAGCAGTAGCGTGCCGACCGGTCAAGAGGTGGGGCGTCAACGGTAGAGGCAGGGGTGGGGGATGAAGAGTAGACAGCTCACTCCAGGATTGGCAGGGATTGGCCGACTGGAGAGCACATCTCTTCTGGCCTGGGCTTTCGATGGAAGGCCCGGGCCAGTTCTATTCTGGAGCCGGGTGTCCGGCTCACCAACCTGGAGGCGAGATGGCATTTGAGACTGTTCTCAATTTGGTGGGCATCGGACTGGTTCTGCTGGGAGGAGCCTCTGGAGTGGCCCTCTTTCTGCAGGCGATTGCGCGGAATCAGAACCAGGTGCAAGGCCCGGGGATGACGACCCTCTGGGGGCTCTTTCTGATTGGGCTGATCACCGGGTTGATGTTGATCGCGGCCTCGGCCAATCGTTGAGCAGGGGAGGGGAGTGGCGACGCGGGCACGGCGGGGACCTGGCTTCCGGCTGGGCTTGAGATCAAAAAAGGGTGAGGGGCGGAAATCACAATGAAGATGAACCGGAGGGAATTCATGATCACTGGAGTTGTTTCGGGAGTGGCGATGGGAAGCTCGGAGGGCGGAGCCGCGACTCCTCCTCCGGCGCCGGCACGGCAGTTCAAGCTGAAGTATGCGCCCCATTTCGGGATGTTCAAGGCGCACGCCGGGGATGATCTCGTCGATCAACTGACCTTCATGCACGACCAGGGCTTTACGGCGCTCGAAGACAACGACCTGCCGAATCGTCCGGTGGCCGTGCAGGAGAAGATTGGCCAGGCCCTGGCGAAGTTGAAGATGGAGATGGGGGTCTTTGTCGCGACCAAGGACTTTCAGAACCAGACCTTTGCGCTCGATCGTCCGGAGATCCGGGAGAAGATCCTCGCCGATATGCGCCAGGCGGTCGAAGTGGCCAAGCGCGTCAACGCCAAGTGGTGCACGGTCGTCCCTGGATGCCACGATGAACGGCTCGACTGGGACTACCAGACAGCCAATGTCATCGACAATTTCCGTCGTTGCGCGGAGATCTGCGAGAAGGCCGGGCTGGTTATGGTCATGGAGCCGCTCAACACGCGGCGCGACCATCCGAAGCTCTTCCTGACGCGCATCGCCCAGGCCTACCTCATCTGCCGCGGCGTCAACAGTCCGTCGGTCAAGATTCTCTACGATATGTACCATCAGCAGATCACCGAGGGGAACATCATTCCCAACATCGACCAGGCCTGGAGCGAGGTCGCCTACTTCCAGGTCGGGGACCATCCGGGCCGGAAGGAGCCGACGACGGGTGAGATGAACTACCGCAACATCTTCCGCCACATTCACGCCAAGGGCTTCACTGGGGTCGTTGGGATGGAGCACGGCAATGCGCGACCCGGCCGCGAGGGAGAGCAGGCGGTCATCGACGCCTATGTCGCCAGCGACACGTTCTGAGGTGGCCGATTCTGATCGAGACAATGCCTTCGTGGCGAGAAAGAAAGAGGATCTGCCCGATGAGGGACCCGATGAGGGAGAGGAAGAGCGGAGAGAGAGGGCTGGTGCAGTGGGCGCTGGCCGTGGTGCTTCTGGGGATGGCAGGCGGAGGCATCCTGGGCAGTGCGCAGCCGCCTGCCCGGCCGACAGCTCCCCCCAAGGTGCGTCGAGCCGTCGCTCCCAAGGCGGAGCCGACGGCGGCGGAAGCGGACCAGAAGGCGATGCTCGGCACGATCTCGGCCGATTCCCTGCGAGGCCACCTGCGGTTTCTCGCTTCCGATCTGCTGGAGGGCCGGGATACCCCTTCGCGGGGGCTCGATGTGGCTGCGGAGTACATTGCCAGCCAGATGATGCGGGCCGGGGTCGCGCCGGCGGTCGACGACCCAGGTGCGTCGGGCGGCAAGAGCTACTTCCAGGTCGCCCGCTGGCAGGTCAGTCGCCCCGATCGGGACTCTTTCTCCGGAGGGATCGAGCTGGGGGAGGAGCGGCTGCCCCTCTCTCTCGACCAGATCAGTTTCCAGACGGAGCAGGCGGTCGACCTGCGGGCCGTTCCCCTGCTCAAGGTCGATCTCAAGGAGGCGGACCGCCTCGCCGCGCTGACCGAGGCACAGGTGGCGGGAAAGGCCGTCCTGCTCGACCTTCCCGAGGTCTCGCGGGAGGATCGGGCCAGATTTATGGAAGGGATGCGGGTGCGCAGCCAGATCCTCGCGCAGTTGAATCGCTTGCGACCGGCGCTCGTGCTGAGCCTTGGGCGGCAATCGACGGTCGGACGCGGGCTTCTCGGGACGCGGCTGATCGATCCTTCGCGCCCCGCGGGGGGCATGCGGGGAGGCCCGGCCGATCCGGTCCTGACCGTTCACTCGCCAAGTGTCGTCGCGCTCTATGACGCGATGGCCGATGGAGAGACGCGGGGGACGCTCACGCTCCGCGTCGGGGCGCCGGTCGTCTCGCCGGTCGATTTGAAGAACGTCATCGGCGTCATCCCGGGATCGGATCCGGTTTTGCGCGACACCTACGTGCTGGTCTCCGCCCATTACGATCACGTCGGGATCATGCCGGGTGCGCCGGGGGGAGACAACATCTACAACGGCGCCAACGACGACGCCAGCGGGGTCGTCAGCGTCATCGAGCTGGCGAGCGCCCTCTCGCGGCTGCGCATCAAGCCGAAGCGGTCTCTCGTCTTCATTGCCTGGTTTGGCGAGGAGAAGGGGCTCCTCGGCTCCCGTTTCTATGGTCAGCACCCCGTCTTTCCCCTCGACCGGACCGTGGCCATGGTCAATCTCGAACAGGTTGGTCGGACGGACAGCTCCGAGGGGCCCCAGGTCAACACCGCCTCGCTGACCGGCTTCGACTTTACAGACCTCGGGCCGATCTTTCAGGCGGTGGGCGAGAAGCTCGGCATTCGCGTCTACAAGCACGAGCAGAACAGCGACGCCTTCTTCGGGCGCAGCGACAACCAGGCGCTGGCCGACGCGGGGATTCCCGCTCACACGCTCTGTGTCGCCTTCGTCTACCCGGACTATCATCAACCGGGGGATCATTGGGAGAAGATCGACTACGACAACCTGGCTCGCGTCAACCAGCTGGTCGCCCTCTCGCTGGTGGGCATCGCCGAGAACCCGGCGGCGCCGAAATGGAACGAGGTCAATCCCAAGACGGCCCGTTACGTCGAGGCCTGGAAGCGGCTGCAGGGGGGCGCCAATGGCGACCGTCCTTGAGAGCGCAGGGGAGAGAGCAGGCGAGAGGGCAGGGGGCTCGGCGCGCCTTGCGGCGGTGCAACCCCCGATCATTCCCGTCGTTGCCGAGCTGATCCGGCGCCATCCGGGAACGATCTCCCTCGGGCAGGGAGTCGTCTGGTACGGGCCACCGCCGGCGGCTCTCGATCGGCTCGCGCCCTTTCTCGCCGATCCGGGAAACCATAAGTACCAGGCGGTGGGCGGCATCCCCGAACTGCTCGAACGGATCGAGACGAAACTGGCCGACGAGAACGGGATTGCCCTGCGGGATGGCCAGCAGGTGGTCGTCACTGCCGGGGCGAACATGGCCTTTCTCAACGCCTTGCTGGCAATCGCCGATCCCGGGGACGAGATCATTCTCAACGTCCCCTTCTATTTCAATCACGAGATGGCGATTCGCATGGCCAACTGCCAGCCGGTGCTCGTCCCGACCGACGCCGAGTACCAGCTGCAGCCCGACCGGATCGCCGCGGCGATTACGCCGCGGACGCGCGCGATCGTCACCGTTTCGCCCAACAACCCGACCGGGGTCGTCTACCCCGAGTCCGCTCTCCGCGAGGTCAACCAGCTCTGCCGGGAGCGTGGGGTCTACCACATTCACGATGAGGCCTACGAGTACTTCATCCACGGAGAGGCCCGTCACTTCTCTCCTGGATCGATCGAGGGGAGCGCGGGCTATACCTTGTCGCTCTATTCGCTCTCGAAGGCCTATGGCTTCGCCAGCTGGCGGATCGGGTATCAGGTGATTCCGGCTCACCTCGTCGAGGCGGTCAATAAGATTCAGGACACCAACCTGATCTGTCCGCCGGTCGTCTCCCAGCACGTCGCGGCGGGAGCCTTGACGGTGGGAGCCGCCTACTGTCGCGAGAAGATGGCCGAGTTGACGCGGGTCCGGACGCGAGCGATGGAGCGGTTGCGCGAGTTGGGCGAGGCCTGCCGCTTTCCGGCAGCGGAGGGGGCCTTCTACTTCTTGATTGGGGTGGAGACGGCGCGCCCCCCACTCGAGATCGTCACCGAGCTGGTGCGTGACCATCGGGTCGCGGTCATTCCAGGAAGCGCTTTCGGATTGACGACCGGTTGCCCGCTGCGAGTCTCCTACGGGGCGCTCCAGCCGGAGACGGTCGTCGAGGGGATCGATCGGCTCGTCGCCGGGCTGAAGGCCATTCTCAAACAGGGTTGAACAAGCGGCAGGGGCCAATCGTCGCCGTCCGGCGAGTCCCTGTGCCAAGGGGGTGTCGATGGAATTGATTGGGCTGCAGATCGATCTGGAGTGGGAGGCGAAGTCAGCCAACCATGCCCGGGTGCGAGCGTTGCTGGAGGCGGACCCGCCCGCGCGGGGATCCCTCGTTCTCCTCCCGGAGATGTTTGCGACCGGCTTCAGTATGAACGTGGCGGCGACCGACGACACGGACACGCGCGAGACCCAGGACTTCCTCCGCCAGTGCGCGATCGACTTCGGCGTCTTTCTCCTGGCCGGAGTGATCGGGAAGGGAACGACGGGTCGTCCCGCCAATCAATGCCTCGTCTTCACTCCGACAGGGGCTGAGCTGGCCCGTTACGACAAGCTCCATCCCTTCTCCCTCGCCGGAGAGCCAGACCGCTACGCTGCGGGTGAGCGGATCGTCCTCTTCCCGTGGGGCGACTTCCAGGTGGCACCCTTCATTTGCTACGACCTGCGCTTTCCCGAGATCTTCCGCGCCGCGAGCGCTGCCGGCGCCAACCTGCTGACCGTCATCGCCAGTTGGCCGGAGGTGAGGACGGAGCACTGGGTCGCCCTGCTCCGCGCGCGCGCCATCGAGAATCAAGCCTACGTCGTCGGGATCAATCGCTGCGGGAAAGACCCCGCCTTTGGCTATCTGGGGCGCAGTCTGATCATCGATCCGCTCGGAGTGGTCCTCGCCGACGCCGGCGAAGGGGAGGGAAGGATCTCCGCCGTCCCCGACCGGGCCCAACTCGACGAGGTGCGCCGGAAGCTCCCCTTCCTGCGTGATCGCCGGGGCCCTCTCCCCGTCGTCGAGCTGGCCGCTCCTCAGCGCCACTCGGCCTGAGGGGGGCTTCCTGAGACTGCAACGTCGACCCCTGCCGATCCAAGGAGGAGGAGAGATGGCATCCCGACCCGGCACGATCCTCTGCATGACCAGCTACGAGAAAGGGCAGCCCTTCCTGCGGGAGGCCCACCGGTTGGGCTGGCACGTCATCCTCGTCACCAAGGAGTCGCTCCGCGACGCGGACTGGCCCCGGGAAGCGATCGACCAGGTCTTTCTGATGCCGGAGCTGACCGTTCGTCCCCATATGATCAACGCCGTCAGCTGGCTCGCCCGCAGCCACGATATTCGTCGGTTGGTCGCCCTTGATGAGTTCGACCTGGAGATGGCGGCGGCCCTCCGGGAGCACCTCCGCCTGCCCGGAATGGGTGAGACCGTCACGCGCCTCTTCCGCGACAAGCTGGCGATGCGGGTGCGGACCGCCGCCAAGGAGATCCGCGTCCCCGCCTTCTCCCCGATCTTCTACCACGAGGCCCTGCGGGACTTCATGGCCCGGGTCCCTCCTCCCTGGATGCTCAAGCCGCGGTCTTCCGCCTCGGCGATCGGCATTCGCAAGATTCACAGCGCCGATGAACTCTGGCCGATCCTCGATCAACTCGGCGATGATCAGTCCCACTACCTGCTCGAGCAGTTTCTGCCCGGCGAGGTCTACCATGTCGACTCGATCGTCACCGACAAGAAGGTCGTATTTGCCGCGGCCAGCCAGTACGGCGCGCCGCCGATCGTCACTTCGCACGAGGGGGGACTCTTCACCAGTCGCCTGCTCGCGCCGGGCTCCGATGAGGAGAAGGCGCTGCGGAAGATCAATCGTCGAGTGATCAAGGCGCTCGGGATGGTCGAAGGGGTGACACACGCCGAGTTCATTCGCTCGGAGGCCGATGGAAAGTTCTACTTTCTCGAGATTGCCGCGCGGGTCGGTGGGGCCCACCTCGCGGAGATGATCGAGGCAGGGACCGGGCACAACCTCTGGGTCGAGTGGGCCCGCCTCGAGCTCGCCACCGAGGAGGCTCCCTACCACTTCTCCCGCTCGAAAGATCTCTCGGCAGGGATTCTCCTGACGCTCTCCCGCCAGGAGTGGCCAGACCTGAGCGGCTATCAGGATGAGGAGGTCGTCTGGCGCCTGCACAAGCGCCACCACGCCGGCTTGATCGTCGCCTCTCCGGACCCGGCGCGGGTCGAGGCGCTCCTTGGAGAGTACGGCCAGCGCTTCCAGGAGGACTTTCACGCCACCATGCCTGTCCCGGACCGGCCGCTACACTGAGGATCTCGCCAGCCGCCGCAGCGCGATCTCCTTGGCGGCGATCGCGCCATGCCCAATCGCCGTGGCAATGCTCAGGCAGACTGGCCGGGTGACATCTCCCACGGCGTAGACCTCGTCGACCTCCGTTCGCTGGCTCCCATCGACCATCAGGTACCCCTCCTCGTCGAGAGAGATCTGCCCGGCGAAGAGGTCTGTGTTCGGCTGGACCCCGATCTTGACGAAGAGCGCTCCCGTCCCACAGCGATACTCGGCGCCGCTCCGACGGTCTCGAAGCCGGAGCGATTCGACCTGATCGCTCCCTTCGACCTCGAGCACCTCTGTCCAGGGAAGAAAGTGGATGTTGGGAGTCGCCTCTGCCGCGCTGAGCCAGCTGTCGCGCGCGCGGAAACGGTCCGACCGGTGGATCAAGGTCACTCGCGGACAGACGCGCGAGAGGATCAGGCAGTTCTCGATCGCCGAGTCCCCACCGCCGACGACGCAGACCTCCCGGCCGGCATAGGCCGAGTGGTCGCGCGTCCCGGAATAGCTAATCCCACGCATGACGAAGCGGTCCTCTCCAGGCACTCCGAGGGTCCGTTTCCGTGCCCCCGTCGCCAGGATCAAGGCCCCGGCGGAGATCTCTTCTCCGGCGCAGCGCACCGTGCGCTTCCGCAGATCGACGGCCTCGATTCGACACCCCGCCTGCCATTCCAGCGCGAGCTCCCCGAGGTGGTCGACAAACCGGTCCCGCAACTCGGCGCCAGTCAGCCCCGGCAGTCCCGGGTAGTCGGTCAGCCGATGGTACATCTGCAGCAGTTGCCCGCCGAGCTCCTCCCCCCGTTCGAGCAAGCGCCCACGCAGGTGGAGCGAGTGGCACCAGAGCAGGGCACTGATCCCGGCTGGCCCGCCTCCCAGAATGATGACTTCGGCCTGGCTCATCGCCCCGCCTCCTCTCCCGCGCGCAGATGGGCGAGGATCGTCTGGAAGTCGTCCGGCAGCGGGGCCTCACAGTGGATCGGTTGGTTGGTGGCCGGATGTCGGAATTCGAGCCGCCAGGCGTGGAGCAGCTGTGCCCGGAGGTGGTGCGCACTGGCCAGTGGGTCGAGGCCCGGGGCATAGATGTCGTCGCCGACGATCGGGTGCCCGACCGAGGCGCAGTGGATGCGCAGCTGGTGAGTCCGTCCCGTCTTCGGCTCCAATTCGAGGAGCGTGTGGGCGGGAAAGCGCTCCCGGACCCGGTAGGCCGTCTCCGCCTCTCGCCCCCCGGCTGTCTCGGGGAGGATCCGCCACTTTGGCCATTGCGCCGCGTCGCAACCGATTGGGGCCTCGATCGTCCCCGTCTCCGCCGCCACCCTCCCGCTGACCAGGGCGAGATAGACCTTCCGCACCCACCGCTCCCGAAAATGCTTGGAGAGTGTGCGGTGGGCCCGGGCCGTCTTGGCCACAAGGATGGCGCCCGAAGTCTGCCGATCCAGCCGATGGACGAGGCCCGGCCGGATCGCCTCCCCTTCCGTCTTCCAGAAGTGGTAGGCCAGCCCGTTGGTCAACGTGCCCGACTTCTCCTTGTGGTTCGGGTGGGTCAGGAGCCCCCGCGGCTTGTTGACGACGATCAGATCCGCATCCTCGTAGAGGACACCCAGGGGCATCGGCTCCGGGGTCGCCGACGATCGGTCGGCGGCGTGGATGCGCACCGCGACGTGCACCCCCGATTTGAGGTGTGCCCCCTTCTGCGAGGGCTGCCCGTTGACCAATACGCCCCCCTCGGCAATCAACCGGCGGAGGCGCGTCTGGCTGATCCGCGGCAGCTCGCGGCTGACAAACTGGTCCAGCCGGATCCGATCCTCAGCGACGGTCCACTCAAAGGACAATGTCTCGGGTGAGATTTCCCGCATCCGACTCCTCTGTGGTTTGGGTCAGTCGTTCGACTCGCGTCAACCTGGGAGGGCCGGCGCTGGGCTCCCCTCGAAAATAGCGGTCGAGTGCGTCGATCAATTCCATCAAGTCCAAGCCTCGCATGCGCGGGGGCAGGGTCAGCAGCCTCGCCCGCGCTCGCTGATAGACGCTTCGCGCTCCCTTTCCATTGCCTCGTTGTTCGTGACAACAGGCCACCGCGATCTGGATCAGCGCCTGCAGATAGGTTCGCTCCTCGCCCGGAGGGGTCGCGCGCCAGAGATCCTCGAGCAGCTCGTGGCTCTCGAAGTACTCCCCTCGATCAAACATCGCCAGGGCTGTCGTGTAGGGATCGGACGGCAAGCGGAACCTCGGGCAGGGAAGTCTGCACAATGGGAAGGGAAGTGGCCACAGTCGGCGGCTCCCCCCCTGTTCTCAGTACCGCGGGACGCGCGGATCGATCGAACACGACCAGGCGTCGATTCCTCCCGCGAGGTTGTGGACGTTGGTGAAGCCCTGCGCGGCGAGAATCTGGCAGGCCCGCTCCGACCGCATGCCGTGATGGCAGTAGAGGACGATCTCCTCCGTCGGGCTCGGCAGCTCACGATGCCAGGAGAGGATCGCCCCCAGTGGACGCAACTCCGATCCTTCGATTCGCGTCAGGGCGTGCTCCGACGGCTCCCGAACATCGATCAGTCGCAATGCGGCGCCACTCTCCCGCTTCTGCTGCAACTCCTCGACCGTCAAGCGACCATAGGCGGGGCTCACGACGCCTCCTCAGTGGAGTTCCGCCGGACCACTTCGATCAGTTCGGTCAGCCGGTCGATCTCCGTCTTCGCCTCCGTCAGGACGCGTTTGCCGGCCATATAATGTTGCCAATACTCGCTGGCGGCGATCGGCTTGACCCGCTCTTCCCCGAGCGCGCTCGCCAGCATGGCGATGAGCATCCCCGAGACCTGCGTGTGCTCGACATAACGCGCGATCACCTGGTAGGCCAACTCCGCCGACTCGATCCCCCACGTGTTGGGCAGTTCGACAGGCTCTACCACAGGGGCCTCTGCCCCCCCCGTCTCCACTTCCTTCTCCATCGCTCATCCTTTCCGGTCCAACGTGAACGGCAGATCCGTCACCTCCCCGCGTCCCAGCGTGCTTTCCCCCTGCTTCAGCTCGACGATCGTTCCCGGGGCGAGATAGTAGCGGTGGACATAGCCCAGGGCGATCGGCCGTTGCAGCCCCGGACTCCAGGTGGCGCTGGTGATCTGTCCGATCTTCCGCTCCGCCAGCGAGCCATCGGTCGCGTAGAGCTCAGTCCCGACCGGCACAGGCGTCTCGGGGAGTACCCCCCGCAACTGCCGCGCCGGCTGACCTCGCCAATGGATGCGCGCGATCACCTCCTGCCCAAGGTAGCACCCCTTCTGGTAGCTGATCGCCTCGTCGAGGCCGGTTTCGAGCAGAATATACTCCTCGCCGGCGTCCTGCCCCTCTCGCGGAACCCCCGCCTCGATCCGGACCATCTCGAAGACCTCCCGGTCGATCTCCTCGACCGGAAAGGGGACCTCCACTCCCAGCAGCCGCTCCCGCAGCCCCGCGAGCGCCTCCCGTGGGAGAAAGAGGTCGTACCCGGGCTCTCCACACCGTCGGTGCGCCGCGGCCCAGACTTCGACCCCGTCGATGCGGGTGATCACCAACCGCCGCGCGGTCAACTCCTCCTCCACGGCCGGCTCCTCTCGCCACCCCTCGGCCACCGCGCTGAGCAACTTCTCCACCCCCGGCCCTTCCAAGGCCAGCCCCACCCACGCCTCACTCAGGTCCTCGATCCAGAACTCACCCGCCAGGACAAACCGCGAAAGATTGCGCAGCACCTTCTCGCGGTTCGACTCCCCCACCTCCAGCAGCACTCCCGTCTCCAACTGGTAGATCCGCGCCAGCGCCACCAACTTCCCCTGCAGATTGGGAAATGCCGCCAGCACTCCCGCCCCCACCTCGAGTGACCGCACCTCATTGCTGACCAGCCCGTGCAGAAACGGGATGGCGTTCTTCCCCGTCAGTCGCAGCCATCCATTCCCCGCCAACTCGAAGAGGCCCACCCCCGTCCGCACCGCCCGGTACTGCGCTTCGACGCTCGCCCGACCCTCCTGCTGTCCCACCCGGATCCCACTCCCGTTCATCCCTGCTCTCCCCGCCACTCCTCCTCGGCCCCTACTGCCGGCGCTGGAGGAAAGAAAAGGCCTCCCCCGCCGATCCCTCACGGATCGTTCCGAGAGAAGCCTCCCTCTGTTCTTCCCTCTCTCCTAGGCGGAGAAGGAGCTGCCACACCCGCAGCCACCCTGTGCGTTCGGGTTGTTGAAGGTGAAGCCAGAGCCCATCACGTTGCTGACATAGTCGATCTGGACGTTCTCGAGGTACTGCTTGCTGAAAATATCCACAAATACCCGCAGCCCCTCGATGTCGATCACTTCATCATGCGTTCCCGGGGCCTCTTCGATATGCATCTTGTACTGGAACCCGGAACAACCGCCTGGCGCAACCTGGACTCGCAGTCCGCCATTCTCCCCAACCTGCTCGGCCTCCAGGAACTTCTTCACTTCAAGCGCCGCCGAATCTGTCATCGTCAAGTTCATCTTCTTCTCTCTCCTTGATGTAAGGTATCAATGGTTGTGTTGCTGTGATCCCTCTATCGACCAACGATCTGCCTGCTACCGCCACGAAACTCTATTCAGCCCCGATGGAAGCGCGACACCGCCTCAGCGAGTCATCTTCAGGACCGGGAGCGCCTTCTTCGCGTTGAGCGCCCCGATGCTGACCTGGGCCGCCACCTGGCTGGCGACATCGCTCAGCGCCCTCGCCTGCAGGCTCTCCGGTTGGCTGACCACCACCGGGATTCCCAGGTCTCCCCCCTCCCGGATACTCATCGAGATCGGGACCGCGCCGAGGAACGGGACTTCATACCGCTCCGCCAGCGCCTCTCCGCCTCCGTTCCCGAAGAGATGATACCGCTCCCCGTGCGCACACTCAAAGTAACTCATGTTCTCGACGATTCCGAGGACCGGAACCTGCAGCTGCTCGAACATACTGTAGGCCTTGCGGACGTCGCTCAGCGCGACCTCCTGCGGGGTGGTCACCAGCACCGCCCCGGCGACCGCGACCATCTGGGCGAGACTCAACTGGACATCTCCCGTGCCGGGCGGCATATCGACAATCAGGTAGTCGAGCGTTCCCCAATCGACCTGCCGCAGAAACTGCGAAACGGCCGAATGGAGCATCGGGCCACGCCAGACGACCGCCTTGTCTCCCGGGTTGAGCAGCCCGATCGACATCGTCTTGACCCCGTGGTAGACCGGCGGGACGATCACATTCTCCCGCACCGTCGGCATATCCCGCCCGCCCATCATCATCGGGACGTTGGGGCCATAGACATCCGTATCGAGAATCCCGACCTGCGCGCCCATCCGCGCCAGCGAGACCGCCAGGTTGACCGCCACCGTCGATTTGCCGACTCCACCTTTTCCGGAACTGACGGCGACGATGTGTTTGATCCCGGCAATCTCGGTCTTGTCGATCACTCCGCGGGCCTTCGGCACCTCCGCGTCCATCCGAACGTCGACCCGCTCGACCCCCGTGACCCCCATCACCGCCCGCTCGGCTTCAAACTTCAGCTGATCACGCACCGGACAGGCCGGCGTCGTCAGGACAAACCGAAACCCGACCACTCCGCCGCAGATCGCCAGATCCCGCACCATATTCAACGTCACAATGTCCTTGTGCAGATCCGGATCCTTGACCCCCCGCAGCGCCTGCAGTACCTGCTCCTCCGTGATGACCACTTCTCCCATTCCTGCCCTCTCTCTTTCCACTCGGTTCGTTGTCTTGACGTCTTCCTGTTCCTGTCTTCTCGGATCACCGCTGTTGCCGGCGCACTTACGCGATCAACACTGGTAACTCGCCGCGGGGTCGCTCGCGCTCTCCCGGCTGTCCTGATCCCAGTCCCATCACCTGGACGAGGACCGGCGGCTCGATCCGAAACTCGCAGACCCGGTGCCCATCGGCGATCCGGCACTCCCGTGTCACCGTCCCCCCCATCACTTCGCGGTAGACCCGGACCTCTTCATCGCAGAGCTGGGGATAACTGACCGCGACCTTCTCCGTCGGACAGTGCCGTTTGCGCAACCGATACGAGCCATCCTTCTGACGCCGACTCTCCGCCAGATAGCCCCTGGCCGTAATCATCCTCGCCAGCGTCCGCACCCGCTCGTCGAACGAGAGGCCTTCCAGCTCCCCCATCAACTGCGCGATCCATTCATCCGCGCGCGCCCGCAGCACCTGCGTCAACGCCGCCTCGCCAAACTGCCGCTCGATCTGGCTCATCACTTCCCGCGCCAGCTCGTCATACCGCTGCGGAAAGAGGCACCGCGCCTTCTCTGTCAATCGGTAGAGGTACCGCGGCCGCCCCCGCTCGTGCCGCTCCTGCTCATACCCAATCAGCCCGTCGCTCTCCAACACACCGAGGTGCCGTCGCACACAGACCTTAGAGACCCCCAACGACTCGGCCAACTGCTCAACACTCATCGCCCCGTTCGCCTTCAACAGGTCGATGATCGCGCTCCGGGACGTCTTCAGTATGTGCTCCACCGCCGCTCCAGACATGTTCCGGATCTTACGTCTCGAATTTGCCTTTTGTCAACTTTTTGGTTGGTAAATTTTTTCCGCGGGAGCTTGTTCGAGAGTGGGACAAGCATGGTATAGTGCGTGTCTTTTGAGGGGCGAGTATACCCAGAACATCATTGGCTGATCGACTGCACTAAAAACTGCGTAACACAAGACGAGGCACAACGAAAGAGGAGCTATGGCAGGAGTGACGACGACGGAAGAAGGGCCGCGGGCCGTGACGCTGGTCGAGGATTTGGAGACGGTAACGATCCGGTTTGCGGGGGACTCCGGGGACGGGATGCAGATTACGGGGACGCAGTTCACCTCGACCTCGGCGATCATCGGGAATGACATCTCGACGATGCCCGACTTTCCGGCGGAGATTCGCGCCCCAGCGGGGAGCTTGCCGGGGGTCTCCGGGTTTCAGCTCAACTTTTCGAGTCTGGACATCCGCACGCCCGGGGATGAGCCCAACGTGCTGGTGGCGATGAACCCGGCGGCGCTCAAGGTCAACCTCGGTGACCTGGAGCCGGGCGGAATCCTGGTGGTCAATACCGATGAGTTCACCGACGGCAACCTCAAGAAAGCCGGTTACAAGGGCAACCCACTTGAGGACGGCTCCCTCTCCGGATACCGCCTGCTGGAGATCCCGATCACTTCGCTGACACTCAAGGCCCTCGAGTCGACGAGCCTGCCCTTCAAGCAGCAGGAGCGCTGCAAGAACTTCTACTCGCTCGGTCTGATGTACTGGCTCTACGATCGCCCGATGGAGCCGACGCTCCAGTGGATCGAGCAGAAGTTTTCCGGGAAGCCGGAGATCGCCGAGGCCAACGTCCTGGCGCTCAAGGCCGGTTACAACTACGCCAACACGACAGAGATCTTCAACACCCACTACCGGGTAGCGAAGGCGAAGATCAAGCCGGGCAAGTACCGCAACATCACCGGGAACGAGGCGACGGCGATCGGCTTCATCACCGCCGCGCAGCTGGCGGGGCGCCCGCTCTTCTACGGGAGCTACCCGATCACGCCGGCGTCGGATATCCTGCACGAACTCTCCAAGCACAAGAATTTCGGGGTCAAGACTTTCCAGGCAGAGGACGAGATCGCCGCGGTCGGCGCGTCGATCGGGGCCGCCTTCGCCGGGAGCATCGGCCTCACCGGGACGAGCGGGCCCGGGGTGGCGCTCAAGGCCGAGGCGATCGGGCTGGCCTTGATGACCGAGCTGCCACTGGTGGTCATCAATGTGCAGCGCGGCGGCCCGTCGACCGGCCTGCCGACCAAGACCGAGCAGGCTGACCTGCTGCAGGCTCTCTACGGCCGCAACGGCGAGGCGCCCGTCGCGGTCGTCGCCCCGGCGACGCCCGGCGAGTGCTTCCTGATGGCGATCGAGGCGGTCCGGCTGGCGACCCGTTACATGACCCCGGTCTTCTTCCTCTCCGACGGGTACCTCGGGAACGGCTCGGAGCCGTGGGAGATCCCCTCCCTCGCCAGCCTCCCGCAGATGAAGGTCGAGATGCGGACGGAGACAGAGGGCTTCCTCCCCTACCTGCGCGACGAGCGGACCCTCTCGCGTCCGTGGGCGATCCCGGGAACGCCCGGCCTCGAACACCGCATCGGTGGCCTCGAGAAGGCCAACTTCACTGGCAATGTCAGCTATGACCCCGACAACCACGAGGGCATGGTCCACCTGCGCGCCGAGAAGATCCAGCGCATGCAGCAGGACATTCCGCCGCTCGAGGTCCTCGGACCGTCCGAGGGGCGCGTCCTCGTCCTCGGCTGGGGCTCGACCTTCGGGGCGATCACCACGGCTGTCGAACGGCTCCAGGCTGAAGGCGCCTCGGTCGCGAGCGCCCATCTTCGGTACCTCAACCCGTTCCCCTCCAACCTTGGCGAGGTCCTCGGCCGCTTCGAGAAGGTGCTCATCCCAGAGCTCAACCTGGGACAGCTGTCGATGCTGATCCGCGCCCGCTTCCTCGTCGACGCCATCCCCGTCACCAAGGTCAAGGGTAAGCCCTTCAAGGTCTCGGAGCTGGTGGCTCGGATCCGTCAGGAGCTTTGACGTCCCCCTGTCGCGTCGGGCACAATCGTTAAGCAGTCAGGCTGGAGCGGCGCTGCGAGCGGCGCCCTCGCCAGGAGATCGGAGAATTTCGCAATGAGTGAACAAGGAAATGGTGCCAACGGGCACGGCGGCAATGGGATTGACGCCCTCGTCAAGCTGACGCGCAAGGACTTTCAGTCCGACCAGGAGGTCCGCTGGTGTCCGGGCTGCGGGGACTATTCGATCCTCGCCCAGGTGCAGAAGGTCATGCCAGACCTGCAGCTTCCCAAAGAGAATATCGTCTTCATCTCGGGGATCGGCTGTTCCAGCCGCTTCCCGTACTACATGAACACCTACGGATTCCACACAATCCACGGGCGTGCACCGGCGATCGCCACCGGCGTCAAAGCGGCCAATCCGGCTCTTCAGGTCTGGGTCGTCACCGGGGATGGAGACGCCCTCTCGATCGGCGGGAACCACTTCATCCACGCTCTGCGCCGCAATGTCGACCTCAAGATCATCCTCTTCAACAACCGGATCTACGGGTTGACCAAGGGTCAGTACTCACCGACCTCCGAGCTCGGCAAGAAGAACAAGTCGGCCCCGATGGGGACGATCGACTACCCGATCAATCCGCTCAGCCTGGCCTTCGCCGCCGAGGCGACCTTTGTCGGGCGCTCGATGGACGTCGATCCGAAGCACCTCTCGACGATGGTCGAGCGACTCGCCCACCACAAGGGCTCCGGGATCCTCGAGGTCTACCAGAACTGCAACATCTTCAATGACGGAGCCTTCAAATCCTTCTCGGAGCGCGACGTCCGCGATGACCGGATGCTCTACCTCGAACAGGGCAAACCGCTCCTCTTCGGCAAGGACAAGGGCATTCGCCTCCGCGGGGTCACCCCCGAAGTGGTCACCATCGGCGAGAACGGGGTCACCCTCGACGACCTCATGGTCCACGACGAGAATACGCCGGAACCGAACCTCTCCTACATCCTCGGACGGATGCAGTACCCGGAGTACCCTGTCCCGATGGGAGTGTTCCGCGCCATTCGCCGTCCGACCTACGAGGAGATGCTCGAAGGGCAGGTCGCCAGCGCCCTCGCCGCCAAGGGACCCGGAAGCCTCGAAAAACTGATCAACAGCGGCGAGACCTGGGAGATTCACTGAGCCCCTCCCCGAGGTCGAGTGGCTCATTTGTCGTAGGGAGATGAGAGATGTCCATACTTTCTGAAATCGTATCGGCGGTCAAGGAGGTGGTCGATGTCGCCCGGACAACGGCCCAGGGAATGAGCGTCACGCTCAGCCACATCCCTACCCGCAAGGAGACGGTCAGCTACCCCGAGGAAGCCGTCACCATCTACCGGCGCTTCCGCGGAGAGCACTTCCTCGATGTCAACGAGGACGGCAAGGAGCGTTGCGTCTCCTGCTTCCTCTGCGCGGCCGCCTGTCCGGCCGATGCCATCTACATCGAGGGCGCGGAGGATTCCCGCCCCTACGAAGAACGCATCGGCATGGACCATCGCTATGCCAAGGTCTACCAGATCGACTACGGTCGCTGCATCCTCTGCGGCTTCTGCGTCGATGCCTGCCCGACCGATGCCATCAATCACGGCCATAACTTCGAGTGGGCCGTCTATACCCCGGGGGAGATGGTCAAGGACAAGTCCTATCTGCTCGCCAACAAGTGGCGTGAACCGGACGTGACTCCGACCCCGAAGCAGCTGCCCCTCGCGCAGAAGCAGAAGCTCGACAAGCTGAACATCATCCTCAAGTAGCCTCCTCCTTGTGTGAATCCGCGACCGGCCGGGCTATTCTTCCCTCTATGAGAAGCGAAGAATAGCCCGGCCGTTCTCTTTGGCAAGGTGATCTTGCTTTTGTGCGGGAGAGAGGGCGAATCGTGCCATTCCCTCGTTCAGACCACAGGTGTGGACTTCGCACCCTCGACCTTTCTCCAGGCGATCGCCATCGCCAACGCACCCTCACGATCAGGGGGTTTGAAAGACCTCTGCCAGTTTGCGTCGAGCGCTGTCGCTCAATGGCAATACCCCAAGGCTGGAAGGAACCGATGGCGAGCGGCACTGATCGGCTCTGTCACCTTGATCACAGCCGAGTGGGCCTCAGGGAGATCGCGCTCTGACGTTTCATTGTTGAAACGTCAGAGGAGAGGAGGAGTTCGGTCGGAAGGGAACGGCAGGTGGAGTGAGGAAGGTGTGCCAGCCCCATCATCTTGAATTTTTCGGCCAACAACCACCAGATACAGATGGGCAGCCCGAGTCAAGCGGCGGGATTTTTGCTTACTGACAAGGTTCCTTAGAGATTGTTTAAAGCGTTAGCTCCCGCCTGAGGTTTTATCTGTGAAACTGTTCAATAAAAAGACTTTACAGGTTTTCTTCCTCGTGC
>Ga0169931_10006212_pt1 | contig 18086 bp, 8 predicted proteins | sample Kivu_15m_20L_FD_129675 | JGI IMG/M metagenome (GOLD analysis project Ga0169931, IMG submission 129675) | Freshwater microbial communities from Lake Kivu, Western Province, Rwanda to study Microbial Dark Matter (Phase II) - Kivu_15m_20L... | ecosystem: Environmental > Aquatic > Freshwater > Lake ... | reverse complement strand
GGTAAAAAATTAATTTAACGACGCTACTTTTGATAACAGGATAGCTTGCAAAGTTATAAATAATATTATGGAGCAAAACTACTTATTTTCAGGCATGAGCCTTACCGAAATATTTGAGATTCAATCTTTACAGTCTCTTTTCATCAAGTTCTGGTACTTGGGCCTTACATCTGAGTCAATAATTGCTTCCGAAGATGCTAGCATATTTAAAGCCATCAAAAAGAGTATCACTTTTGCGAACTGTTTTTCGTTCGAAATGCCTCTACGCACTTACATTAACTATATCGAAAAAATAATGTTGGCTTTAGCACAAATATCGCCTCGAAAAACTTTTTAGATTTTGTTGGGGCATCTGCGTAACAATAAAGTAGCTTCAGTAAGCTTTGAACTTTTTGGAGTCGCCTTCTTGCAGCTTTTTGGCAAAATATTAGAGCTGCTAAACACTCAAATGTACTTTTTCATTTATCATAGGATGAACAAAATACTGCGAAAAGTGTTTTTTGAGATCACAGTCATCAGTAAAATCGGGGTCTCTACTCTCAAAGCAAAAAATATCAAGTCTATCATATTTGAGGAAATCATACCTAATTTTCAAGATTTGATCGATTAAAAAGGAGCAGAAGAACCTAAGGTACTCTTTTAATAACAAAGATTAGTTCTGAACAGGTTCCAGTAGGGAGAATGCGCAGCTAATCGCTTAAATAATATGATATGAAAACAATTAAGGGAAGGTTGATGGCCCAAAGGGATTTTAACTACGATCAAAGGTAAGCACCTGGAGAACATTATCCGATTGGCTAGAAACTTCGTAATAGATAGAAGGCAAGTATATCGTGCTACATGATGGGGGGCTTTTAAATTGTTGATTACAGTGACAGCATAAATCAGCTGCACAAAAAGCTTCTCACTAAAATTCTGCTCAATAGGTGATAGATTATGTTATTCTTACAAAAAAATTAGAGACATGTTTCAAGATTTTATTGATATTAAAACTATTTAGCAGTCCTTTTGAGATCATTTTTTTTTGACTACTGTGTAGTAATGGCTCACTCTTAGAATCATTATAAAAAATATTTTAGCGCCATCATGAAGCCTTAAATTTCAAATGAAGCAGCTTTCAAAACGCCTGCTCAGCACCACTACTCTCGACCATACTTTTACTCTCAAGCATCCCAAATGACCCCGATGGATCATCAATAGCCAGATCATATCTTTTCTGATGAGGTAGGTGTAGTGTATGGCACTAACATCGTGCTTTCTTAAGTCATGTTGCAGATCGAGCGCTTCATACTCAACTACTAAGGAAGTCGACTGGTTGATGATTAGATGATTAGCTAGAGAATTTATCGTAACCAACTTAGCGAGTTGTAGTCTTATGAAAGCACAGTTTTTAGTGTAGATGGAAGTCACATCAAATAATACGATGTAGAGCTCTATTTAAAATTGATGTATTATCCTGCATAAATGATTTCTTGCTTCGATCAGGTCATTAAAGATATCTTTCAAAAATACTTCATCTAGCCTGAAACTAACCCCTACACTCGAAGCGTTCGAACTTAGAAAAGTCACAAAATCATGATGGGTATCACTAATCTATCGAGCTAAGAGCGTCTATGCCTTAAATAGCTATAGCCTGTTCATATTGGCAGATTAGTCATGATCAAGGGTCTAGTTATCCGATAGTCATAGATTTTTCCTTAGTTAAAAAGAGCTTTTTTCAGATGCGGAAACTGCCAGCATGAAGTCACTGTTGACTTATAGAATGCTAAAGTCAGATAGCCTCAAAAATGCGACCGATGCCACAAAGAGCAATCTTTTGAGTTGGTCCACAATCTCAGCTAGTACACAGACAAGCAGTATGTGAAGATTCAAGAGCTACCTTAGATGGTGATGGAGGGCTAGACGCCACAGTCAATCAGTGTGCTTGCTTACGACAGCAACGTCGATCGCTTCAGGCCAGGAGATAGAGTGGAAATAATTGGTATTTATCGAGCTACACCTGTGAAAATAGACCGTATGATGGGTGGTCTTCGAAGTGTTTTCAACACATATATAGACCTGATAAGCACAACTCTTCTATAGGAAAATCAGTTCAGAATAGCAACAGTCAAAACATCTTTTACTGACGACGAAATTCATTTGTTTAATAAAGTGGCTATGCAATAAATAGAAGGAGTCAACAACCCATCTCTTTAAACTCTTATCAATAGCTTTGCCCCTGCCATTTACTCGCACTAAAAAATCAAAAAAGGCATATTGACTCAACTGTTTGGAGGCACAAAGAAGACCTTTAAAAACTGGGGACGAGCACAGGTAAGGTCAGATATTAACATTTGTATAGTTGGCGATCCATCTACTGCAAAGTCGCAGTTTTTGAATCACGTCACAAAAATAGCCCCTAGATGCGTATACACGAACGGACGAGGAGCGAGTGCAGTTGGTCTGACTGCTAATGTGCGAAGAGACATGGAAACTAAATAGTTTGTGCTTGAGAGCGGGGCCTTGGTGATGAGCGATCAGGGAATCTGTTGCATAGACTAGTTCGATAAGATGGATGATAACGCTCGAACAATATTACTTTAGGCTATGTAGCAGCAGACGCTATCGATCGCTAAGGCAGGTATTGTGTGCTCTCTCAACACTCGAACCGCTATTTTAGCTGCAGCTAATCCCAGAAAATCGAAATATGATACGACAAAGTCGATCGTTGAAAACATCAATCTACCCCATGCATTACTTTCTCGTTTCGATCTCATTTATATTTTGCTTGATCTTGCCAATTAACAGCTTGACAGTGACCTAGCTAGACACATTCTAGACATGTACACTATTCCCAACGCCAATAAGATAACAAAAACTACCTCGCAAAAGTATTTAGATTGAAATTTAGTCTACAAAAACAGTCGAAATCTAAAGCTATGACTCTGACTACTGCTCAGCTAGCTCGTTACATTACTTTCGCCAAGGAGTACATTCACCCTGTGATTTCCCAGTAAGCTGGATAAAAGCTTATTAAAGAGTATACCAGTCTTAGAGCTTTAGGCCAATCTAAAAACACTATTATGGTCACTGTAAGACAGCTAGAGTCTTTGATACGAATCAGTTAAGCCTTTGCCAAGATGCGACTATCAAAGGAAGTCAGCTGCTAGGATGTGGACGAAGCAGTTCGACTAATAGAAGAAGCCACTCTTTCTTCAGCTATGGATCCAGACACGGGTATTGTAAATCTGGATATCATATCTACTGGTAGATCAGCTGCTAGATCACGAAAAATAGTGTAGTTTTGTGCTAAAATACGTTAGGTATTGTTGGCAAACGATGCTAAGTATCGATCGAGCACTTCTTTATAAAAATTTAAAGGATAGTACAGCAAATTAGTAGTTTCAAACTAAAAAATTCCTGATAAAGACTGGTAGGAAGCTTTCCGCATGCTGCAGACTGAAGATTTGGTGGCTATTTTCGGCTCGAGTAAATCGAATCTCCATTTCAAGCTATCAGTCAGCAACTATGACTGATAGTTCGTATGATATTCATATATGCAGCATTCCATGTATAAAATATCAAATTTATCTTGTCTTAAATTAAAACTAAGACAAGATATAAAGCAAAAGTTAGTGAATTGACCTTAATCTACTATCATTTGAAGCTGAACTCTAGAGGATACTACAGCTATTCTTCTATTTATTTATTATTAGGCTCCTCTTATATTGCTTTTTCTTCTTCAATTTATTATTTTACAGCCTCTAGGCCTTTTAGTTTGCGTCTTGCTTAAAGTTTGCGATCCATCAATCGTCCCCAAGATCGATTTACGCATCGAACTATCCAGTTGTCAATTTCAAATCTAGGCACGCCTTGCATTCCAAATATTTTTAAAGCAATACTGTCTCTATCTCTGTTAGCATTCGGTACACGTTATATTGTTTCGTTGTGTTGTGATCGCGCGTGTTGGATCATAGAATCGATAGAGGAGAACTTTTTAGGACATTTGGGGCAGCTGAAGTGCTTAGCCTTTTGATGGTGATGTAAGATGACTTCGTTTTTAAAAGATCGTTAGCAATAGAAGCAGAAAGGACGCAGACCATTCATATCACGACGCTTACGACCCATCTCTTTTAAATTTATAGTAAAATATCAATAAATAGTGTCTAAAAAATAAAATGAAGATAAACTTAGTCGAAGTAAGAAAATGAAAACAAAAATACAATAAATAAAGCTAATTTTATAAAAACTTGGAAGATATGTTATTTAATGTCAAAATTTATATTGTATTTTGATTAATAGTTAAGAATATGTCAAAGTAGGCGAAAAATAATGAAGGTCCTACTCTCAAAATGATTGAGTAAAAAAATTCGATTACTTTCCAGACATAAAGTTTAGCAATTCAGGCCATATTTTCTACTCCTATTCTGCAACTTATGAACTACATCGAACAATATTAGAAGTACAATTATAGAGCTGCGCTTTCTTCTATCAACCTTAAAGTAGAAGAATTCGACTAGTACTATTCGCTTCTAAGACAGCAAATAGAGGACACATACTCGTCACTTACATACAAGTCTATGGACATTATTCATGACCTGATTGTATCGCTTAAACTGGCAAAAATACAGCTGTGGCAACAAAATGCAGCAATCGCTAAAGGGCTAAGAACTCACCTGTTTTCAAAAAATTTAGATCCTTATGATTTCCAACCGTCGAAATTCTAATAAGATATTAAGAAGGCTATAAGCATGTTCGATCCAAATAAATCAGACTCAAAAACATCTTAACAGATGATCGAAGAGTTATCTTTAAAATTACGTGAAACTGAAAGTGCTAAAATGTAAGCAATGTTTAGTGGTTGCGTAGTCAATCCATACATAGCTCAAAACTCTCACTGCATGCAGGTCAATTCTTCCGGCATTTATGCTTCTTTAACTGATAGTTTACGTGTTAAAATGTAAAAGTTCGATGAAACCAACTTACGTAATCTAACTTCTATTCATTAGTAAACCCTGAGATTTTCCCAGTCTTTTTGCGATCAAAACTTACATGCACAAAATACAGCTTATCAGATCATCAAAAACTATAACTTGGCTGAGAAACAAGCTTACAAATCGCATTCGATCGAACCTTTACTGCACCAACAGGGTAAAAAACAAATGCTCGATGCTGACTAGCTATTGCCAGGAAAACAAATGCAGCTGGAATCAAAACCGGTGTTTTCCAACCGACAAGTATCTTTTAGTTTCAAGGGCAAAAATAGAGTAATCATTCAAGAAACTGGCTAGTAGTAGATGGTTGAACCGATATAACAAAAAACTCCTAAAACTCAATGGTAGCAACCTCATATTAAAAATCTTTCCTCAAAACCTAGTCCGTTTGATGTTTTTGCAAAAAAGCGAGGAAACGATATGAGATAATTTTTTTATCATCGCGAATATAAAAAATAGCGTCAAGCAGAGTAGTATCAAAAACTTAGGTATCCTTAGGGACGAGAAAAAAATATTGAAAAAAATGTTGTTAACCATAAAATCGTAAGAACGATTGTACCTTCAACTCCTTGGTTAGAAATGGCTTAGTAGTCTTCGCCCCTACTTTGGCTATATCAGATATGTAAAAAAAAGATGAAAAATATTTGGTAAATTCGTAGTATTTCATCTGAATAACGATTAATGCATACATCGTTCGTCAATAGTCCTTCATTGTCTGCTTTTGCTCATAAAAATTCTATTTCAGAAACCTTGAAGGCAAAAAATCAAGCTCAGATGACTGCTTAAGACAAATAAAAAGCCAATCGTTAGGAATAGCTCTACTAAAAACAAAGAAGATAGCAGTAGCAGCAATTTTTGTTGAAAAACAAGGCAAAAATGAAAAATCGCACTTACGAAGAATATATGAAAATGTGTAAAATGTAGAATAAGCTGATAGGTTCAAAAGTAAACAAAGAAGAGATCTATCGCTATGGAATCAGAATTAGTACTCAATTTTAAAGAAATTAATTCAAGTAAATCGACAGCTTCATGTATAACTACTTCAAAGTATATCTTTCTTACATAGTAACGCTATTATCGCGAAAATTAAAGTGTAAGCTCTAATGCGGACAATCCTATCATATACATGGACTCTGACAAACTTAATATGCAGGCAGGAAACAAGATAGTTTCGAGTCTAGTTTCATCTATTTCTAAAAAAGTAAAGCAACTCAATTTTTTCTTAGTGTGGAGTGAAGACATCATTTGTTTCCGCAGGTAAGGAGAAAACGTAAATTTTTAAATATATTGTTTCTGGGATAGAAACAATGCTCAGAGACTTTTATATTAAGTAAAAAGAAGGCTTTACATGAATATCAGTGGTTTTATCACTCATGACTTTGAAAATATTAAATAGAATGATGAAATATACAGCAAAATATAAGTTGTACACAGGCTTATATATTCGAGACATAAAAAAATCGAAAGTTCCGAGCAAAGTATTAGCAAAGGAAAAATTATTGCATCTGAAATCGTAGCAGATTTAGCAAGTCGATCAACTTGAAGATATCAAAATTATTTATTGATAGTTTATGATTGATTAGTATCTTGAATGTAAAATTTACTCAAATATAGTGATTTTATCAAATTTTCAGATACCCATTTCTTCAAGCCTTCGACTTATCATTTCTATTTCGATCTCATATTGCCTATACCTTTCTTTGAGCTAATTTACTTCCCTGTTGGCTTGCTCAACTTTTTGATTATACTATATGTAGTCACTTTCTATCTATCTACGTATATTATCATTAATCATCCTTTGCTATTGAATTTTTCTTTGTAATTCTACTTTTTGTCTATGCAACTCTTAATCATTATTGTTCGGCCATCTTCCAGAGATCAGTGGATGGCTAGGTCTTGGCTGAGGAGGCGTAGATAGAATATAGGGCTGATTGGGTAACGTAAGTGACTGTCTTGGCGGGGGTTGTGTTTGTCTTAACATCACTAAATATAAACTCAATAATTTGTGGGTTCATAATAATAATGAAGAAGTTATAACTTACCTTTAACAAAAAGTACGTGACTTCGACCAGAATAGGCATCGGAAAAACCTCAGAGACATATATAGGTTATGAACTTTCGACATAAAAATAGTTGGCTATCAAATTATAGCAAATAGGAGAAGGTTAGGGCGAGCTGTAGAGATAAGCCAAGTTCTATAAGATAGTTAAAGGAGGTTAGGGTATCCCCATTTTGTATTGGTACGGTATCTAAAATAATCTGCGGGTGTTAGTGACTGATATATACGGTCCATCTCTCCAGCAATTGCTTACCTTCTGCAAAAATACATTTTCTCTCAAAACGACTTTGCTTGTCGCAGATCAAATTTTCCAAAGAATTCACTGGATCCACAGCAAAGGATTGATTTACAACGATATTTAGCCTGAAAACTTTCTAGTCGGTTTGGGTCAGCAACAAGATAAAATATTCCTTATTGACTTTGGAAATTGCAAAAAGTATGTTGATCCTGAAGGCAATCACGTCAAGTACGATCAATAAACTAACATTTTTAACTCCAGCTTGCGTTTCAAAAGCATAGGGGCTCATATTGGCAAAAGTACTATATATTTAAGTCAGAAACAGGAAGGCGAGATGATCTAGAAAGCATCGGTTATATGCTTGTCTATTTCATGAAAGGAAAATTGCCTTGGGACGATCTCCTTAAGTAAGAGGAAAACGCTAGTCTGATAATAAAGGAAAGGAAGTCTTCTGTGCCGATCGAACTGCTGACCTAGGGACTCCCTTGTAATTCTTACATAATTTAGAATAGTTCGCCAGTTACTTTGAATACGTGAAGACACTTGAGTATTAGTAATAGCCTGACTATGGCTGGATCCGAAGATGCTTTAAAGATCTCTTTGATAGCAAAGGTTTTGTTAATAATCGGGTGATGGACTGGGCCGAAAGACATACATATTGATACAAACATATATTGTTATCTTTGAATTTTTATATCATTAAAAAAATTTAAAAAAAAGATTACTAATAACATATCAATCAATCTCGATAGAATTTCATACGAGATCCTCTTTTCATTTTTTTAAGCTGACCACCAGGTCGATTCTTTTTCGAGTGCTACTATCCTTAGAAGTCATATTCTTTGAACTTTAGATTATGTTCAGGAGATACTTGAGCTTAGTTTTCAGCATTTTAGCCATTCATTTAGTTAAACATAGCGATTTCATTCAAGTAACTTTTCGTCTCGCAAACAACGTGAGGAATAAACAAAGGTTTTAATTCTTTTTTGGCAAGTTTCTACCAGCACATTCCTTTGAAAAAAGGATGATTTTTTATCTCGCTTGCACCCTTGAATCCCAGTCTTTAGCTTGGATTTTTCTTTAGAAGTCCGTTGATTAGGCTAGCTAATTCTTGAGAAAAATGACTCGGACGATCGAATTCTCCTAAGCAAACTTCTCTGCCCATTAGCTCTTATCTAATTTAGTTTCTGTTTTTGCCATTATAAGGTCTTTTGCCCATCGCCAACTCATATATAATGATTCCTAGAGAGTAAAAATCTGACTCAAAAGAGTATTTGCCTTTAAATAATATTTCGGGAGCCATGTATACAGGCGTTCCACTAAACTCTCCCTTCTGATACTAGGTATGATGAAACTGAGCGATTCCAAAGTCAGTTAGTCTGGCATAACCGCCTTACTAAAACACAATATTTTCTGGCTTTAGATCTCTATGAATGATTCCTTGCTAGTGAATATACTAAACAGCAATGACCATGCATCCAGCTATGAATTCTAAATTAAAAAGATTTTTACTTATTTGTGCTTAAGAGAAGCCCTATTGATAGCAGATATGATAGCGAAGGTCAGCTCCTCTTAGGTAATCCATTATAAGATAAAGATTAGACTAGCTTTGGAATGCACGGACTATATTGATTAAAAAAGGATTATTTAGTCTGCTCAGAATGATTCGCTCGTTAATGATCGAATTCACATTACACTTTTCAACGACTCTGAATAAAGGCAAAAGTACTTGGCTTTAGAAATTTACTTGAGAGCTAATTATCTCCCTCCTTCTCTCTACATGACCTTCCAAACCCTCCCAAACGCCCCAAAGCCTATCTGATAGAAGAACTTGTATTATTCAATCTTATTTTTATACTGATGCCTGGTGGTAGGTCCTTTGCTCTTTTTTTCAGGACTATTGTTTTTACTAGCGTTCCAGGACTGTTTAGCAGAAGCGTTCCAAGACTGTTTTGCAGTTACATTGAAGGATTGCTTAGCGGTATGGTTGGGTGACTGTTTCCCTGAATTTCTTGGAGAAGCTTTTGGAGTAGCGTTACAGGTGTGTTTTGCAGTTAGAAATTGTATACTTTGTTTAGAATTATTTGCTAAAAGCTTAGATTGAGAGTGATTGTTATATGGTTGGTACTTTTGATGAAGTCGTTTGCTGCTATATTAGTGTTTAAGATTTTATTTGTTTTTGATAGTGAGACTATTCTGACTTATTATCATTCCATCACTGCACCTTCTCATGTGCTTTTTGACAGGAATAGCGAACTTAAGTGTAGAACTTAGCCAGTCCATTGATCTCCTGCTTTGTTTTTGCTTAGAATGGCTTCTTCCTGGACCAATGACCTCATTTCTATGGAAAATTTAACTTCTCATTTTAGAATTCACCTATTATTAATAAAACCAGTTTTATTACTACTTGCAACGATCATTTAAAACACGCTAGCAGACTAAAACTTAATAAAATTTAATAATAAAACTTTTTTTAACATGACAAATCACATCTTTATTATTGATATATTTTTTATGATGTTAGTTCTATACTACATAAGATTATATGATATAACATCAAAGAGCTTATACTGATTCGTTATCGTTTATTACGATACTTTAATTCGTGATATTAGCCTGATTATTGATTATCTGACTCGCACTTAAGTTGTTTAGATTTCTTCCTTGAACACTATGCACAAATTTTAGTAATTTTTAATACGAAAGCACTGCTGGAGATTTTTTAAGATAAGTAGTCTATATAACAAATAATCTACTTGATTTGAGTGGGTGTTGAGCAAATTTTTGAGTCTAAATTCAAGTTCTTAAAATCTTGATTTGTAAAAAAGACAGTCTTCTTAAAGTCTTTTGACTTTTAATGCAGTCTGTTCGTTATCTCGTTCATAAGCCTCGAACTTTTTCTTGGCAAATTAACTTAAATCTTTTTTCATATTATCTGACTCCTATTTAGTCATCTACCTGTCGATAGCTGACTCATCTTTACCCCGACACAGTGTACTGACGAGAGTATTTTTAGTTTATTCATAAAGTGAGACTATGGGATTCAAAGTTAATACGAGATGTTTGTGAGCTAAAGATGATTGCAATACGTCAGGCAATCTTGAGTACAGTATTTGATTGAACATTGTGGCTGGACTCATTTTGTCTCTCAATGTGGCATTAGTGTAGCTACTTGTGGCTATCTAAAATTACCAAGAAGTGCCTTTTAATTTCAAGTATCTGACAGATCCTCCTTTATTTTGAGATTTTTTAGGACTAGTATTATTAGCGTTTGAAGGCTTTTCTTTTCCTATAGTTTCTTTGAGCTTTTGAATCAAATTTAAAACTTATTCTGAGCCTTTTGCTTCTAAAGTAATATCTTTAGATTCTTCACTACTTTTTTGGATAAACAGAGCGGAAGCGTTAGAGTTATCGTTTATTTTTTGCTGAAAATATGACTATAAATGACTAATAAAATTGACCATAAGAATCTTTTTAGAGGTACCTATGTAAGCTAGCGTATACGTGTGGGGCCGTAGAAAATGACTACGTGATTATTTTACTGAGATTATTGAATAGCGTTTGCGATTGGCTAAAGTAATTGCTCTTGCTAATAGGCTATAATATCAAATCGATGTTTATAGGTGCCCATAGATTTTTAGAAACATCCGCTGCGACTTGATTTATATATTTTTATAATTCCCTTGTCCTAATAAATTTACAAAAAAGGACTGATATAATGAGGCTTTGTGATTAGAAGACAGCTATAATTGATTTTAACGCCATCTGAATCATCATCTGCTCGATAGTTAGTAGGCGAAGCTGTTAGAGATAAACTTGTATGGTTGAGTCGTGATTGTAAAATTTAGTTTTATTCGATAATAGATTCGAGTTTAAATTTATACTCTCTTGTTGTTTTTTCATTTTTGACAAGAGCGTCCTAGAGCTTACGAATGTGCTCTTAGTAGCGATCTTTCTCAGGGTCTCTGGCCATCTTGATTTCTCTCTTGCTGCTTCCTTGTCTTGCCAGAGAAGGGCCCTATTGAACTAATGCTTCTAGTTTTTCCTTGGTTTTTTTGAGCTCGCTAGCTTAATTTTTACTTTCTTTTAGTTTGCTTTTTAGTTATTAATTTTTCTTCTCTAACTGCTTTTTTTCTTCTTACCATTCTTATTTTTTGCCATCATCTTTCTTTTTCTGAGAACTTTCCTTATTTTTAAGTTGTTTTTCAAGCTATGCACAGTGTAAATCTAGAGAATCGTGTGCTTCTTTTAGCTTAGAGTATTGCTGATTTAAATTCTATTTTTAGGTGATTATCTGCTGTTGTTGTTCAGTAATTTTTTGCACGTTTTGCCTAAGATATATACTTCAGTACTTGGATGTAGCTAGCTATTGTTGCGCAGTTTGAAGCTGGGTTTGTAATGACTGATTGGTTTGTTAAAGTTATCCTATTCGTTTTTTTTATTATTAGTTGTTCGAGGCTGGTGCTGTACTATTTTCGACTTGCGTCTAAATGAAATCAATCGTACTTTGAGCTGACTGTTTTCTTGTTCAAGTTCTGCCAGCTGATTCTTCATAGTCTTATAGTCTTTTTCTTTCATTATTGCTTGTTCCTTGAGTTGAAGAATTTCCTTTTCCTTATTCTTGGATTACTATTCGAGAAACTCCTCTAGTTACTTGCATTCTTTGCGATAACTATATTTAAAATCGTCATTACCTATCGTATTCGGCCTATACTTGCTCCAATTTAACCCTTAGTTCATCTACTTATTCGCTCATTAATCAATAAAATGCAATATGATTCATAATATTAACTCAACTAAACATTAATAGATGCATACATTAAATATTCAAACAATTTTTTTAATAAATTTTAAGATTTTTTAATGAAAAATCACAGCTCTTTTTAATCTCGCAAAAGTGTTTTATAATATCATTTTATTGGAACGTTTACATGCTGCCTTCTCTCAAAAAAATAGGCGATAGATAGTTCAGTGCCACCGAGGGAAAAGTCTATCATCCACCCAAATAGTTTCCTCATCATAATGATCGCAAATAAGGCTATTAATCAGTGCGAAATCCCAAAACTAAGTATTTTTGTATAAACTTAGAGCAGGAGGGGGATTCAAACTCTCTTTTCAAACTGAATAGTTTATACAAAACGATAGCCATAAAATAGTGGAAAATTCGAATGCCATAAATAGTAAAACTTTGCAATATGTTAACATTATACAGAAAAAAAGCTCAGTAGACGTATCTCGGGAATTAAAGTTGATTGAAAAAAAAATCCGTCAATGCCAGAAAAAGATAGAATAAGACAAAAAACGTCGACTTTAATGTAAAACTTGTCTTACTAAGAGCAACGAAAAGCCTAATATGGTGATGATGAGCATGACTTTTAGCAAATCATAAAACGATAAATGTAACTTCAAGGCTATAAAAACGATTAAAAAAGATTCGATTATCTTACAAATCCTGGTGGGAAACCCTAGCCCTAATAATAATAAGAGCTTCAAGCTTAGTAGCCAGTATAATAAATGCCTATTGATTTTAGTATAAATGATCAAGTTTAAAGGCTTTAGCGTTTTTACTAGAATAGTCTTAAAAAGAAATTCGAACGAAGATAAGCTTTCCCACACAAGCCTTGCAAAAGAAAAACACCAAAACTATACATCACTCAGAAAACAAACGCTCTTAACAAAAAAGGCAAGCCCTTAACAGACGAAGAGCATCGGTTCAGAGTTATGACAAAGGAGACGACCCCTCAGTAAATATATCCAGTGATTCCTAATTTTGCAGTGGTAAAAGACAATCTCTCTAAAAATATTGTTTCTTACTTGGGAGATTACAAGCCTTTTTTGGACAAAACTAAGGAAAAAGTAGAAAAATAGATGAAAAAAGATAAAGAAGCTTAAGCTATCGAAGTCAATAATATGAGTAAGCCTGTTACTGTCGAAAATTGATTTAACTCATCTATTGTATCAATGCTACAATAAATTTTATTAGTCATATTTATTTTTACACATAAAACTCTATAAAGATTCAATTAGAATTTTAAATAATTCCAATTTTCGCCTGAATACTAGAAAGAAGCAGCTAAAGTTATTCTTATTTCTTTTATTTGTTTGTCTTGTTTCTTGCTTAAACTTCTTTTCTCTTCAACTGCTCATCTAGCTTATTGGCTTATATTTTCAAACGATTTACTTTGTCAGCTTTTCCAAGTTTCTATTAATTTGCTAATCGCTATATTTATCGTCTTCGATTCTTTTAATACTAAATATTTCTTTATAAAGTTCTATGAGCTCGAGTGGGTACTGCTGTTTATTTGACTGTCATAGTCTGATTATTTGGAGCTATTTAATTTCTTCTTTAAAAAGCAGTTGCGTACTATGCTTTCTTTTATATTTTTGTTTATTAATCTATCTATATGTGAGCAAAGTGTATCTACGCTGGACTTGGGGTTTAAACTTATTAGCTATGTCCTTCATTTTTTGTAATTCGAGGTGGTAACTTCTTTTTTCGCTTAGCTTATTGTAAATATTATAAACCTTTAGTTTTATAGTTTATTATATCTGGTTTGTGTATTTTTTGCTAACCCTTTTCTAGTCTTTATAATATTTATCTTTATTTTTTAGGATCTATAGTGGGAGCATGATTTTATCGTAAATTCATCATGTAATTCTTCTTTTTTTACATTCTATAAATAAAAGCTTTCTATTTTTCCTATAGTTCTTTCATTTTGATGAGTTATTCTTATTAGAGAATCAAACTAAGACATTCAGGTCTTGGTGGAGCTCTATAGCGCCATTAACTCTTGGTTGCCTGCCTAGATGATTGAAGAAGTTTAGAATTCAGATATTGTTTTTAATGATCAAGAACGTCTTCCATACTAAAAGAATTGTATTCTCTTAACTATTTTAATCTTCTTTTTTTCTATTACAATAACGAATTTTAGACAATTATAGTTTTTTTCTGTTACAAATGTCCTTGCTAGCTTAGTGCTCTAATCTGTGCTCTTGATTAAATCTATGCTTTTACAAACTACTTATGCCTTTAATGATTTTCTAAAAGTTTAGTTTGAATTCGTAGACGTCTCTCCCTTATTTCTTCTTCTTTTTTAAACTTACGTTCTTTTTATTAATTCTAAATCTATTATTGTATTTTTTACTATCTTAGTTTTATCTAAAGTTTTTTGCTTTGTTATTGTTTTTACCATAATTTTTTTATTTTTGCTACTATTGTTTGATGTTTGTCTTTGCTTAATACTCCTACCGTCGGTTAAACGAATTAATCTTTAAAAGTTACATCTATTTGATTTTGTAGATAGTTTAATTGAGATTTTTTTTTATTTTTTTCAGCCTCTCGACGAGTTTCCTACAACTATATTTGAGTTGGTTAACGATACTAAATTAGATCTTGTGCGTTTAATTTATTTGTGCCCATTTAAAGATTTCCTTAGTCCATCAGAATATTTAGATCTTTGACGATTTGTTGTGAATAGTATGCGGCTGCTTGCCAAGAAGATGTCAATCCTATTATTCCTTCGAAATATTATTAGGTGATTTAGGTCTCATACATGTCATGTAAGCTACGCGTACTCATTCAGCTTTAATAAAATAATAGTTTCACTAAATGATTAATAACTAGAGGATACATAAAAATTACACGATACAATAATATAAAGAATGACTCAATTATTCCGAAAAGTTCTTTCTCTTAATTTTTTAATATTTGAAAGAAGCTCTTGTTCGTGAATATCGAATTTAGTGTGTTGATGTCTTATCGAATACCGTTTGATTCTAGGTAGAATCAGCTAACTTTCTCTATTGGACGATGGGATATTACTTTTTTTAGACTGAGAGTAATGTTTATCCATCGAAGAGTAACGATTATACTTCGTTACTTCAAACTATTATTTTTCAAAAAGCTATATTTTATTAGTAATTTATAAGTACGTTGGACTTATAGTACTTGTTTAATGTTTCATTAAAAGAGGTCTGCGAATGGGACTCCTTGGTTAGCTCTACTATTCTTGTGAAAAGAATTAACGAACTGAAAAGCTACAAACTCCTTATTATAAGCAAGGCTATTTGAGTAAATTTTATGCTTTTTTGAGAGATGGAAGAAGATCTGCTTTAATAAAAGAGAGCTGCTAATCGTGACAAACGAGTATAGTGAGTCCTTGTCTAATAAAGCTCAAAGCAGTTACGTGTCCGAACAGTTTCAGCTAGAATATAAGCTTTTTAGATAGACCTTTCCAAATCTTAATAGTGCCATCTTCTGAGCCACTAAGGAAGATGTGCTGATTCATATAAAACATGTAATCGACAGAAATGATCGAACTTATGTGGCCAATCGTATTATTTGACTTTTTCATACTTACTTTGCAATCATCGATTTAGATTTAAATAAAGCTGAGTTCCCCACTTGTCTCTCCAAGTATAAGAAACTGTTAACAAATATTTAAAAAACTGACTGATCTTTTTATGCTTACTCCAAAAATTTATTTAGGAGGTTCATCGTGAGAAAAATTCCAGATTACAAATTGTTTGTCTTTACTCATCGAGCAAAAAATTAGATCTGAGCTTTGTTTGTTTGATTTTAGCTGCTTTACGAACATAATTTCTGATTAATGTAGATGAACTTTGGAATAGTAATTCATTTTGTCAGCGATGTTAACAAAAATAATTTATCCTTTATCGCTACCTAGAATACAGTATGAAACCTCTTTGCTTGGAGCAACTCGTTGTTGTTGACCGCCTTACCATTTTGGCAGCCATTTGCTCTTTACAAAAGATACTGATGACACTTTGAAAGTTGAAAGTCCTCCTTTCCAGTCATGAATCGAATGAAATAAGTAAGTTCCGAGAAGTTTTTAGTGAATCAACTCTATAAATTAATCGTTATCTTATTTTGCTCTTACTATCGATTCTTAATAGACTAATTTTTTAAGTTAAAAATTGTCTGCTTATACATTATATTTTCTAAAATGAACCAAAGAAAAACCATTTTAAAGAGTGATCGCATATTGTTCTTAATCTAACTGGCAGACATCTTTTACATTACCGTATTTTTCAGGATATTAGAATTTTTATGAATTTAACACTTTTTTAGTAGCAGTAACAGGTGTTGGAAAAAATATTACAAGATTTTCTGCAGTGATAGCCACACACCAAACAGCATCACAGCGCAAATTTACAACTTAGCCACTTTATATACTTGCTGGTTCTAACAAATTAGAGTTTATTTACAACATCCAGCTCTTTCCATGACCCTAGTTTGTGCATCCAAACAACAAAGATTATGTTATGAAAGTTGCCTCGCTTATCATAGTATCTATTCTCAGCACGTAAATCGGTTGACAGTAGCGCAAATGCCATACTCGCAAAGAACAGTCTGTACCTATTGAGTACAACATAGAAGGGTTTTAATCTGACACGAACAAACTTTTACAAGGTCCAGTATGTCCTTTCAGCTATAACATGTATTTTTGAGTTTGGTCAAATTTGAATAGCTTTATGACTCCTGATTGGAACGCTACTGCCATTACCTTCAGAGAGATCGATAGCACGTAATCTAGAGAACAATTTTCCCTTCGTGATATCTTTTTGTAAATGTAAATAAGTTGGATCGAGTCTTCTTTTTTAGTAGGAAGTTTGTAAATGAATGTTTACATATGATTCCACAAAAACAAAATCTTTTACTTGGCTAGTAACTTTTGGCCCTCTACATATTCTGGGGATTAATAAATTACTACATTCTAAATACTGAAGCTTACTTAGCACATACTGTGATGGCGAAGCATTTATCTTTAAAAAGTTAGTCGAATTGTAGCTCCAAAAAAATGATCTCCCTTTACAAACGCTATCATGTCCTCCCTGTCGTTGGGTCCTATGTTTCCATCTATCAGATCGCTTACATATATATGTTTGGCTCCTGAAAGCTCTGAGGGTGGTATTTTTGCTATTATTTCACCTAAGTTGTTAACTGCAAAGACGTGCTGATCTGTGAGAAGCAGAAATATTTATAGTTGTGGGTGGTAGGTCGTGTGAATAGGTTTTTCTTCAAGATGAGCACTGACCGCAGTTTGTTTGTTTATGCTGATAGTGCTTATCTTGCGTTTATTCTGTATCAGCACCAACTGGGAAGTACTGTAAATGAGATGGCTTAGCTGAAGATACTTAAGTCGGCATCCAATCGCATTTTACTCTTACTGCATAATTTTATAATATTTCAGGAATTATCATTCAGTAAGCCTAGTATTAGCTCATCTATAAGTACAAAAAACAGTCGTCTTCGTTGCGCTTACTTTTAAGTTATCTTAATTCTATTTTTCAAGATAGTTACGAGTTGTTTTAAACAGTAAAGTTTTAGAGTAGAAAAAGAACAAAGATTTTGATTCTATCTACTCTTTTGATACTCCTGATCTAATCAGTTCTTTTTTAAGCATTCCTTCTAAGTGCGCAATATTGTATTTTTAGTCAACCATGATTCTTTATCTGGGAATAGTTACTTGAATTCCTAGAATGGCAAAGTGCAATTTTTGTGTTTTTCGATAAGAACTGCCATTTTTTTGGGGCTTTTTATGCTTTCTCTCTAAAAAATGTTGCGTCTTTATCGTGCTGGTAGCTGTTTAAACTTATGCCTTTGTAGCTCTTACATTATATTACTTATTTATAGCATTATAGTTAAAGACATTATCATTTTTAAAGCCATATTTTAAAAATAACAGCAAAAAATCAAATCGCAATAAATCATTTAAAAAACAGTATTTCAAAACAATATTTTAGAGATTAGGGGTTGGGGTTGGGGTTGGGGTTGGGGTTGGGGTTGGGGTTG
>Ga0169931_10006210_pt1 | contig 18089 bp, 12 predicted proteins | sample Kivu_15m_20L_FD_129675 | JGI IMG/M metagenome (GOLD analysis project Ga0169931, IMG submission 129675) | Freshwater microbial communities from Lake Kivu, Western Province, Rwanda to study Microbial Dark Matter (Phase II) - Kivu_15m_20L... | ecosystem: Environmental > Aquatic > Freshwater > Lake... | reverse complement strand
AAGTTAATCTCTATTTTTAGAATGCATATGCCACATTATAGGCTTCTAGTTCTCTCTAGCATCGATATAATAGACTTAAATTAAGTGAATAATCTTTTTATTTATATTTTTTAATATTTATTTATATATCTTATAGAAAATAATATAGTATATCAGCTTTTAGGTGAGGATATGATACGTATGTTCGGAGAATTGCTTTTGAAAACTCTTGACTGTCCTTTTCTGAGAGATGAGCCTTATAACTTGCTTTTCATAAATTGTATAGACTGCAGTCGAGGTATATTCGAGGCTAGAACTGACTACAATTATTTTTGTTTATTAACTTTTTCTTATATTCTGCTGTGCAGCTATTCAATTTTAGTCAAATTTTTGCCACTTTCTGGTTTATTTTTAAGCTATCTCAGCATTTATTCTTTTTGTTTGAGCTATTACTCTAACCTTTGTTACTCTCTTGTCAATCTTTCCGAACTTTTCAAGTTATTAGTAACGATAGGCTTCTTGGCATCTGTTATTTTGGCTTTCAGATTGTCGATTTTATCCTATAGCTGCTGTTATTGCTGTTAAATTTTTATTTTCTATTGTTAACTCTCGAAAGCCATTTTTTAAAGCTTTTTTTTCTCCTATAATATTTTGTTAAGCTCCTTGATTTTCTTCTATTTTTTCGACTAGCATTAATCCACTTTCAATTTAATTTTAGCCGCTTCTTCACTTGTTCTATTTTGCTACAATTGCTTCATTCCTGATCTTAATTGAGGCACTAGTTAGCTTATGCACACTTGCTATAAATTTCTAGAATTTTTCTTAATGTCTATTATATAATTTTGTATTTATTTTATGTCTTTCTTTGATCCTATATCAGGAATAGCTTCTTTGACCCTTCGACTTGATTTCTTTTTATTTATAGCCAGAATGACTTTTTCTTTTTCAGTTATAAATTTTTCAAGCTTATCGGTATACTGCTCTTTGAACTTTGGATCGATATTAAGAGTAGAAAAACTATTTGTAATTTTAGTAGAACTTTATTTAAAAACTTGAATCAGATAATCGACTTAGTAAGGCTATTAACTTTATATCTGCTAAGCTAGATCCTATATATAAAGTTGAATGTGAAAGTTATAGGCATCGATGTAAAGTTCCTTCATTGAATGAACATAGAGTTTATCTAGATTAAGTCTTCCTTTGATATTCAATTGTTGAACTGCATTAACAAATAGTTTGGTTAAATTTGCTCCAGTAAATTTTAAATTTCCTAGTTTTTTAACGTTACTGTTTCCATGTATATATCGCATTAGTGAGGAAACACTTTGAATGTAATTTTAATTTAATCGCTTTTGTTATGGAAATTTATGTATATTAATACTGTTAAGACTTGGATCAATCTGCCCTGGACTCACAACTGAACAGTCTCCGATCAAACACAAGAAAAGTTATTGAAACATTGATGTTAAAGATTGAGGTATAGCTCTAGGCATATTTCTCATCACTATATACAGTTGAGGCGGCCAAATATCTTTTTAATTTTGCTAATTTTTGCTTAGCATCATATCCTTAGCTGCTGAAAAGTATCCATGTATATTTTCAAGCTAAGCAAACGATGAGTCCTTGGGTTACGCAACCATGACCAATCCTGATGAAAAAAAAGTCATCAAACTCACCAACATTTTATAATCATCTCCTTAACGCTCATCGTAACCGTTAATTTCCATAAGAAATATTTTATTACGTCCTCTTGTGAAGGGAGTACTCCACACATACAACCCTTTCTCTTTCGTTTTTGTCCTACAAAACTATATTACAACAACTTTACATGAGAGCCTTCAACCTCACACAAATTTATAGCTTTGTCAAGCAATAAACTCTTACCTGATTTACTTTTTCCAAATAAAGTTACAAACGCCAGCTCATGTTTAGCATACTGCTATACTAAACCAATCGCTTCTTATTACAAGTGAACTGCATTATGATCTATAAATGCTAAACGGATGACTGATTGTTGACTGAAACCATCACTGATCAAATCGATAAGATCGTCTAACTTGAATGGATTGAACACCCCGCAATTGTAATTAGGATTGTCTTATTGGAGATACGGTGGTTTAGTTACGGTTTTTATCATGAATTTTTATAGCATATGCTCGCCTTTCACTTTTATAGACTTTTACCGGTTTTCGGGTTTCATAGCAGCGGAAAAATTATTTATAATTAAGAACAGTAAAAAACTATAAAAAAACATTAAATTGATTTCATGACAATTTTTACATTAAAAGAGCTTTAAAAATCATATATATAAATATTTTTTGTAAGTTAAGTATATAACTAACGCCTATAATTTTAAATATGCTATACTCAAATATACCATCGTGTCGAGTACTTCAAAAATCTATTGAAGATATCTATAGCATTACCAAAACAGTTGAGTCTAGAAAGGATTCTTAGAAAATAGTTTCTAAATTGTAGAAAGTAGCTGCCAATCTGACATAATGTTTGAACACATTCAAAATAAATCATGATAGCTACAGGGATATGTAAATAGATTTACGACAAACTAAAGATAAATACTAAAAAATATAAGATAGATTTATGGAAATTCTTCTAAACTTGTAAATGCTGATATACCAAAAAGATTATTAAATTTTGAAAATCAGAATCAGCGAATATAAAATCAATCTTTTTGAGGATATTGAAGATATTGAAGAGAGTCTTAATTCTACAGTTTCTATTCTTAACAAGGCAGTTTATACAAACAAAAGTAGCTAATCCATCATGAATGTAAGTAAAATTAATAGCAGAAAACAACTTTCCCCAACTATCAATTTAAGCTAAATGTTACTTAACATGAATAAGCAATAATCTATCGAAGAGTCTTTTAAAATAATTAACGATTCTGATGTGAATTTTGAGAATAAACATTAAAAATGGCTAAATTTAATGCAAAAAGACCTAGATTAAGAAGAGCTAGAGCATATCACTGATCAGCAACTGCTTTTAGCCTATCGAAATCGTCATCTTAATGCTAAATAATGTGGTTCTACTGACTTCATTATAACAGAAAATCCTAAAAATGATAATCTTTTTGCTGGGAAAAAAATAAGCTCGATGACTTTATTAAAGTAAAAGTCAGTTGAAAAATATAGAAATTTAAAGACTTCGGCTAAGAAAAAACAAAGAATATAGATTTAAAATGTTTAAGGGCAAACATTCAAAAAGAAACTTTTCGCAGGAAAAACATAAGTATAACGATCATTTTCAAAGAGAAAAATGAGCAAGCAGACTTCTTCTACGATAAAGACTCACTGAATGATAATAGAATGCTAAAGTATATTAGATCATTTATTTAATCCTAGATTTAATCGATTATTCTATAATTTCTATAGAAAATGTCAGCATTCAGCAAGAGATCCGATCCTTTTAAATGGTCTAACTTACTACGATAAGAGTATTTAGCAGTCACTGCCACTTCATGGCTCTTCCATAACAAGAACACTTCAAGCTAGAGAATGGTATCACTCGAAAATAGAAAACTTAACAGTAGTTTTTCTACAGATCGTCTTTATACAACAGATAGACTTAAAAATCAAATAAGGAGAAGTAATTTCGATAGGATTTATTAGCCATTTTTATAAAGGCAATCTTTATTAAATAAATCACATAGTCATTCACACATGTAGTAGTACTAGCGAAAATACCCACTTTCACTATCCAAAAAAGAGTACAAAGTATCAAGCAGTCATAATTTATATAAAAATAATCATTATGATTCAAAGATAAGCTGTATAGATGAGCTCGGTGATCCATGTTTCGTTGATTACAGGCATCAGTTTGGTAAAAAAGGTTGTGGAATGCTTAAAAAGAAAGCAAGAAAATAAAATTATTTATACAAGTAGCCTTCTGTTTAGATCATAAGGGAGATTCATCACCATCATTATGCTCCAGTACCTCCTCAGCCTATAATCGGACCAGCTAGAGTAATAGGCCCTCCTATTTTAACTCAAACTACTATACCTATAGCTACCAAAGTGACTCCAGCACATTTTTATCACCATAACAGTCCTGTTGTGAATCAACTCTCGAGATCTTTAGTCATATCACCTGGAAATCCCAACATGATCACTAGTTAAATATTTAAACCTGATCAGACTCAAACATTCAACTCTTTTTCATAGATAGTTCAAAATGTTACGAAATAGACTCATCGTTTAGGTAAGTCTCAGGGCAAGAAAGGATTATAACTCACAATTAAACAAGAGTTTAACACTCCTACTTTCAAATGCATACCGAAAAACTGATTTACTTCATTACTATATACTTCTTTATTTTTAAACTCTAAACAGTTAAGGTATTGAATATTATAAACTATTTTCGAAAACACACATGGACAAATTCAACCCCATGCAAGTCAATCGTCTCCTTTCTTTCGAAAGAACCCAAGATGTTCCCAAAATGTCTCAAGAATAAAAGGCTGCTTTCAATGCTGATATTAAAAAACAAGCTGCTTACTTCATGCTTAGTGTTAGTCGAGCAGTTGAAAGTAAAGATTACAAAACTGCTAAAAGCATACTCATTTATATTGCTGATAGCTGTTCATGTATCTAAGACCCTGATACTTAAGTAAGGTATCTTATGGAAGTCTGTTGCCAGCATTTGGCTTTGATTCATGAACGATAGTGCGCCTAACAAGAAAAAGCTAAAAATTAGATAAAAGTATAGGAATTAAGTCATGGATCTTCTAAACGTCCGGTTTATGTATTTCGCTACAACAAGTTTACAGGCTATTTCTAAAACGAATAATCAAACAACGATGAATCCCACCCAAGTGTCTTGTTCTACATGTCAAAACTCAACGCCATCTTGTTCAATTTTCAAAACACAGAAAATCTGCATTCTTTGCTAGCCATGCTCAAGACATATTTTCCGCATTTTCTAACCATGCTGATACTTATAGGGCTTCTTTTCTTAGTCGTTTTGTCTAATTTAGTGGAAAGAATAGTCGGACCGCAGCCTAATAATATATAAAGTCATATTGCGATCATAGGCACTTGTTCTTTGTTTCTTATTCCGCTGATCAAGATATATCAAAAGTAGCCTATAGTTAAGGATTCTAATTTTTTTGAAAAGAAACTTGGGTAATAAATACTCAAAATTAATCAAGAATGCGCCAAAAATGGTGAAAAAATCAAATTTTTTATGCCCGAAGGAATATAAATTAATGTTCAAATCGACGAAGACATATAATCATCAGAGCCATGATAATATGATTGCACTTATTATAGATTTATCTATCAATTTTAAAATTATATAATTTCAAATATTAATAAATGGCTATTTTTCCGCTATATATTAGCACTCTACTGATGATATTTTTTATTTAATGCAAATGAATATGGACCTAGATCAATCCAACGCTTAGCTACTTATGCAAAGAAGACGTGTGATCATCGAGGAGCGCTTTGATGGATCTCCTCATAAAGATTATATTATGCCCAAGCGACTTTCTATGTCCTATTCTTAGTGCGCGTCAGAAATTTCAAGCGTATATGACCTTAAAAAACAAAATATAAACCCGAAAAGAATCAAAATTGTGCCTTTAAAGCAGCTAGTAAAGATGAAGAAAAGGCACAACAGCACGCAAACAACCGCCCATACCCAAAGCATTTTGTCAAATCTGTAAAAGCCAATAAAAACTGAACAAAAACTAAATCCTACCATAATATCAGCATAAAAAGTAGTCTAAAATTCTTAAGAGTCCTCTTTTTGTAGCAAAATATCTCCTATCTGGTGCTGCTTAAAAGAACAAAACATCTTGTAATAGTAAACAAAATAGATGATAGTACTGTAGCACTAATAAACTGCAAAAAAATAGTGGTCAGCTTTTTACTACAAAACAGTAAGCAATACAACCCGACGGAGAAACAGATTATGATGTTTTAATTTTAATTTATAACAAAAGTCAAATATTATATTTGAAAAAGTATGCACAAGAATCACTCGCAGAATATAAGCAACGTAGAAGTCGTAATCGCAATCATTTTTTCGCTCTTTATCTCAGTACACTGCCAAAACATGACAGTCACAACTTCTTCGGCTGTTGTAGGTCAACCATCAAACTATACATATACCCTTCAAGGCCTCAACAACGTCTTATCAGTAGAGTTCGTCTTTTAAGACTGGTCACCAAGATTCCGAGCACCCTACCAATCATCCTCCCTCCAAATATTAGTTCAAAACACGCCCACACAATTCGACATCCTACCACCAAACAACATAAGATGCCAGTTCAGCATTCAAGATACCTCTAGATTGACATTTACCCTCACTAACATGCTCAATCCATCGTCAACAAAGCCTTATCTATTGACTCTTATAGCGTATATGACAAGCACTTCGGTTAGTTTTACACAAAATTTGACATTAACCCAACTCAGAGATTATCCCTTTGTTGCTTCTTCTTACAATAGAAGTTTGTCAACCACTAGCAGTTCGGTTACTTTTTCATTCACCAATCAAATCAGAATGACTTTCTAAACCATTTTAAGACTCAATTACGATCCCTCGATAGTCAGCATAAGTCTAAACTCAAACAGTCTATACGTAGTTCAACAAAACGTAAACGGAACTATTCTGATAACAAACTGGAATAATTTCAACGATAATATTCTATCTATTATACATATTCAAATCGTAAATCCGCCGGCTTCGTTGAATTATGCTATTACTGGTCAGTTTTACTATGTATAAAGCAACATAACATACAGAATCATGAATGTTTCTTTAAATGTAGCTGTTACTGTTTTGCCTTTTATGACATTAAATTCGAATTCTACGCTAAGAATGGGTGTTGTAAGTGATCTTGCTATAACTCAGAGTTGTGGGGTCGCACAAGTCAATCTAAATTCTACTATTCAAGCATATTCTATGCTAACATACAATTCTAGTCAAATAGTTCCTCTTGCTTCTTCTAGTTGCACCTCTCAAGTGAACTCAACTTGCCGCTACAACAATAATAACTCATCTGTTTTGTCTAATTTTAGAGTACTAATCAATTCTTTTTCCTCAGTTTCAATAGTAGTGACCTCTTATACATATTTCAGAAATATTTTATATCCGCTTTGCAATGGAACCCTTAATATCCCAGTCACGCAGCAACTAATCACACCCTTATTAAACTTGAATTAATGTGATAGCTCAGTAGTACAAGGCACTAATTTCATAAACATTAGCACAAATGTCAGTTCACTTGCTGTAGGAGATCTAGTTTACATCTCTGGATTTGCTGGAACGATTATTAATACTAATTTATGGAGTTCAACTATGATAGGTAGTGTAAACTGGTTTGTATATACTCTTTTGGCTTCACAGTTAACTAACAACAATACTCTTTTAACTGTGCCTCTTTAGTTCATGAATCCTTCCTCGACTATCAATAATTCTATCACAGGATTTGCTATATACAGAGGAAGCGTTGCCTATGCAAGTATAGCTTCGAATAGTTCTTTACCCATATGTCCTGTAACTGTTCCTTTAACTATTAGTAGTTTTACACAAACAAGTGCCAGTCTTGTAACTTATACTACAAATTCTATAACTCTTTCGATCAGTATGCGAATGTTCGATTATACTTCATCAGACTATCTTACGATTAGCTTCAACAGTGCAAATAGGACCAAATAGTTCATACTTTCCAGCTTTTATATCAATCTTGCACCGAGTATAACATTCAATTCTAGAATATGCCCGACTGTGCTCACAAATACTACTACTCTTCAAGCATTTTTTACAAATATCACTGTCTTCCCTACATCTTCTTCATCTACTATCACTCTAGTCATCAGGAACATCATCAATCCTCCTTTTGTTGGTAATGTTTGGCTGACTTTACATACTTTTAGCGGCAGAACAGGAGGAATTAAGTAAGCTTTGGTTACTTCTCCCATCTCGTTTACTGCTAGTAGCATGCCATATACTTTTCCACAGCTCAGTCTCTTGGCCAATAACACACTTACTTTAACCTTGAAAAACGCTAATAGAGTTATTTTGCTACAAAATAGATCGATTTAAAACTCATCACTAGTCATAAGACTACCCTCTCAGCTCACTTGCCCAACTGCCACAAACAACACAATAAACATTTAATGGAAAATAGGTGTTACAACCGCCACTTCTTTTTCTTCAGGTAACACCACACATCTCTCAATAGATCTTGGCACTTGCTTTGTTTCCTATTTTTCAACCAGTCCAAGTATCTCTATCTAATAGAGATACAACAACATTAGTTCGACTAATACTATCGTGCCTCTAATCAATAGATGTGGAACCAACTGTCAAGAATGCTCATCTCCAAGCGTATGCACTAACTGCTTTAACAGTAGTTTCACTATTTTTGTCAACCTTTACAAAGGAGTCTGTTACTCTGTTTGCCCTGATGGATCGTACCATCTTCCTTAGGACATTTGCGGAGATTGTCATGCTTCTTGTGCCACTTGTTCAGAAGGATCATATCTTAATTGTTCTTCATGTGCACCTAACTTTGTTTTTAGTTCATCTGCTTATTGTTAATCTATATGCGGCTCAGGGTCATATCAAGATGCGGGTATATGCATGAGCTGTCATCCTAACTGCCAGGCCTGCCTTTCATCTACCAACTGTTACGTTTGCAATCAAAACGCCATTATGATTGGCACATAGTGTATCTTCGGAAGCTGTATATCTCCCTGTGCTACCTGTCAAGGTTCCCAAACATCATGCCTATCATGCCTAGTCGGATACCTCTACAACTCTGACTGTGTTTAAAAATGCCCTCAAGGATCACATCCGCTCCATTCTAAATGCTAAGAAGTCACATAGTCGCCTACTTATGTGCCTGTTACCATCACTGGGGTTGTTCTCGTGCTTGCAGTTTTAGCGTTAAGAGCGTATTCTTCAAAAAAGATAGGAAATTAGCCAAGAAGTAGTATCATTTATACTCAAAATAGTGTTAATAGCATTCAGACTAATTACAAAATAAATATTCTCAGAGTCAGCTCGATACTATGGAGCTATCTTGAGTTCATAGCAGCTATCGTTCTTATCGCTAAAAATTCACAGTTTTAGGTAGGAATTTCCAGCACTATAGTCGTCATTATCGGTCTCATTCTTCACTTACTTAGCAATATCGTTTTTGTTATAGGATTCATATTTTTTTACAGAAAACATCAAAGAAATAATACAGGGCCTTAGACAAACAGCAACGAAGGAATGATATAAGACTAGCAAGCTGACCTAACAATCAGACAAAAGGTAGTTTTAATTCTATCTTTTGTCATCAGTTTCAGATCGTACAAACTTCTCTATTCTAACATTTTCGTAGATAGAACTTCAAAAATGAGATCTGTAATAGTCGCTAAACCCCCGCCTGTCGCTCAATAAGTTAAATAAATTCAATCTCCTACTTTATCTAAAAAGCGATCCCTTAAATCAAACAACAAATCTAAATAAAAACAACCGAAAATATAATAAAAATTGCCATCTCGTAAGCCATTTACAACAAATACACAATAAGACTAAGCACCTCCCATCGCTCAAACAGTAACTTCTTTGAACTATTACGGATAATCCAGAGGACTCTAGTTCAAACGCTTAGTCCATCCTTTCACAACCTATCTAACCATTATTAACCTTATACTTGGCTCTCTTATGATTATTATCGGGTGTGCGATTTAGATCATGAACTCGCTTTTTGTCAATATGCTTCTATGGGGAATCGATTGCATTTTGGTTACTGTATGTGCTATAGTATTGGTATCGTGGGATCTTTGGGTTTTTGTGAATCTTACTAAAGATTAGCAACAGTCGTAGATGTCGAGTAAACAGGCCTAGTAGGATAACAGAGGTTAAGTTAACAACACACACTAAAATCTCAAAGAAGTTATTTAAGTTGAAGTTGCTAAGCCTATAGCTAATCCGAGTCCGAAGAAAAAGTATGGTAACAAGTCATCTCCTTTGAAAAAAATGTCCCCAAATACAATCAAAAAAAGTTGGGTGTAATAGGTCAGAGAAATTCCAGTAAAAGACAGCAAAACAGGCTAGCTAAAATAATAAGTTATTCCAGTTCTCAAAGCCTTTGATCACTTCTAAGATTTCGTCTAAGAGTAGCCCAGTCCAAAAAGAAAACCTCAATAAGTCGAATCAACGTAGTTTAGAGCGTCAGCTGATGTAAAAGTAAAGCGAATGAACGTAAAAAAGACAAGAGTCAGCAAGGCAAATATAAAAACTAAGAAAAATCCTTTGCCTTCTGTTTCGTATTAAAGACAGATCCATCCAGGTTAATGTCCGGATATTTACATAAACTTTGACTAGATTGAAAAATAAAGCACAATTAACGATCTCAGATAAAACTCGAGGTAAGATACAAAATCAAACGGAAACAATAAAACAAGCACTAGATACGATTTCAAATCCAACTCGAGATACGACTTAAAGAACAAGACTAGATAATAAGTAAAATAAAAGATAAAATAATAAGTGAAATCTGTATAGCCTAAGTCTCCTTTGGATTCGATCAGATAGGGCAGTATCCAGGCTGAGTTAGTGGAAAATATACATTATTAGTAGGCGCCGGTTTTTCCGGATATTAGCGATATTGAGTAAGTAAAAGTTATAAATTTGAGCCTTGGTTCGGTCATGGCGCCAACTAGTCCTTTGCTGTAATAGAAAGATAAAATAGTTTAGTAAAACTGAAGTGATCTTCTTATTATATATCTCTATTCACATAATTAATTATTCAGAATCTGATACTTTATTTCTATCGAAATCATACTTACAAACTTAAAAATTTCAAAAAGTATAGACCGAAATTTATTGCAGAATAAACTACATTTCAAAGATATCGATCATCGCTAATAAAAATCAAAAAATTACAGTCTTATACATGAATCTTATTTCAACGCCTTAAAATCTGAGTTAATAAGCAATTCCTAATAAAATAAGCTGATAAGAGCTTTGATTCAAAAAAATCAAGTTTTTCCTTTAGAAAAAATAACAGAAAGAAGCAACAAAGCAGAGATGGAAAAAAGCTTAGACAAACAAATACCAAAAAACTAACAAAATCTCAAAGATACTCTTCTGCGAAAAAAATGATTGAAATAATATATAAGTTTTTCTAATAAAATTTCTATAGTTACATTTATCTAATCATTCTAACTTTAATTGTTTGATTAGTGTGAGGATATGTATGATGATTCGATATATTTAAATAAATGTAACACGAAGCAGACAACCAGCTGCTCGAATACTTCCAACGTCGCAAAAACGTTATCAACGAAAAACTCAAACGCTGCCGCGACTACAAGTAAAAAGAAACCCCTGCCCTCTGCTATAAATAAAACACCCCCAAAGAAGAACTGGTCTTGGAACATGTCATCCAATTCAAAAAACAGTTTCAACAGCACATAGGAGAGAACCGCGAGCTCTACCTATACCCCAAAAACTAATGCGAGGTGTATAAGTTCATCTGTACGACCATTAGACCCACCAAACTTGGATTCCTTGAATTGTATAACTACTAAGAGTGCGCACAGAGACTCAGCAAATTCATCCAGTATTAGTAACTTGATCCCCCCGATGAATTTCCTAAATGCATTCCAAGTCCCGCGAATGTAGCTCGCTGGCAAAAAGGAGATTGCTTCGACATGTCTATCCTTCTAGCTTCTCTTTTGATCGGAGTCGGCTACGATGCCTATTGCGTATACGGTATCGCTCCCAAATAAATAACTACAAAAAACTAAGCTCTTATGGATTGCGATTTCCTCCCCGGATTGAGACAACCTGACTAGAACCAAGACGTCAAATAGGAACTAAACATCGATTAGATAATCTTCCCAAAAAGAATAACCGAAAGCACTTTCGATAAGGCCATGATCTAAAACTAAAGAAAAGCCAAGGAAGAACTCGCAGCTAAAGCTTTGAACATCGATGATGACTAACCCGATGAACTTACCCCTGATCTCTACCTCGGTAAACGTATTCATTGTTGGGTTTTACTCAAGAAAGGCAAGAGAGGAGTACAACAAGATATGTTTATCGAGCCTTCAACTGGAAAAATATATGACATCAAGAATAGTCCCTATTTGCTTGTGGATGCCATTTTCAATCATACAAACTTTTTCATTCATATGCAACCGAGACATAAAGTTGATGAAATCAAGTTCGAACTATATGAGACTATCACTTGGGAGTATGTTATGTTACATGATGAGCTGTTCAGAAATACAGGAGAGGAAGAAGTCCATGATATGGAATAGCAAAGTGTAATTTTGTGTTGAAATAGCTTGTGAAAGTGTCAGATTAAGAGGAAAAACTTAAGTATCTGGCTCAAACTTTAGACATGCCCCCACCTTGGAGTCCAAAAATATATATCGAGAAGGATAGATTCATCATGGGTACTCCTTTGGGAGAATCGACTACTTTCTATATAAGAGTGAAGGTTGAAAAATATGCTGACTACAGTCAAGCAGACGGTCTTGTACTCAAATACACTCTATACGAAGTATCTTTATTTTAATCCAGGACTACAAGAAGCTGAGAATATGCGAAATCGGTTACTTTTTCGCGCATAGAAGTGACAAACTCCTAAGAAGATACAGATATCCTTACTAATTCAGGACAGTTGAATACTATGGACCTGGAAAGATGCCCCACTGGAAACAAGTGGTCTAAATCGACCGAAGAATGAGAATGATAACCTACTATCCCAACCGAAACCATGACGGACTCATCAAGCGTATCTAAAAAATAGGCGAAAGAACAACAGAGCTCTACTAAAACAGAGATGACAAGATCGTTAACAAAACTGTTAGTTTCATGAAAGGAAAAGCTTAAAATAGCAACGGAACCAAGCTTTATGAATACTAAGACAATCATGTAGGCCCTGTGACTATATTAAAGATGAGTCAACAATGGTAGAAGAGCAAGCTGACTCCAGTCAAGTAACAAATCGCAAAAATGACAGGCGATTTCTAAAAATAAAAAGTAATCGTATACTACCACATGGACTAAGGATAAATCTAACCTGTCAAGAAATAATACGCAAGAGACAAAATTCTAGGCTATGGCAAGATCGATGCAGGTGAGAAAAAAGATGATTCTTTGGTTCAACAGGAACATCAAAATTTGCTTTCTAAGGAAAAAGAGTGTTTCCAAACTATCAGAAACTAAGAGTCTTTGATTCTAGAAGAGTACAAAAATTTAAGAAACGGAACTCTTTTGATCGAAAAAACACTATATGACAAGGCTAGAGAAAAATTCAAAGAAAACAGAAACAAAGTCTAATAAGACGACAAAAAAGAAGATGTCAACGACTATCTCAAACCTTTCCTTTAAAACGCAAAACTAAGCGTAACAGAGCCCATCGCTAGCTACGAAAAAGCCCTCTAGATAAAGACAGATGTGATGCGTAAGCTCAAAGAACGAATGATAGCCAGAGCCAAGATCATCCAAGAAAGACTACAAGAGCAACAGAATCAATTGAAGCAACTTGAAGAACAATACCAGAAGAAGCAAGAATAAAAGAATGAGAAAGAACTTAGTGATGTAAAGTTTAAGATAAGTATCTTGGAAAACAGATCAAGTCAGTTCTAGCATATGGCTATGGAAAAGTTTAAAGATATGGACGAAAAATTGGATTCGGATTATCGTTTGGCCATTCTCAAGACAGAAAAAAGATGATATCATTCATCAGAAATATAGATATAGTTGACTTTAAACAATAATTGTGTGTATTTCATCTATATCTAAGCATATCATTATAAATTACATGCTACTGCTGTTTTCTATATTTCTCGTGGCATTCAGCTCCAACTGCCCTGCCTCAGTCTCCAACTAACAACAACTAGTTTCTCTTTCCCTTCCTTGTTTTAATCAACTCTATGACCCTTCCCGATTCGACGGCAACAAAATCACAAGAATAGTCAACTAAAGATTATAAACATATCGTCGAATGCTCCAATAACTCAAAATGCAGGACTGGTAACACGTAAAAACTACTCCTGTTGTCAAGTGGGCTCAGAATTCTACTCATATTTTTATTGGTTTCAAGCTCAGTCATCGTCAAGATAGTCCCACGTGTTCAGACATACGCTCCGAAGCTTTTAGCACTGTAGCTGTCAACGAAACCTAAGGGAATATTTAGTATACTACTTAAGAAAATTCGTAAAGCAGCGTTTCAACGTTTAACTATCGAGGTAAAAATGCAAAAATTCAGGTGAATGCTACTTTACAGCATAAAAGATGCTTTTCACTTTAGATCTAACTTTCTAAGGCAAACTATCTAAAGCAGTTTTGAGAAAAGAAGGTCTAGGCCAATATACCCTAGTCGTTCAAAAATAACAGCCCGGAATATGGATGAACCCCTTTACAAATGTCAAAAAAGCAGGAATATGGACCTAATTACGTGCAAAATACAGTTCCGACATGGATAACTATTTCTAAAGGCTATAAGGAGAGAGCTCGACTTCTTCAAAAGGCAAAAGACGTAGACGCCCCAAGCAAGATTAGAAGGTATAATAGGTCAAATAGTAAGGATTTAAAAATGATTTGTGATTTGATAAACTGTATTTGATTCCATGAAGGGAGATTCAGATGATTAGGGATATTAGAGACCTCCAGTCGTTTTTTAACAAAAAGCAGCACCCGCGAGAGACTGCTAAGCTCCCATCTTGGCACTACCAAACATTTTTGAGGAGTCAAAAGTGGAGGTCGATGGTAATAACAGTATAGAATGTCTTGAATTTCTGAGCTAAGGGACTTTCTTGGCAGCAGGATGCAGTAATGGAGCCATAAGAGTGCTTTCATCTGCGCAAGGTAATTCATAAAAAATATAGGCACGACTCAATATGTTCTCAAGGCTGATGACAGTTCTCCTATCACAGGTCTCGCACATAACCCTAACAAATCTAGCATTCGACACGCAGTCTTAGCTACTCACTCATAAGGTACTCTAGAGTACTGGCACGCAACCTCAAGACAACTTCTATTTTCAAAAAAAGTAATCCTATATCCATTCAGTTCGATTAGATGCTTCAAACTTGCTAGATAAATCCAAGTGGAACTCACTACGCCTTTAGCGGAGATCAAGGAAAAATCCGATTAGGTCATTTAAACAAATAACAACCTTAGTAAGTTTTAGTCGGGCATCTGGGCAATCACGACAACCGCGTTTTTTGTCTAAAATGGAACCCACTAGATAACAACATGCTGCTAAGTGGAGGCTGGGATAAGGCTGTGCATTTTTGGGATCTAAGAAGCAAATGTTCATCTCATAAACTTTTTGGATACTATATAGGCGGATAGGCGATAGATTTCAGGGGACACTAGATCCTTCTTGGAAACAATACCCCTGAGTTTCCTTTGAGAATATACGACATGAAAGCCGATAAAGTTCGTTCTTTATAATGGGTTTTAACATAATAATCTCAAAGAAATTTCACAACTGGAGTTCTCAGCTGCTTCTTCGTGTACTCATACTGCTTATTTAGAAATGAAGATTAAATTGTGGCTTGTTCACCTAAAAACTAAGTGCGAGTGCTTTCTCACTAGAGAAGTAAAGGCAACTACGTGAACAAATAATAAGACAATAAATTGTATTGTATGCAACATTTTGCCTAAGAACAAAAAGTTGTGACTGGTTGGAGCGATGGTTCTATTAGATGGCTGTCATACCAATGATCAATTAATACATTTACAACATATTCATTAAAGATTTCTATTAAATAATGACTAATTATTTTAGTCAAATTCAAATAATCTAATGATTTTGCTGGGTTATCTTTACTATAATATAACTGATGAGCAAGCAGTAAACTTTGTACGCACACTTCCAGCAAATGCGCTAGGTCGAGCGCAAGACTTCCCATATTATCATGCTAGCCGGCTACCTCAATTAATAATTCATAAAAAGTCAAAGCTTTGATATCTAGCAATTCGTAATTCATCAATAATTAAGCTAAAAGATTCTCTAAAATCATTCAAAAATATTCGTTCTTTCGTATTCATCAAAGGCATCTTTTATGTTCACATACTTGAAAGCTCACATATTTCCAACATCAACCAGTATATAACTCACTACCAATCGATACTTGACAAGCACCCAGCTCTACCCATCAGCATCAGAGTAGTTCATCAAAGTTACTAAAACCCTCATCCATACTTCCAGGGTCACTAGATCTCAAACCAGCCGCAAGCCGGACCCATTCTTAATGAAACAGACAAAACATAAGAACAAATTCAAGATCGTGCCTTTTAAATCTATGATGTGTTTCTGAGTGGAGCTAAAAAGAAAATGGAAAATCCTAGCTACAAAGTAGGAACAATGATCGTTCTTAGCAACGATGATATGTCCCTACTGATCAGCAACCATTTCATGAGTCTCAAGGAATATAAACAGATCTATATAGAAGAAATGAGAGTCGACCGATAGCAGGAACTTGATTACCCCCTTCCACCTACTTTCTTCGATGTCATGGAGTATCTAGAAATCAGTGATTATAAAACCTTCAAGGCCAAATGATACAGATACGATTAGCTTATACAATAATAATTAAATCATAAATAATTGAAAATGGGAAACAGCTAAGTTGAGATGCAACATGGAACCCCTATCGACAACAACCTCCTCGCACTCATCATAACCAATCAAACTTAAAAAGTAATTGCTAAACTTGAATCGGATCGAGATAAAACAATATTGAATGAATCCTTAAATTTCAAAGGAGATACTTACTTACACTATGCCTGTGCGAAAAACAATCGTTAGCTTGTACAATACATACTAAAAAAATGTTAAAGACTTGCGAGTTTACAAAATGATAAAAATCAATATGCGCATGATCTTACTACGGATAACTCGATCAAAGATATGTGCAGAAAAGTATCAAATCAATTGCTTGCTTTGAAATGATACAGATAAGTTATGCTTTTTGATAGTCGGATAGATAAATTGAAGATAAAACACATAAAGAGTTATACAGTATCAATTGATTATCATATTATTACGACTAAAACCAACAACAAAAGTGCAAGTAAAGTCGTGAAATTTTTGATGATATGGTATGGTTTATGTTATACACTATGCTCTCCGTTTGATTCAATAGGTAATGGAGCTTGATAATGATGGAAAAGACACTGGTAGACTGATGGAAAAATGCCGTAGCCTGCCAAAAGCACTCCTCTTTGTATATTCATTCCCATCCCTAAAATACATTTGGGTATTTATTGCCATGCAAGCCTATGTTGGACCTTAACGAAATGTCTGGGACGTGCAGGAATGCCTCCTTATTATTTTTATGGAGGCTAGTTTTTTAGTAAAATAGGACGAGTTGATGATAGTTCGAGTCCGCTTTTGCAAAGAGGACAGGTTAGATATTCCTGGTTGGATCGAAGCCAGTGATAGATGCAGTGCCAGCTGAGTAATTAAAAGTGTACCAGAAAAGATGACCACAAGGAGTGACGATGGGTTTCTGGGCGACCTACATACAGATGTGGCATTGATACTTCTCTTACATCACTATCAATTATTATTCATACTAAACTTTTAAAAAAGTTTAATCTTGATTGATATGGCTAATATCAACGAAAATATATTTAAAGAAAAGATTGTTAGGCTAACGATTAAGGTTAATCGAAGCATAGCCGATATCCTATATTTGATGTTGCTATCATTTATCCACAAACACTACTGTTTGATTTTTAAAATGAAAAGGATTGATTTATAGTAACTGTATAATTGTTTACAGATGCTGAATAGTGATTTGCATTAGCCAGAGTGAAGACGAGATTCGTAGTTATGAGAATAGCTGCTAACATTTTTAAAAAATTAATAATCAATTTAGAAATATATCGAAAAATATAATTATTTGCTATTAATGCAAGCTATCTAATTAAATTAAGTAATTATCAACCTTTAAACTTGATTATTAAAATTAATTTTTATTCGAATTATTCTATGTACAAAAGGAAAAATATCTATTATACAAAAAATTACAAATCTTAAAAAAAACTAATTAGATAATTATTAATATGCTTTTTTTAATAAAATTTTACATGTAGTTTTTCTTTATGTT